>OOIH01000439.1_pt1 | contig 38674 bp, 60 predicted proteins | sample 1691801 | NCBI WGS metagenome assembly OOIH01 (sample SAMEA1061690, study PRJEB22710) | metagenome
TTCATTAGCATTTTTTCTTTCAGGAAGGTGTTTTTTGACCCAAAAACGGGAAAAATTTTTCCTCTTCGGAATAAAATAAAAACCCGCAAATGCCCTTGGGAGAGTAAGAAAAACCCCGGAACCGTTACGGCTCCGGGATTTTCTCATTTGGTGCACGAGGTGGGACTCGAACCCCCGAAAAAACACCTTTAAGCCATACAGACAGAGTCACTCGGTTTTGTCGTGAGCATTTTTGTGAGCATTTTTGAAGAAGCCTGAAAAGGCGTCCTCATATCGTTTCACATCGCCTTGGGCAATGTGGGTATAGATCTTCTTCATGGTCCGGTCATCGTTCCATCCCCCGATGGCCATTGTGTACTTCTCGGGCACTTGAAGGTGGTAGGCCAAAGAAGCGAAGGAATGGCGCAGGCCGTGGATACCTACCGGGGGAAGGCCGCTCCTCTCGCAGATCCGCCGGATATTCGCCCAAATCGTGTTGGGATTACAGGTGACGATCAACCCGCTGGACTTCTTGGCGGCCTTCAGGGCCTCATATAGTTCGTCCATAAGAATGGGAACATACCGAGTGGAGCTTTGATTTTTATTCTCCGGCTTCTGCACCAGCTTATTGTCTTTGTCGATAACGGCGGCGCCCTTCACCAAGATCCGCCGACGCTTCAGGTCAACATTTTCCCAGCGTAGGGCCATGATCTCTGACCGGCGCAGGCTGGTAAGGGCCAAAAGTATAGGTATTTCATACTTGTTTCCCCGGACAGCGTTTCGGAATATCTGGATCTCGTCAGCGTCCAAGAATGGGCGCACATTGGGAACCACCTGCGGGAGCGGTGCTTCTGGGGGCTTCTTCCCCGTGGTGTATTGTACCACAGAGCGCACAAAACTCCAAGCATTTTTTAAGGTTTTGGCCGAACACAGTTTCGCTTCCTGGTTGCAGGCCTCCAGGTAGTCCTCGTCGGTGATGTCAGAGAGGGACTGCTGCATGAGGCCCTTGAACCGGTTTTCCTGTATTCGGGTGTATCCCCGCACCGTAGCCGGTGAAAGGGAGCTGTCCCGGGTCGCCAGGTATTGGTCTATCGCCTCCGTCAGTGTGGGGTACCTCTCCCCTTCCGACTTTGGTGGCTGCCGTTTCCCGGTCAGATACTCCGCTTTTATAAGCTGGGCCTGCCGGGTACATTCTTTCTCTGTCCGGGCGGTTACATTGATACTCTCCCCACCCAGGCGCATTTGCACACGCCAGGTCCCGGATGGGAGCTTCCTTGCTTTGGGTACCTTCAAGCAAAATTTCTCCTTTCGCTTGCGGCCCCGCCCTTTTTGTGATATGATAAGGGCGCAAAAGGGCCTTAATCGTGGTAGGTTGGGTCTTTGCACTTTCCGCCTTCGGTGTTGGTAGCGCCGGAGGCGGTTTTTTATTTTGTTATGCCCACAGCCCTGGGCAGAGGGTGGGTTGGACGGTCTGGAGCCGGTAGGTAGCCAACTCCACGGAGACCCCCATGCTGGCGGCTGCGGTGGCCACTGGGAAGGCCAAAAGGTCTTGAAGGTCATAATCATCATAGAGAAGATCGGCGGCAAAGTGATCCGCTTCTGTTTCGTACCGGCTTGAGACCAGGAGGGTACGGGTGTCCATAAATATCCGGTTAAGACCCCGGTGGAGGAGTGAATGCCCCAACTCATGGGCGCATACAAAGCGGGCGGTGGCCTCGTCCAGCCCCGGATCCAGATAAATGATGTGGCACCGCTTCAGGTATTGATAAAAGCCCCGCACTCCAACCAGCGGCGTATATAAGACAATATAGCCCAGCGCCTCCGCAATCTTGAAGGGGTCACGGGTACCGAACCTCCGCACCAGCTTCTCGGCAAGGCTTTTAATTTCCACTGACGCTTTACTCCTTCCTGAATTGCTTTGGGGTGAACCGCTCCTTATTCTTTACCTTTGCGGCTTCAAGCCCCAGTTTCATGGCAGCCTTGATACTCTCCCGGGCTTCATCGCTCATTGGGTCACCATCAAACATGAGATCACCGCCGGCCTCCAGTTGAACCATAATCCGCTCCAGATCTTTGGCTATATCACGCTCGTCCTTCTCTGTAAGGGCGGGCGTTTTTTCATCATCACCCAATAATTCATCAAACGGAACATTAAGATATTTTGATATTGATAAAAGCCTATCAACTGGAATTTTGCCTTTTTTTAATTGAGCAATATACGCATTAGAAAATCCAAGGTCTCTTTCTAACTTTGAAATAGGTATTTTCCTACTTTTGCAAATTGCTTTTACTTTATCAACGCTACTCATAAGGCACCCCCCCGAAAAATTTTGAGAAAACTCTAAAAATAGTATTGACAATTTAGAGGATACCCTATATAATTGCTTTAGGATTTAGAGAAAAGCCTAAAACAAAAGGGTATTCTCAATGGTTGTTTGGCGACTTTCATTTTAGAATATTCTCTAAAAAATGTCAAGGGCTTTCTCTAAATCTCTAAAACTATTTTAGAGAGGAGGCAACGGTGTGCTGGTTCAAAATATTCGGGCACGGTGTAAGGCTGCTGGGATAAGCATTTCCGCACTTGAAAAGGCTACCGGTCTTGGGAACGGTATCATTTCTCGATGGGATGAGTCTTCCCCCCGCCTGGAGAATGTTCAGCGTGTAGCTAATTTTTTCGGCGTGTCCGTTGATGATCTTGTCAATCCCCAGCGTACCACATGACCTGTCCCATAAGTGGGACTTAGGAGGTGAGACCTTGAAGGTAGAGATCCACGGATCCCCCAAAGAAATCGCCGCCCTCGTAGTGGCGCTACAAGGACGGCAAATGTTGAAGACATTGTCCCCGAAAGAAATGCTATCAGCAATTTTTGGGGGAGAAGACAAAGTTAATCTTGAGGTGTTTGCTCAATCCATAGGTGATAAAGGCCAAGAAGCTCCAGAGAAATAGTGTAGGCGGCCGTGACCACCTGAGTGCCAAATAAGCTTGGGTCACTGGGATTGAGGCTTTTTTGAACCTCTGCCATTTTCAGGTTAGCGTCTGCGGCCATAGACTTCAAGCGCTCTGTGCTGATGGTCGCTAAAAAATCATTAAAATCCCTCATATCATCACCCCCTTTCCCACCGACATCATACCACATGGCTGGGATTTGGGGCAAGACCGAAAGGAGACCAACCCATGCCCCGCCCAAGAATGACCGAACGACAGCAACGGGAGAAAGCCCTTCAACGGGCCGTTGCAAGGGCCAGAGTTGACCTAGATCTCCCCAGGGATCAGGACATGGCCCAAGCCTTGGGAATGGGTCAAAGTGCCCTCTCAAAGCGAAAACAAGACCTTTACCGTAGCTTTGGATTTGACCGGGCTTCACAGCTTGCCCGCCAGCTCCACCTCACCGGAAAAGAGGTCTGTGAGATTATCGGGGTGCCATACACCCCAGAAGGAGAATCAGCATAATGGATTTGAGAATTGTTACCCTTGACCGCTCCAATGCGCTGAAGCTGGTGGAGCAGAGGCAGACCAGGGAGGAGCGGCAACGCCGGAAGGACTGGCGGACGGCCAAACTGTGGGGCTGTATCTCTGGTATCTGTATCGGCCTAATCCTCGGTATCATCGTCGGCAATTCCGCCGCTGGTTTTGCGGTGGGTGAAACTGTGCCCCCCTCCCCCGAACCCCAGCAAATGGCCAGCAAGTTAGAAATCCCCACTATTGCAACGGTTTCCCTGTTGGACACGGTGAAAATCGCCCAGCCCGAGCAAGTAGCAGACCTCTCCCCCACTTGGGATGTGCCCCTGACAGACGAGGAAATGACCACCCTGCTGGAAACCTGCGAGGCCGGACATATCCACCCGTCTGTCGGCTTGGGTCTGATCCAGGTGGAGAGCAACTTCAAAGCGGACGCCTTAAATCCCAACTCCGGCTGCTATGGATACTGCCAGCTTAACCCCCGGTATTTTCCCTCTGATCTTTCCCCGGCCGACAACATACGGACGGGTATTGAGTACCTGACCTATCAGCTGGAACGGTATGACAACCTGGAGGCGGCGCTGACGGCATACAACGCTGGATATGACACTGGAGACCGTACATACGCCAATATGGTCATAGCGGCAGCCGCCAACTTCGGGGGGTGAGTCTGTGAGCGTGACCACAGAAACCCGCCGAGCGGCCCATGAGGACATCAAGCCCGAAAAGCACTTTAGGCACCAGCAAATTATGGAAGCCATCACCGAACACGGCCCCATGACGGTTGACGAGTTGATGGATTGCCTCGGTTACCATGACCCCAACAGGGTGCGCCCCAGGTTGACCGAACTGACCCAGGCTGGTGCCCTCTGTACCATTGGGAAGCGGCGGAGCCGCCACAGCGGGAAAATGGTGGCTGTTTGGGCCATCAATGAGCAAAAAAGAACCGCCCCCGGTGCTGCGAACACCGAAGGCGGCAAGCAGGCCGAAGCCTAAACCACACCGCCATTATAAGCGGTAGATTTGGAGAAATCAAGATGTCAAAGCAAAAAATTTATACCTTCAGGGTGACACACCCTGATTTTCCCATCCAAACGGTCAACGCCGAGGATGACAAAAGCGCCATTATGAAGGCGGCCAAAGAGTGGGGGCTGGGCCGTGATTGGGCCAGCGTTATTGATGAAGCCATCCCCCTGCGGCTCGGGGAGGTGAAGGCATGAAAGCCCAAATCAGTCTTTGCGACGAGAAGATCCTGGACAGTTTTGCGGGCGGTGGCGGTGCTTCCACCGGCATTGAGTTGGCGATAGGCCGGATTGTGGACTATGCCATCAATCACGACCCGGCTGCTATCCTTATGCACAAGACCAACCACCCATTCACGGCCCACTATCAAGCCAGTGTGTGGGATGTGTTGCCTGAAGAGATCCTTCATGGTAGCAAATTGGGCCTTGCCTGGTTTTCCCCGGACTGTAAGCATTTCAGCAAGGCCAAGGGAGATAAGCCGGTAGATAAGAATATCCGGGGCTTGGCTTGGGTTGTGCTTCGGTGGGCACTTTTGGCCCCTCCAAGGGTCATCATGCTGGAGAATGTGGAGGAGTTTCAGACTTGGGGGCCTCTCATTTGCGTTGGAAAAGACAAGGATGGAAAAGAAGTGTGGAGGCCAGACCCGGAACATAGGGGAGAGACTTTCAAGGCCTTTGTCGGTATGTTAAGTACCGGCATTACCCCCGATCACCCCGCACTTCTGGAGGCTTGCGAGTTCCTGCAAATTGATCCGAAAAGTAAGGAGGCCGCCCGGCTGGTCGAAGGGCTGGGCTATGATGTGGATTATCGGGAGTTGGTGGCCGCTAACTACGGAGCAGCCACCACCCGCCGGCGGTTCTTTATGATTGCCCGGTGTGATGGAAAGCCCATTGTTTGGCCAGAGCCTACCCACGCACCCAGGGACAGCGAGGATGTCATTTCCGGGAAGAAATTGCCCTGGAAGAGTGCGTCTGAGATTATTGACTGGTCTCTCCCATGTCCGTCCATCTTTGAGACCCGGCAGGAGATCAAGGAAAAGTATGGTCTGGTTGCCCAGCGGCCTCTCCGACCCAACACAATGCGCCGGGTGGCCCGTGGCGTTGATAAGTACACCATCAAGAACGGCACCCCGTTTATTGTTCCGACCGGATACGGTGAGCGGCCGGGGCAGGCTCCACGGATCCATGACATCGGTGCCCCGGTACCCACGGCTGTGGGAACCGCCAAGCATGGGGTGTGTTCTCCCTACATGGTACAGGTCAACCACGCTGGGGATTTCCGGGGGCAGGCGGTAGATGATCCTGTCCAGACCATCACGGCGAAACTGGGGGCTGGAGTTGCCAGTCCTGTCCTTTCCCCTTTTATGGCCGCCATAGGACAGACCGGCGGCGGGGATCGTATCAGGAGTATGGACGCTCCTATCCATACCCAGGTATCAAAAGCGGAGGAGTGCCTGGTGTGCCCTTCCATGATCCAGTACCACACAGAGCAGAGCGAACGGGTCAGGGGCCATGGTATTGAAGCCCCCATTATGACGATTGACGCCGCCAACCGCTACGGTCTAACTGCGGCCCACCTTACCAAGTATTACAGTGGTGACCACGCCCAAGATGTCGCTGTCCCTTTGCATACGGTGACAACGATGGAGCGGGAGGGCGTTGTTGAGACCGCCTTCATGCAGGTACATCATGCTGGAGGCTATAACGGAAAAGGTCAGCCGCCCACGGCTCCGGTAAATACCATTACCGCCAAAGGTGCCATATCTGTCCAGACGACCCAAATGGTAAAGCTGAAGGGCGGAGACATCGGCGGCCCTGTTTCTGACCCGGTACCGACCATTACCGCCGGCGGCAATCACCACGGCATTGTGGTGACCAAGGTTGTGAAGGCGGCCCCCGGTGTAGATTTGGGACACTGGCCGAAAATCCGGGATCTTCTGAATGAGTATTGTGGCTATGATCTGGCCGATGACGAGGTCATTCTATTCCTCATTTGCGGGGAATGGTGGGTCATGGTGGACATTGGCTTGCGGATGTTGACCCCAAAAGAGCTATACCGGGCCAGCGGTTTCCCGGACGATTACATCATTGATCGGGACTACCTTGGAAACGAGTACAAGCGGGATAAGCAGGTGGCCCGCTGCGGGAACGCTGTGCCGCCTCCCTTTGCCACGGCCCTTGTCCGGGCGAACTTCCCGGAATGGTGTGGTGAAAAGCCCCTCACCACCATGGCGGAACTGGAGGAGGCGGTGGCGGTATGAAGAAAAAGAATGAGCTTATGCGCCAGCTGTTCGGAGCCTGTGAGGGCCATGTCTGCAAGGAATGTTCCAACTTTACCACCGGGAGATATACGGATAAGACACTCCGCAAATGCCGGGTTTACGGCCTCACCCATAGCGAAGCGTCAGACTGGGCAGGAAGATGGCCCGCCTGCGGGATGTTCAACAAGGAATATACCGGGCAGCCCATCATCGAAATGCGCCGGGGCGGAGGTCGCAGGCCCTCTCCTCCGCCTGAGCCGCTGGAAGGTCAAATAACACTTTTCAACGAGGAGGATATGGTGCCATGAAAAAGAGCGCCTACAAAACCCCGAAGGGCGGGTCTTTCCGCACCTACTTCCACGGGAACAAAAAGACCAACGGCTGCACTTTCCGAAAGGTGCCCAAGGAGAAGGAGGAGCAGCATGGAAAAGGTAAAGTGTGAACTCTACCACGATAACTTCCAGAATTTCAAGCGCTACTACATCCCAAAGGCCCAACTGGTGATTGCGGATATTCCATACAACATTGGGGCGGACGCCTATGCGAGCAATCCCCTGTGGTACAACGGCGGGGACAACAAGCAGGGCGAAAGTAAGCTGGCGAAGGCGTCATTTTTTCACACAGACGGCTCTTTTAAGATTGCGGAGTATATGCACTTTTGCAATCGGCTTTTGCGGAAGGAGCCAAAAGAGCCTGGGCAGGCTCCGGCCATGATCGTGTTCTGTGCTTTCGAGCAGATGCAGACGGTGATTGAGTATGGGAAGCGGTATGGATTTATGAAATCCTATCCGTTGTTTTTCTGCAAGAACTACTCCGCCCAAGTACTCAAATCCAACATGAAAATCGTAGGGGCTACGGAATTTGCCGTTGTTCTCTACCGGGACAAACTTCCCAAATTTCGCAATACGGACGTCTACGGGGACAGGAAAATGATTTTCAACTGGTTTGAGTGGCAGAAGGACGGGAAAGAGATCCCCAAAATTCACCCGACCCAAAAGCCTGTGAAGCTGCTGAAACGTCTAATTAAGCTATTTACTGACCCGGGCGATGTGGTGATTGATCCGTGCGCCGGAAGCGGTAGTACACTTCGGGCAGCGTATGAATTAGGGCGTCCATCTTATGGGTTCGAGGTTGACAAATCTTTTTATATGCGAGCGCAAAAGGAAATGATAGAGACTCTTTTTGAGACAGAAGAGACCATAAGCCTCTTTGATCTGATGGAAGAGGCCCAGAATGAGGAGGAAAATTAGATGAACGAGCAGAAAAACGAAATGACCCAGGAGCGGGAGGCTTCCATCCTGGAGGGTGCTATTAAGAAGTTCGGCTACCGTCCCCAGGTCATTGTGGCTATTGAGGAACTGGCAGAACTTCAGAAGGAACTGACGAAGTGGCTGCGGGGGAAGTGTAACCCCGCCGGTCTGCTGGAGGAAATGGCCGATGTGTCCATCATGCTGAACCAGCTCCAACTGATCTTTGGCGACCCCATTGAGCAGGAGATCACTAAACTGGAGCGGCTGGAGAAGTTGGTGCAGGGTGATTGAGATTGGCCGTACCAGCGCATATACTCATTTTTTCGAGTATTGGGGGAAGTAGAATGAAAAAGATTGCCGTCCATTGCCGTTTTTTATTGGTAAGATGATCCCGTTGAAGGAGGTAAATCAGTATGAGCCTTTATGATGAAGGGCCCACTTACGGTATTGCTGATCCACAGCAGACCCAGCCGATAGATTTCTGTTCTGACTGCCAAGGCGAACTCTATGGCGGGGAGAATATCTTTCTGATGGACGGCAAGACCTTGTGCAAAGATTGCTTCAAGGCCCGGCTTCTGGAACTGCTGGACACCAGCCCAGACATTCTGGCGCTCCTGGTGGGTGCACAGATGGAAACCATATAGGAGGGGTCTTATGCTCACTTTTGACGAATCTGCGCACCAGTATTGTATTGACGGCGTGACAGTACCCAGTGTGACCCAGCTTGTGGCTCCGCTGGGGGACGACTTTGATGACATGGATGCCGAGATGGAGCTGACCGTAGAGGCCGCTGCAGACCGTGGAGTTACAATGCACGCATACATAGCATATCGCCTGGGCGGCGGCGCCATGGAGGACTTTGAGCTGCCGAGCCAGTATCTGCCCTACGCAGACGCCGTGGAACTTTTCCTGTCCGAGCATAGTATCACTCCCATGCTCGTTGAGGCGTCCTTGGCCGGGGACGGCTATGCGGGGACACCTGACCTGGTGTGTGAGTTCGACGGGTCATTGTCTGTTCTGGACTATAAGTTCGTTTCCCAGATCTGCAAGCCCCGTGTCGGCGCACAGTTGGAGGGCTACAAATCCCTCTGTGAGTTCAATGGAATTTACCCGGAGAGCCTGTTTGCTATCCAGTTTCTGTCCGACGGGACTTACCGTCTTTACCCGGTAGACGGTGTCCAGTCGAGCGTGGCTTGGACGGTATGCAAGTCTCTCTATGAGATCAAAAAGCAAAAGCACCCCCGTGGACACATTGGATAGGAGGACAATACCATGAATCTATATGAGAAACTGCTGGAAATGCAGAAGGCGGTAGACGCCGTGATTAAGGACGGAAAGAATCTCTCCGACAAGTACGACTTCGCCTCCGATGAGAACGTGCTGGACCGTTTCCGCCCGCTGATGGACGAGTATAAGCTACTGCTGATCCCCATTGTGACCTCCGCCCAGATTCATGAGGGTACCACAAAAAGCGGTACTTCCCGCTATCTCACCGAGCTTTCCTTGACAATGGTCTGGCACGACATTGAGAGCGGGGAGCGTTTGGAGGTTCCCTGGTACGCCCAGGGGGTGGATCTGGCCGGAGAGAAGGGCGTGGGAAAGGCCCTCACCTACGCCGAAAAGTATTTTCTCCTGAAGTTCTTTCACGTTCCCACGAAAAAGGATGATCCGGACAATGACCGGCGGGGGCAGGGCGGGGAGAAGGCCCAGAGGGGCACCCAAGCGTCCCGGGAGAATGCGGCTTACTACCGTATGGCCATCCCCCAGATGATGGACGAGCTTTACGGCGGTGATAAGGACAAGATCAAACTGGCCTATCTATCTATCACAAGGGCGGATAGCCGGGGCTATCCCGGGGTGGAAAGTATCGAGGCCATCTCAGACGCCGCCCTTCCCGTGGTGTATGCCAAGGTGAAGAAAGCCTATGAGAGCCGCTTGGGCCGCACCTTTACGATGAAGGAGTGAGGATATGATCCCGTGGATACAGGTATATAGCAACCTCCCTATGCACCCCAAAACGGACAGGCTGGTGGACGAGCTGGGTCTATCCAGTTCTGCGGTATCTCCCAATATCGTCGCCGTGGGTATCCTTGTGTCCCTGTGGACCTGGGCCATCCAAAACGCCTATGATGGCGACCTGTCCAGGTGCAGCCCCCGGCTTATCGCTGACGCCTGCCGCTGGAAGAAGAAGCCGGAGGCCCTGATAATGGGCCTCCGGGCGGCTGGCTGGCTGGACGAGGATATGAAACTCCACGACTGGGAGGAGTACGCCGTCCTTCTGATGGATGCCGAGGATAACAAGAAGGAGAAAACCAGGGAGAGGGTACGCAAATACCGGGAGCGGAAAAACAACCCCGAAGCCTGACTGCTGGTGATACGCTGTGTAACGCTTATGTAACGGTTACAGGTAACGCTCTTGTAACGCTGGTGATACGCTGTGTAACGCTCCTACCAGACCTTACCATACATAACATAACCTTACCTATCGTTACAGAGTACAAAACTATACACTCTACTTCTTTCGGGGGCGCACTTTAACGGAAGAGTTACCATAGACGGAAGGGGAACGGCATGGAAATTTCTGACATACAAGAGATTTGGAAACACATCAAGGCGTTGCACCCGAACACCCCGGAAGAAAAACGGCCAAGGCTAAGCGGGCGCATTGCAAAAGTGTGGGTAAATGAATTGAGCGGTTACAGTGTTGAGCAGGTTATAAAGGCCGTAGAAAGCCATGCTGGGAAATGTCGATATTGGCCAGATCTGTCCGAAATCAAAGCAGAACTGCCAGGCCGTAGTGTTGCGGGAGCTACAAAGCCGCAGCCGAGGGGTGGCGCTGACTTGCGGGCCAAAGAAGCCCAAGACCATCTCTTCGCCCGGATGAAGGCGGAACGTGACCGCCTGATTCCGCTCCGCAGAGCTGCCGGACTTCCTGCCACGGCGGAAGAGGCAAAGGCCGCTGGTATGACCTCTGGGAAATGGTGGAACGCTTTGGAAACTGCTGGGCTGAACTACCCGGATAGTGTTTGGCGTGAGGAGGCTGTGGCCGATGGGACGGCGTGAGAGTTCAACTTGGTACACCGTCTATGCCGCTTATCTGGATCAGCTCATTGTCATTGGTAATGCTCGGGAGTGCGCTGCATTCATGGGGTGTACTGTCAACAGTTTCCAGTCAATGGTGTCGAAGGTCAAGAGCGGCAAAAACAAGGCCTATTGCGTTGTTGTGGAGGACCTGGACGCTGGTACTTATACGGTCTACGGCGGAGACAACACCGGGGAACTGCGTGGGTGTCCCAAGAAGATGGACGACTACCTTGCCGGACAGCTTTACGGTGCGGGTATTAACGATCACCAGATAGCCGATAGGCTTGGCGTGAACGCCGGAACCGTTTGGGAATGGCGTAAAAATAATAATCTGCCCCCCAATGCGAAGAGAGGCAGGCCAAGGAAGGATGTGGCATGATGGGGGCCGTTAAACTGATTATCCCGGGGATCTTGCCAAACCTGAACGACTACATATCCGCAGAGCGGCAGCACCGGCAGAAGGCAGCCCAGATGAAGAAGCAGACCGAGCGGATCATCATGCTTTGCGCCAAAACCCAGCTTCGGGGTGTGTCCTTCGATGGCCCGGTGGTTATGCGGTACACCTGGTATGAGCCAAACCGCCGCCGGGACAAGGATAATATCTCCTCGTTTGGGCGGAAGTGCATACAGGATGTTCTTGTGAGGGCGGGCGTGCTTCAGAATGACGGCTGGGGGGAGATTGAAGCCTTCTCTGACTGCTTCTTCGTGGACAAGAAAAATCCCCGGGTTGAGGTTGAGATCATCCCGATGGGATAGTGAAAACAGGTTTAGAAAAGTTTAGATTGGAGGAGAAGAAATGAGCCTTTTTAAGCCGGAACATATGGGCGTTGAAGAAATTATTGAGAAATTGCAAGAGGCGGTGAACCTGGGGGATTCCCCCCACAGGGGGCCATTTGGCACCTTTGTGCGCAAGGAGTATCTGGTGGAGGCTATTGACCTGCTCCGCACCCACCCGGACACCCAGCCAAACGAGCCGCTGATGCTGGAGGAATTTGGGGAGATGGTGGGGCTTCCTGTGTGGGTAGAAACCCCTGGAGTTGACCAGGAGATTAGCGGGCGTTGGGTTATTGTAGACGGGGTAAGCCTGGAAGATAAGGCACTATACACCAGGGGTGATTTTACCTGTCACGACTATGGGACAGTGTGGCTCGCCTACCGCCGCCCGCCGAAGGAGGATTGACATGGAGAGGTTGACTAACGAATGTTGGAGAAATTTTGACCCGTGGGAGATGTGTGGGCAGGATCACTATTGCAAACGAGGTTGTCACGAACTGGGAGGCTGCACAAAAGGATGTATTGTGCCAAAAGTGTATTGCCGCCTCGCCGCCTACGAGGACACCGGGCTGGAGCCGGAGCGGGTAGCCGAGCTTGCCCAGGCCGAGAAGGACGGGCGGCTGGTGGTATCTCGTTTCAACCACGGTGACTGTGTTTGGGCGATAGAGCGGGATGAGTATGGTGAAGCCCTTGATGTGGCAGGCTCTATGTTTTTGGCAGAGGTGCTGGGGTTTATTATTGCTTCTGCCTATATCAATGGCATGACGGAGGCAGAAAAAACTTTGAGTTATCATATGCAGGAAACAGTAGAAGGCTACGACACAACCCTTATGGTATTCCCAAGTGAGGATGTGTATCAAACCAAGGCGGAGGCAGAGACGGCACTGAGGGAGGCGGCGGAAAATGCCTGAATATATTGACCGGGATGCGGCATTGGAAGAAATGCTTTTTGCGATGTGTGGGACAGGGTATCAATCACAAGCAATGAGAACCTTGCGGCATGGGAGATGGCTGCTTGAGCCAACCAACCCATACGATGACCCAAGTCGCAAAAACAGAATGATTAAGCGTTGCTCCTGCTGTGGATGGCAGAACGCTTGCAAATACAACTATTGCCCCAACTGCGGGGCGAAGATGGACGAGGAGGCGAAGTGATGGACAAGATTCAGGTCATTACCAAGAGGCCCGGCGGTAAGCCGGCGTCTGTGTGGGTTACGCCCACACTGGAGAACTTGCAGGCATATGTGGGCGGCAATATCGAGACTGTTACTCTGGCGGATGATCTGGTGGTCATCTGCAACGAAGAAGGCCGGCGGCTGGGGCTGCCGCATAACTGCACCATTTGCGGGGTCGACTTCTGCGGGGATATTATCATTGCTGGTGTCGACGACGAGGATTTTACCAATATCCCTCTGCCGTTTGCGGCCATGAAGGCCGTTTTGCCTGATTTGTGGAGGTAACCGCCTATGTGGATTTATAAAATTGAGTGGTACATAAGGGCTCTTCGGTGGCTGTATGAGAACCGAACATGGAAAAACACCCGGCAGAAGTGGAAGGCCTTTGACCGGTATATGAGGGACATGTCCCGGTTCAGGGGGTGAGAAAGGAGAAAAGAAAATGGTAGATATGTATGCTTTGATCCAGGGCTTGACCGCCGTCGCCTTTATCGGCGGCAGTTCGGCCTATTGGCTTCGGAAGAGATGCAAAACAGAGCATAACTGTAAAACCTGTGCGCATTGTGAGCTTGTAGAACGGGGGTCGGATGGCAAATTGATTTACACATGTGGTTTGAGGGGTCCATCGACAAAATTTTATTATGATTATGCCGTTCCGATTTACTGCAGAAAGTGGCACGGCGAAACAACATGCGGCTTTGACATGGGAGGCGGTTTGTGTGAATACAACAAGGGAGCCGTGGTGGGGGTTCTGCCGGAATATCGTGCGGATGTATCCAGCGTATCTGGCCCGTTACTGGGCGCTGCATGAATCGAATATGACAGCGAACTATACGGGAGTGCCGGGTAGCGGCACTCCCTCCCGTGCTACTGAGGATGTTGCCACCCGGGAACTGACCCAGACCGAACAGCGGAGCCTTGACGCTGTGGAGGCGGCTATCCGGGCCACCATGCGGCGGAAGGACGGGAGGGAGCGGCTGCGGCTCATTGGCCTTGTCTACTGGCCTAGGCAGCCGAACCAGGGATTGAGACTGTATGAGGCTGGAGAAAAGGTCAATATCAGCGAGAGGACGGCGTGGAGGTGGCACCGGGATTTCATTCTGTTGGTGGCACTTCACCGGGGCCTACTGGAATAAGCTGGGAAAAAGATGGCAGATTTTCACCGTTTTTCTGTGCTATAATGCTATCGTGGTGTAGCACCGAAGAGGGGCTGCACCATCGACTTTTCTTCGCCGCCCTGCTCCGAGGCGGTATGAATATCGGGCCTTCTCCTTCCGTGGGCGGCGGGTATGCAGACCTGCCGCCTTTATGCTGCCATAGCTCAACAGGTAGAGCGGTGGATGGGTTGGTTCATAGGTTCCCGGTTCAAATCCGGGTGGCAGCACCAACATCTGAACGTGTGAGGTGGTGAGTATGCGTGGCGTTGACGCCGAAACAACAGCGGTTTGTTGCCGAGTACACGGTGGACTTCAACGCCACGGCCGCCGCTGTGAGAGCCGGATACAGTAAGAAAACGGCCGCACAGCAGGGGTACAAACTGCTTCAAATGCCGGAGATCCAGGAAGTGATAACAAAGGAATTTCAGAAAAGGCAGGAACGGACCCAGCTTGATGGTGACTATGTGGTCGATAAGCTCAAAGAGATTGCCGAAATGACCGCCGCAGATTACACGGACAGCCCTCTGAAGTTTTCCAACAAAATCCGTGTGTTGGAATTGCTGGGCAAGCACCTCGGAGTATTTGAGCCGAAATCCGGATCTGGCCATCAGGATAGAGAAGACGACCCACTTACGGCCTCCCTAAAGGAGTGGATAAAGCAGCATGGGAATTAAGCCACTATCGGACAAGCAGGCACAAATCCTCCTGTTTCCATTTCTGAACTATGATGCCCTTATCTGCGATGGGGCGGTCAGAAGCGGAAAGACATCTATCATGTCTGTCTCTTTCATCCTTTGGGCTATGCGGTGTTTCAATCACCGTTCTTTTGCGTTCTGCGGGAAGTCTGTGGGCGCCGTAGAGAGAAATATCATCAACCCGCTTCTGGGTGTTGGGTATCTGCGGGAGCAGTTTGAATTGCAGTACAGCCGCAGCGCACACGCTCTTTCTGTGAAGCAGGGAGACAAAGAGAACATTTTTTATCTCTTCGGCGGCAAGGATGAAAGCAGCGCATCTCTTATCCAGGGCGTTACTCTGGCCGGCGTACTTTTGGACGAGGTGGCTCTTATGCCCCGGTCATTTGTGGAACAGGCTCTTGCCCGGTGCTCGGTGACCGGTTCAAAGCTGTGGTTCAACTGCAACCCGGAAAATCCCCGGCACTGGTTCCGGCAGGAGTGGATACTGGAGCTGGAGAAACACAAGGCGATGCATCTTCACTTCCTGATGGATGATAACCCGTCTTTGGACGAGGCCACAAAAGAGCGCTACCGCTCAATGTTCAGCGGTGTGTTTTATAAGCGGTTTGTTCTGGGCGAGTGGTGTATTTCTGAGGGCGTGATTTACGATATGTTCAACGAGGACGAAAATGTCTACACTGATGGGCAGAGGCCTGTTGACCTGGAATGGACCGGCCAGCGAACTATCGCCATCGACTACGGCACAACCAACCCGACCCGCTTTTTGGACATTTACGATTATGATGGAACGCTGTATGTGGACCGGGAGTATAACTGGGACAGCCGGAAAGAGTACAGGCAGAAAACGGACACTGAATATGCGGATGATCTGGAGAAGTTCATGGGGACATCCAACCCCTGCGAGCTTATTATAGACCCGTCTGCGGCATCGTTCATTGCGGAGTGCCGGCGCCGGGGCTTCTATGTGAGACCGGCAAACAATGAGGTTCTGGAAGGCATTCGCAAAGTTTCCAACCTGCTGGCCAAAAGACGAATCAAGATACACAATTCCTGTTCCTGTCTCATTGACGAGATGGGAACTTATCTTTGGGACGAAAAAGCCGCCCTCCACGGGGTGGAGAAGCCGGTGAAGGAATCCGACCATAGTGCGGATGCCTTGCGGTACAAAGTCAATTCTCTCCCGGAATGGAGGTTTGAGCTGTGAGCCGAAGACATAAAGAATCCGAAAAAGCCGACACCGGGCAGGTTATGACGCTGGACGCATTTTCCAACGCTCTCTTCCGGCTTGGGCTGGGAAGTCAGGCGCCTATTGAGGCGACCGAGTATCCGCTGACCAGAATGACAGACAACTACGCACTGCTCAACTCTCTCTATCGGGGGAATTGGGTGGTGCAGAATGTCGTTGAGATCATCCCGGACGATATGCTTCGGGAGTGGTTCAATCTGACGGGAGACATTGCCCCCGACAGTATGGACGAGATCAGCCGGGTATTTCGCAATACACAGCTGAGGGACAAACTGAACAGGGGACTTTGCTGGGGGAGGCTTTATGGCGGTGCTGCCGGGCTTATTCTAGTCAAAGGACAGGATGATCTGTCGGAGCCGCTGGACCTTTCTGCGGTCCTGCCGGGTTCGTTTCAGGGGCTTTATATTCTGGACAGATGGAGCGGAATTACCCCGGGAATGGAAATCGTAAACGACCCCGGTGACCGTGATTTCAATCTGCCGATGTGGTATGACATCACGAACGCCAGAGGGGAGACCGTGGCTCACGTCCACCATTCCCGCATCATCCGGTTTACCGGCCGGGAGCTGCCGTTTTTGGAGCAGGTGGCAGAGATGTACTGGGGCGAGAGCGAGATCGAGGCCATCTTTGAAGATATCAAGAAACACGATAATGTGTCTGCCAACATGGCCAATCTTACATTCCGGGCGAACACGGACATCATGAGCGTTGAGAATCTGGAACAGCTTATCAGCGTAGGAGGCAAAGAGCAGCTGAGACGATTCTGGGAAACCATGCAGGCCATCAGCGTGGTCAAGTCCAATTTTGGCCTTCAGCTGATGAACAGGGATGATAAATTCCAGAACAATCAGTACACCTTCACAGGGCTGAAAGATGTCTATGACAGTATGTGTCTCGACCTTTCGGGTGCAACCCGTATCCCGGTGACGAAACTTTTCGGGCGATCTCCTGCCGGCATGAATGCCACAGGGGAGAGTGACCTGAAGAACTACTACGATTATGTGGACACGAAACGGGAAAGCGACCTTCGCCCTATTCTGGAGCAGCTGATGCCCGTTATCTTTATGTCCGCCATCGGGTATGTTCCGGATACATACGATATCCAGTTCCCGCCGTTATGGACGCCTACGGCGGATGAGCTTGCCAATATCGCTAACAAAAAGGCGGACACCATCATTGGCGCATATCAGTCCGGCTTGCTGGATAAGAAGACCGCCATGTACGAGCTTAAACAGCTGTCCGATGAAACCGGAATGTTTGGAAGCATATCCGATGATGACATCAATGCCGCTGCCGGCGTGACATGGAAGGACGATACGGCACTGAAGGACCCGACTGCGGGAATATGGGGAGAGGGAGCGGTCCCTTTTGAAGACGGGCTGACCATCGACTACGATCCTGGTCAGCCAAGAGATGAAGGGGGACGCTGGACATCCACTGGAATAAGTGGTAAAATAGGAAAAACCAAATATGCCCCGTCGCCGCAGCGGGATAAGTCAGGTATCCAGCTAAAGCCGAAGACTTACGCCAGACTGACAGGGCTATTGAATACCCGGTATCCGGGTATTCAGGCGGGAGAAGTACGAACAATAAGAACCACGCACGCTCAATATACAGTAGAAGCTGACGGATATGGCGGCTTTAAAACAGTATGGGTAACGAAGATAAAATAACGGGAAGGAATGTTAGTGTTGGAGAAGAAGTTAAGAGAATTTCTTAAGCGGTATATCGGTCAAGGAGAGTTAAAAAAAGATAAGGTTCTTGAGGAAGATGTAGAGATGCTTGTGTATGGGGCGTGTATCGATGGATCTGCACAGGAAATTATCGATTACGGGACTGCACACCCGGAGGCTCCATTTTGGGAGCTGTTAAAGTTACTTAAACCTGGATTATACGGTATTACCCAGGAAGAACTTTTGATGGATGATGAAGACGATTGAGGTGTATTAGGAATGGCGAAAGACGACTATTTCCCCATGCTCTATAAGCTGCTGAAATACCTCTACCGATGCTTGAAAGAGGACCGAAAGCCGGATTTTAATATTTTAGCCCCAAGGAGTAAGGATTTTCCGGTGGGCGAGGATTACTTCTTTTTCCTCCTGTCCAATGCGTTAAAAGATGGACTGATATCCGGGTTAGCCATTCAAAAACAGATAGGGAGACGTGAAACCCTGAAAGAGACGACCGGGCTTAAAATCACCCCAGCCGGAATTGCCTATCTTGAGGAAAACTCCCTTATGCGAAAAGTGGGAGAGCATCTGGGGAGCGCTTCCGAGATAGTGGAAACCGTTATAGAGCATTTATAATCCTAAAGTGAAGCACAGAGCTTAAAAGCCTGTGCTTTTCTTATACCCATTTTCGGGTGGTGAAATATGAACGAGTACCGCGATAAGCTGATCAAGCTGTACCTGAAGACCGAAAGCGACATCATCAACGAGATAGCCCGGCTTCGCTCTCTGGGGTTTGCCGATTATCATGTCGTGGCCGCTCTGAAGCGGGTACGCCAGATACTGAACAGCATGAAGACCGAGGCGTGGGAGTGGTCCCCGAAGGCCATCGAATATGAGTTTTACGCCTATCACCCGGAGGCCCGGACCATGCCGACAACGGCCAGGGCCGCTTTGCGGGCATATATGGCGGCCGGGGCTTTGACCGGGGTACAGCATCAGATCGTTGACCGGCTGCTCATCTCCCTTATGGCGGAGTTAGACGAAGCGGCGGATACGGCCTATCAATCTCTGGCGGATTACATTGTCGGCCGGGACAAGCCCGATGTTTGGCGGGAAATCGGCCTGACCCATGCCACTAAAGTCAGAGCCGCCGGCACCGGGTCGAGGAGAAATATCAATTCTTTTGTAGCCGACCTTCAGCGGGAGGGCCTGACCGCCTTTGTGGATAAGGCCGGCCGGCGGTGGCGGCTGCATACATACGCTTCCATGGTCACCCGCACCACCATCCGGCAGGCAGAGGTTTTGGCGGTTCTGACACAGGACCCGGACCATGACCTTTACACCATCAAGGGCGCATCAGACCCATGTGGTCTATGCGCCCCTTATCAAAACCGGGTCTATTCCAAAAGCGGAAAGGACCCAAAATTTCCGCCGCTGGCTGACGCCTTTGGGAAGGTGGATAAAAACGGACCCAATGAGCTGACCAATACCTGGCTGAACATTCATCCCAACTGCCGTTGTGTGATTATACCATGGACGGCCGCAGGACGAAGCCGGGAGGAAATTGAGAAGATTGAGCGGTTTTCTTCCCCGGTACAAAACCCTTACACGGTGGACCCGAGGAGCAAAAAGGCCATTGAGGCATACCGCAAAAAAGAAGCCGGCCGGCGGCATTGGCTGGAACGGTATCGGGAGTGGGAGGATATGCGGATTGCAATTCCTGACATTGTCCCCAAAACCTTCCAGACCTTCGAGCGGCATAAGCTGGCCGATGATGCGGTCTATCACAAATGGCTTGACGCCTACAAGGAGGCTTGACCGGCATGATTTATTATTTTGGCTCTAAACTCAGCGATAACATCAGCGAAACCCCGGAGGGTTATCTTATCTGCCGAAATGTGCCCATCGCCCGAACTGGGAAGCAAATTTACCTTGCCCGGGAGTTGGGCATTACGGACGGAGATCCCGAGACACAAATCAAAGTGGAGCGGCTGGAAGAGGATGTCTTTTCTCCTGTCGCCATGGCTTCCTTTGAGGGGAAGGATGTGACGGATGGCCATCCCACGGAGGGCGTTGACGCCTCCAACTTCGCCACCTACTCCAAAGGTCATGTGCAGAATGTGCGCCGGGAGGGTGACACGCTGGTGGCCGATATGGTGATTAAAGACCCTGTTCTTGCGTCTGAAGTGCAGAACAGGGTGAAGCGTGAAGTCTCTTGTGGCTATATTTGCGACTATGTGCAGGACGGGAACGGCGGCTACAAGCAGACCAATATCAGAGGCAATCACATAGCGGTTGTGCCGAGAGGCAGAGCCGGCCATGAGATCGCAATAAAAGACAGTGCCCCAGAGGCACAGAAAGGAGCGCACAAAATGAGCGCAACTAAGGCACTGCTGGAGTTTTTTGGGATTGCGGCAAAGGACGCCACCCCCGAAGAACTCGAAAAACTGACCGAGAGCACTGCCAAGGTGCTGGACGCTGACCCCGCCGTAAAGGCGCCGGAGGCGGAACCCACCAAGGGCGGTGAGGTCAATGACGAGGGTATCCCCAAAGGGGACGACATGGGTACCAAGCTGGACAAGATTCTGGAGCGTATCGAGATCATTGAGAAGCGCATCAATGGCCATGGTGGCCCCAAGAAGTCCAGTGATGAGACCGCCATTGACGAGGAGCTGACCAAGCTGACCGGCGGAGATGCTGGCTGTGAGGACGAGGATGGCGCCTCTGAGGTGATCGAGGAGAAGGTGGAGGAACACCCTGACAAGGAGCTTTCCGCCGCTATCCTTCGGCTGATGCGGCCCATCGTGGCGCAGATCGAGGACAAGGATGTGAAGAGCCATGTGACGGACGCTCTGATTGAGGCTGTCCGTGGTGGCGCTTCTCCCGTGTCCGATATCCAGAAGGCCACAAAGGAGACCGCTCGGAAGGCCGCAGATGCTGCGGCCAAGACCAATTTCGATAAGATTTGTGAGGGTGCCCAGAGCGCCTATGACGCCCGGAACCCTCACATGAAGAAGGAGGGCTAAACCATGGGATTTTATACCCAAACCATCGGCAAGGATTTCCCCCACGGCTTTGCGGGGTCCTACGCTTACCAGCCGGACATGATCGTCAAGACCCGCCCCGTGGGCGGTTCTGCCATTCTGGTTTTCGGCACCCCGGTCAAATACGAGGCCGGGACCAACGGGAATGTAGTCGCAATGGGCGCCGGTGACACCGGTGACGATTTTGTCGGCTTCGCTTCCCGTGAAATCAAGAGTTCCGTCAACTATCTGGAGCAGGGCGTCGGCCAGTACGCCCCCAACGATGCGGCCAGCGTCTTCATGCGGGGCGCCATCAATGTGAAGGTGCAGAAGGGAACCCCTGCTTTGGGCGGGAAGGTCTATGTCCGGGTGACGGTCAACGATGCGATGCCTACGGCTGTCGTTGGTGGTATCGAGGCAGAAGCTGACGGTGCCAACACGGTCGAACTGCCCGGCTGTGTGTTCGAGGGTCCCGCCGACGCCAATGGCATTGCCTGCGTCCGCATCCTGACCCTACAGAAAGCGTAAGGAGGTAAAAAACAATGGCTTTCAAGAATATGGGAACCACCAACGGCGGTGTCTTTTCTACCCCCGGCGTAGCCGGAGGTCCTATGACGCTGGACGCTGCCGGCATTGCTTCCGGCGGTGCCTTCCTCACCAGTGAGCTGGAGAAGCGGGACACCCTTATCCGGGAACCCCTGACCAGCGTGACCTATCCCCGGGACATTCCCGTGGATGTGGGCGGTGGCTGGGTGGACTATGTCTCTGCCATGTCTGTGGCCTATGGCCTCACCAACGGCGCCCAGAATGGCCCCGTGACGGCCGGCGGTGCCAATAACATCCCCGTGGTTCAGGCCAATCTGGATAAGGGCATGTTCAAGGCTCATGTGTTTGCGGCCGCTTTGCGGGTCATGTTTGTGGACATGGCCAAGAGTAACTTTATTGGTCGCTCTCTGGACCAGCTTCTGACCCAGGGTGTCCGGCTGGCCTACGATAAGCATATGGACGCCAATGCCTATGTGGGTATGGAGGAGTACGGCACCACCGGCCTTATCAATGACCCCGATGCGGTGGAGACCATGGCCGCCAGCAACGGCGCCGCCGCCCCCTCCACCAAATGGGCCGACAAGACCCCCGCCCAGATCCTCCAGGACATCAACAGTGCTCTGGGCGCTGCCTGGGCTGCTGCGGAGTATGACATGAGCGCCATGCCCAACCATATCCTGCTGCCTTATGAGCTGTATGGATACATCCTCAACACCCCCGTGTCCGACCTTGCGACCGAGAGCATCATGGACTATGTGCTGAAGAACAACATCGCCGCAAAGAACGGCGGTTCTCTCTACATCGGCGCCACCCGGTGGCTGAAGGGTGCCGGCACGGGCGGTACTGACCGTATGGTGGTGTACATCAACGACCGCCGCTATGTGAAGGTGGACGAGCTGGTGCCTCTGGCCCGGGTCATGACCTCTCCCAATGCTGCGGAGGTTTGCTATGACACCGCCTATATGGCCAACATCTCCCAGGTGCAGCTGTTCTACCCCCAGACCGTTCTGTATGTGGACGGTGTGTAAGGGGAGGGACTGACAATGTTCATTCTCTCTCATCGGAATATCATTCTGACCAGCAGGGACGGCGATGCCTCTCTGCTGGTCAAAGCCGGCTCTCTCGTTGAGGTTCCGGAGCGGTTTTGCGATACCCCTTATTTTAACGCTCTGGTGAAGGACGGCAAGATCGCCATCCCCGCCGGGAAGAAGGATAAAGAGGTCATTGCGGCTGACGAGGAAAGCGGCGAGAAGCTGGAAAAGACCGTTAAGAGAACCCGGGCTAAAAAGGATTAAGAAGGGAGGGATGGCGTGATGCCTTACTTCTACGGACAAAATCAATTTTACGGAGTTGTGGAAAGAGCGGCGAACATTGCCGGAGGGAAAGGGAACTATACAGCTTCCATGTTCCAGGCAGACTTCCCGCAATTTTTCAAAACCGTGACTGACGATGACGGGGAGGCGACCGTCACGCCCTTCCTGCCGCAGACAGTCCTCGATGAGATCATCAATCAGGCAAACGCATCCGTCCAGCCCAACAGGTGGCTGGACGGATGGCGTTATGCCGCCGGCCTTTATGTGGCCCACTATGTGACTCTGTATCTGCGGAACTACACTGAAAATCCGCAGACACCCGCACAGGCGGCGGCGACCGGTTCGGTCTCTGGCGTTGTGAAGAGTGCTACACTCGGGGATTCTTCGGTCTCCTACGATACTGGGGCTGTTTCTGAAGCCCTGAAAGAGTGGGGCGATTTCAACGCCACATCTTACGGCCAGCAGTTCGCCACCCGTGCCCGGCTTGTGGGTATGGGCGGCATGGGAATTATCTGAGAGGGGGCGGTAGTGTGAACTATGCTGATTGGTACACAGACACCGTCACCATTTTCCGGGTCACACCCGTAAAAAAGGGCAATCTGACTACGCAGAAGCGGACAGAGATTGCCGCAGATATTCCTTGCAGGATCTACCGGGAGAATGACCACGGAATCTCTATGCAGCGCACAGCAGCAAAGGTAGATCAGACCCAAAAACTTGCGGCGGATAACGATGTCGATATCAAAGCGGGGGACGAGCTGTTGATTACCCGCGGCGGTGTGTTGGGAAAGTCCCGTGAAGTCATTAGAGCCTTTGCCGGGGAACCCAATTACTACTATGAACCTTTCGGGGCGGTTATCCCCGGGCTTGCCCATCAGGAAGTAACGCTATTGCAGGAGGAGAGGGTGAAATAATGGCGGCGAACGCTTTTAGGCCCTATCTTACAAAGCTGCAAAAAGCCCGGAAGGATTTCCCGGAGGTTATGGCGGCAGCGGTAAAAAAAGCTACGATACGAGCCGTAGAAGTCACTACTGAGGCGACACCACCCAAAGACGGAACCGGCCGAGGTCCATACATCGGGCCGAATACCATAACCAGCAAACTGAAGCAAAGCTGGGCCAGTGACAGTGTGGTGGAACCTACCCGGGTAGAGTTATCTGGCGGGAAGATTTTCCATACTGCCCTAAGAAGTGATTTGCAGTACGCCTCCTACGTCAATGACGGACACAGAATGGACAGGCACTTTGTTCCCGGCCTCTACATTGACGCAGAAAGCGGATTGTTGTCCTATGACCCCAACGCCGATGTGGGTATCGTGGTGGGCACGAAAACACCCTATGTCAAGGGTGAGTTCATGGTAGACAAAGGCGTTAAAGCATTCACAGAGACTCTGGAGGACGAGTTGGGGGTGCGGGTAAAGGAGTTGTTTGAGAAATGATTTTTACACTTACAACGCTCGCCCGGTCCCTTGCGGATTACCTGGAGCCGGTTATGCCGGGCGTGACCATGTACGAGGACCCAAACCAGCAGGGCACTGAAACCCCGGCTATGTTTCTCCAGCAGCGGTATGGCAACATTAAAAAGCAGTTGGACGGCTACTATCTTCGGACGTTGGGCCTTGATTTGACCTATCTGGAGGATTACAACCTGACAGACCTTCAGCAGAAATACCAGCGTGCCGGTGAGGCGCTGGATCTGGTCATGGAGACATTTCCCTATACAGACGAAAAGAGAGACAGCACAGAAGTCATACGGGCATTTGACCGTAGCTGGACGATAGACCTTGACGCACTGCATTATAAGTTTGAGGTCCGGGTGCGGGTAACGCCGGAGGAAGCTGCTGTACTTATGAAGCGTGCAAACCTCACGATCGAGGTAAAGGAGGCTGAACAGAATGGCTAAATCGAAATCGGCTGTGGAGACCGCAGAGGTTATCACGCCGAAACAGAAAAAGAGATTCACCCCCGAGGCGCTTATCCGGAGTGGGCGATACGCCCATGTCCAGAAAGACTTCCTTCGGACGATTCTCAAAAAACCGAAATACACAATTTTGGAGGCCGACAAAGTTATTGCCGACTTCATCAAAAAGGAGTGATCTATCATGGCAGGTGGAACCTGGACCAGTCAGAATAAAGTCCGCCCCGGTGTGTATATCCGCTTCAAGACCGCCAAAGCGTCCGGTCTGAATGTGGGGGCCCGTGGCGTGGTGGCCTTCGCAAAAGCCATCAGCTGGGGACCGGTCGGTGTTGTTACCGAGATTGAGGCGGGGCAGGATGTCACGCCCATTACCGGCTACGACATCACCAGTGAGAAAAATCGGTGGTTGAATGAGATGTTCAAGGGGACCAACCGGACCAACGGACCGGTGAAGATCCTCTTCTATCGTCCTTCTGGTGCTGGAGCTGAACAGGCGGCCGGCGCCATCGGTGACCTGAACTTTTCCGCAAAATATCCCGGTGCCCGGGGGAACGATATCACGGTCATCGTGACCGAGGAGGTCGACAACACGTTTACCGTTTCCACAGCGGTGGACGGTGAAATCGTAGACACCCAAATCGGCATTACGGCCATTTCCGACCTTCGGGAAAATAACTGGGTTACCTGGAGCGGTACCGGCGATATTACCGCAAACACCGGCGTAGCCCTGACCGGTGGTGCAGACGGAACGGTGTCTACAGCCGCTTATTCCACCTTTCTCTCGGCCATCGAGCCTTATAAATTTGATGTGCTGGCCTATGACGGCAGTGATGCGACTGTTCTGGATGCCATGTCCGCATTTGTTAAGCGCATTGCGGATGAGAGCGGGGCATACACCCAGTTGGTGGCCTCCGGCTTTGCAACGGGGCCTGACAGTCGCTTTATTGTGGATGTGGAAAGCGGCGTTACCCTGGGCGACGGTACACAGCTGACAGCATCTCAGACGGTGTGGTGGGCCGCCGGTGCTCTGGCCGGTGCTACATACAACCAGAGTCTGACCTATGCGACCTATCCCGGTGCGGTGGCGGTGTCCCCTGTTCTGACCAACAGTGACACGATTGACGCCCTGAATAAAGGGCAGTTCGTGCTTTTTGCCGAAAACGGTACCGTAAAGGTGGAGCAGGACATCAATAGCCTTGTGACCTACACCGAGGACATCGGGAAGGTCTACCGGAAAAACCGGGTGATTCGGCTCTGCAATACCATTGCCAATGACCTGTATCAGCAGTTCGCCCAGGGCTTCATTGGCGTTATAAACAACAACGAGCAGGGCCGCAGCCGGTTTAAAGCCGTCATTGTGGGATACCTGCTGGACATTCAGGCCAATCAGGGCATCCAGAATTTTGATGTTGCTGATGTGGACATCCAGCCAGGAGAGGATATTGACGCTATCGTCATTACCATCGCCATCCAGGCAGTGGACGCCACAGAGAAGATCTATATGACCATTGAGGTTTCGTAAAGGAGGGTACATAAATGGCTGAACATTTGCTCGCAAGAGATACCGTAAACGGCGCAGAGGGAAGCGTTGTTATTACTATGGGCGGCCGGAATGTGGTCATTGCCGGGATGCGGAATATCCGCACCGTTGCCAATATCCAGTCGCAGGATATGCGGGTGGTGGGCACCCGGCGGGTCCAGAGTAAGAACAACGGCGCAACTCAGACTGGCACCGGCAACATCTATTACGGCGATGATATTTTCCGTGATATGGTGCTGGAGTATATCAACACCGGCGTAATGCCTGAGTTTGATATCCAAATCACCAACAACGACCCTGCCACCAGCTTGGGACAGGAGGTTACTGCCTACTATGGCTGCCACCTGACAGGCGAGATCCCCATCTCCATCCTCAATGATGAGGAGGCAATGCTGAACTACGATTTCAACTTTGCCTGGACCCGTGTGGCGAGAATTGACAGCTTTACTCCCCCTGCTCAGTTGGGGAACGGCTGATAACAGAAAGGAAGGTAGAATATGTCCACACTTCACGCATTTCTTCACCCCGAAACCCCTGAAAATCAGGAGGTCGTTATCTCTCAGCGCTTCAAGGACGAAGAGGGGAACGTTGTCCCATTTATCATCCGGGCTGTTTCGCAGGAAGAGTCCGCTGCCCTCAAAAGGAAGGCCACAAAGACATATCGGAATCGGGCCGGGGATACGGTGACCGATTTCGATGCTGATGCGTTCACCAAGTCTCTTATCATTGCCGGCACGGTGCAGCCCGATTTTGCCGCTACGGACCTCTGTGAAGCGTATGGGGTTTTGACCGGGGACCAGGTTATCGGTAAGATGCTTCTTGCCGGAGAGTATGCGGCGCTTTCTGATGCTATCGGCCGTCTTTCTGGTATGGATGACCAGGGCGTCCAGCAAGAAGCAAAAAACTAATATCGGGGCCAGACCCGGACGGTGACGCAATAGCTGCGTACTATTGCTTTGTAAATCTGGGCTGGTCCCCCTCACAGTATGACGCATTACCAGAGCGGGAAAAGATTCTGGTGGCGGAGATGATCCACAAAGAGATAAAGTCCCGGGAAACGGCACAAAAGGGGTGAGATTATGCCGGCAATCAATCAGGAAATTAATGTCCAGGTCCATGACAGCAGCGTAGACCGATACGTCAAAAAGATGGAGCAATCGGCTACGGCCACTGACTGGCTTATCGGAAAACTGGATGTCTATGCCGAAACAGCCAAAGAGGCGTTTACTGACTCCCAAAGAGATAGGGCGCTGGATAGCCTCGCAAGGCAAATGGACCGTATCGGCCTGGTGTTCACAAGCGCAACGGCAGAGGCGGAACGATTCGACCTTCTGGCCCGTAGCTCCCTCGCCGACCTCGCAAAAAACGGGGATATATCCGCAAATGCGTTGGGTAGGAGCAAGTTTGGAGACCATCTTGCAAAAGACGTCGAGCGGCAGGCACGGGCGGCGGAACAACGTCTTGCGGCCGAGATGAAAGCAGCCCAGACGGCGGCTAATGCGGCGCAAAAAGAGATAAATGCACGGAACAAGGCCGCCGCTGCGGCGCAGAGAGAGCAAGACAAAATAGCCAGAGCTGCGCAGAAAGCAGCAAAAGAGCAAGAACGACTTGCGCAGAGCACCAAGAAAACCGAGAGCTGGGCCAAACGAGCGGTTTCCGCCTTTATGGGATTCAATAAGACCTCAAATCCGGTGGAAAAGCTGAGCAACCGCCTGACTCGGACGGTCATTACCCTGTTTTCTGTACGCCGTGTTCTGCGCTATATCACAGACGCAATCGAACGAGCACCGGACAAAATCGGCGGAGCGTTTTCCGGAATGGGAACAACTGTGAACGACACCTTCTCCCGGGTAGTGGTCAATGCCATGGCTGGGATGCAGGGTGGGGTTGAGAAGCTCAATGCCGCTATGAACTCGTCCTCGGGGCAGCGTTTTTTTCGGGGACTTGATACCGCCGCCAAATTGGCTGGTATGGCCATCGGTGCATTGTTGGAGGGTGGAGCAAAGCTGATTGATTTTCTTGGCAATCACGCCGTCGAGGTATTTACCGTTGCTGCCGCCGCCGCTGCCTTTTTTGCGGCACAAATGATAGTCGTCCACGGGGCGGAACTTTTAGCGGCAGCCCCTCTTGTGGTTACAATAGGCCTGATTTCGGCCTTTGTGACAGGCCTTATGAAAGCGGGAGTGACCTCTGAAGAAATCTTCACCTTCATAGGGAAAGGTGCTGGGTGGCTCTATGCTCTTGGTTATAACCTTGTAGCCGATACCTATAATCTCCTTGCTTCTTTTGCGGAGTTTTTCGCTAACTTCCTCAATGATCCTGTTGGTTCCATTGTCCATCTGCTTACTGATATGGCTGATTTTGCGATTGGGATATTTGAGACCATAGGAAAAGGCATTGACGCTATATTCAAGACCGACATAGCTGGAAATTTATCGTCACTCAGAAATAAAATACAGTCGTGGGCCGATGAAAATTATGGAGAGAAAAAGATTACTCTTGATCGTATGGCCCACATTGATTACTCTACTACGATGGAATCTTGGGGAAGTGCGGCCGGAAGTCTGGGGAACAAGCTGGCCAATGGTGGGCTGGACAGTCTGACAGCGGTACAGCTGAAGGCCATCAAAAGCGACACAAGCTCCATCAAAAAATCCGTGGACAGCACCAAAGAGGATTTGAAGTCACTGGTTGATATAGCTGAAAGGCAGTATATCAACCGGATCAACCTGACCACACAGCAGCCTGTCATTACGGTGAACGGACAGAACACAGGGAACTTCAAAGAAGATCTCCAGACCCTTGTGGACGCCATCACAGAGATCCTGATCGAGCAAACATCCAGCGGAGCCACTGTGGCCACCGCAATGCCTTAAAGGAGGGACGACCGTGGGAAGATTTGGTATCTACTTTCAAAAAGAGGGGGCGGCGTCCTATCTTCTCCCGGTCAATCCCGAGACGCTGCCGGTTGCCCGGTCGGTGAGCAATGGGGAGTACAATGTCATGGGGATAGGTCCTATCATGATTCCCCGTATCCCTAACCAGCGAAAAGTGTCTATTTCCTCGTTCTTTCCCGGGCGTCCCTTTTCTGGGATGCTTGTAGGGCAAAGGGGTTTTGTCCCGCCCTCTGAATTTATCGACTTTTTCGAGGGGGCGATGAAGAACCGGGAAATCATCGTCTATCACCCCATCCGTTACTATGAAAACGGAGAAGCATTTTCCGGGGGAGATGATAAGGGTTTTCAATGTCTGGTTACTCAATTTGACACTGAAGAGCGAGGCGGGGAGACTGGCGATTTTTACTTTACACTTGAAATCGTGGAGTATCGGGATTACGCTCCGCAGCAGCTGGTGTTTCAGCCGGTGGAGGAGGACAGTGAGCAAGTACCCCTTGCGGCATCGGTGGAGCCTACAAGGACCATTCCCCCGGGGCAAATCGTTGTCGGCTCCCTCTGCATCATAAACGGCCGCTATTACGCTGACAGTTACGGCGGCGGGAGCTACGGAAACGGTAACGGCCGCACGGTGAAAGTGTCCCGTATCGTAGACCTATCCCGGGCTGACCCATACCATGTTACCACCGAGAGTGGCGGGGCACTGGGGTGGACTTCTGCGGATTGTTTGCAGGTGACGGGATGATAGATTTAATCATTTACAACCGGTCCAGCGGGAAGGCGTGGCGGGTATTTCCTCAGAGTATCACCCATACCACTACCCGCACCGGCGCGCCGGGCACATTTAAATTTGCGTTAAACAAAGCCGGCGACCTCTCTTTCTCTGAGGGGGACGAGGTGCGGCTTTCGGTTGATGGTGAGCTGCGCTTTTCCGGTTGGGTATTTACTAAAACCACAGACCGCTGGAAGGTTATCAATGTGACCTGCTATGACCGGCTGCGATATTTTAAGGCAAACGCCTCCTATGCCTTCTATGGCATGACAGCCGGGGAGATGATTTCCCAAATGGCAGCTGACCTTCAGATCACCACGGGGGAGATCACCGACACCGGCTACAGGTTCCCATCGTTTATTCAGCAGAACAAGAGCTGCCTCGACATCGCCGGCGAAGCGGTGCAGCGGACACTGCTGAATACCGGGGAACTTTTCGTTATGTACGACAACGGGGAGGGGATATCCCTCACAAGGGCAGCGGACATGATCGCGCCTTATGTTATCGGGGAGAAGTCTCTGCTGCTGGATTACACCTATAAGACCGACATTGACGAGCAGACCTACAACTCCATTAAGCTGGTCCGACCCAATCAGGACACCGGGCGCATGGATGCGTTTATCGCCCAGGACAGCGCAACGATTGCGGAATGGGGCCTTTTACAGCTCTATCAGCAGGTGGACGAAAGTCTGAACGATGCTCAGGTGCAGGCCCGAGCGATGGAAAGCCTGTCCTATTACAACAGGCGGCTGCGGACACTGAAGGTGGAGAGTTTGGGTGTTCCGCTGCGTGCCGGCCAGATGGTCCTGATGCGGATACCCGGAATGGGCGATATGAATCTGGATCAGTATGTTTTGGTGGAGCAGGTGACACATACCTACCAGTACAGCGACACCGAAGCAGACTATGATCATGAAATGAGCGTAGAACTGAGGGGATTTTGAGCAAAGGAAAGGCCGGGGATTACTCCCCGGCTCAGCCCTATGTATTGGTCGATAAATCAAGTAATTCTCTTTTGAATCTCAATAATGTCTATGGCCTGTAAGGAACCCAGCTTTTTTATAAGAGTAGCAGAATTGAGGGAAAGCCGCTTAGAGATGCGAACCGCTGTTTCTTTTTTGAGACCCGCCTCGCTCCACTTCTGCAATACATATTCCCCAAGGCGAGGCGGTTTTGATGTCATCTTCAAGCAGTCGATCACAACGGCAGAATCATCTAAAATGACGATAGGTCTGATTTTTGATTCTGCGGTGTCCTCAAATGGGACATTTGCAAGATAGACATCCCATTTGCTCATAGATACGCCTCCCACTCGGCATCCTCTTCCGGGTCATACCAGTCAGCCGGGAGGGCGGCGACCTGCGGAGTGGTAATTTTTTCCTTTAAGTGGGGGACGGGATGGGCAATGAAATAAGCCGCTATTTCATCACGATCCAGCACTTTTTCCCCCTTCTCTTGAGTGTTGCGCCACGGGGTGCCGGGGAGGTGGGAGAGAGAGACGAGAGTGGAACCGGTGTACTTGCCATATTCCCGCATCACATCAAGTAGGGTTTCAAATTCCTCTTCCGTAAACGCTGCGTGATTTACATCCTCGTCAGAACTGATGGGGTTTTTACCACAAACTTTGTATTTGTGATAAATATCAGTGACTACCGGCCCCAAAGGCCAGGCCTCAATTTGATTCTCAAACAGTGGCTTACCTGTCCGGGCGAGAAAGGCTCCTTGGGCGTAGTACAATAGCTTGTTTAACTTCATGTTAGTCATTTGGTCGTCTTCACTCTGGTTTGCAATACGGATGAAGAACTCAGCGACATCAAATACATTGGCCATACTTACACCTCCTTGTATCAATATTATGACATGAACAAACAGAAATAGTCAATACATCGAGTAAAAAAATATGTGGGAGGTAGCGGAAATAAGAAAAATGAGGTGGGGGAACAGCTGGGAGTTTCCTGTAACATGGAACTCAAAGAATTTAAAAAAATTTTGAAAAACCTCTTGACTTGTTGCTAACAACATGATATATTGTTGTTAGCAACAAGGAGGTGAAACAGTGGCTGAAAAAAGTCGTGCCGAATACTTCCGAGAACTCCGAAAGGCAAAAAAACAACTTGTATTTATGGTTGATAAGGAGAAGGCCGAAGCCCTCGACAAAAAACTTGCCCAAAGAGGAGAGGGTAGAACCGAATGGTTCAGGAGAAAACTCGACGAAGAACTCGGCAAATAAAATAACGGAAACGCCCTCCCGTCGAAAGTTGAGCGAATCCGTTATTCCACCAAACCAAGGAGGTTTGATAAATTTATTCTATCAAACCTTCCTTGGAATTTCAAGGAGGTTTTTCAATATGAGCAACTTAGCAAAAATGGATAGCGTTCAGTTCCAGATTTCCTGTGGCATTGACGCCATAACCGCCATACATACGGCCATGGACGAAGGCCCGTTTGAACCGGCAGAGTTTGTGAACGCCCTGCTGTTTGCATTGAACCATCTGAAAGAAGACAGTGATATGATGCGGGAGCTTATCGACCAGGCCTTTGCAGAGGCCAGAAAGGAGGCTGCTGTATGAATGAACTTATGATTTTCAACAACCCCGAGTTTGGGGAGATCAGAACGGTGGAAGTCAACGGGGAACCGTGGTTTGTGGCGGCGGATGTGTGCCAGGCACTGGAAATAAGCAGGACGCAAGTACGCCGCTTGGACGATGATGAAAAGGGTGTGTGTTCAACGCACACCCTTGGCGGGGAGCAGGAGATGACCACCGTCAACGAACCTGGTCTTTACTCTCTGATTCTCGGAAGCCGCAAGAAGGAGGCGAAAGCCTTTAAGCGGTGGATCACCCATGAGGTCATTCCCTCCATCCGACGCAACGGCGGCTACATTCACGGGCAGAATCAGATGAACCCGGAGGAGTTGATGGCGCAGGCCCTTATCGTGGCCCAGCGGACCATTGAGAACCAGAAAGCCCAGCTTTCCGCCGCAAGGGTGGATTTGGAGATCGCCCGGCCTAAAGCGGAGTATTTCGATGAGCTGGTGGACCGCAACCTCCTGACGGGTTTCCGGGAAACGGCAAAGCAGCTCAAAGTTCCACCCAGGAGGTTTGTCAGCTTCCTTTTGGATCGGAAGTATATCTACCGGGATAAAAAGGGGAAGCTCCTTCCTTATGAGGACAGAAACAACGGCCTGTTTGAAGTCAAGGAGTGCATTAACGAAAAGACACAGTGGAGTGGGACACAGACGCTCATCACTCCGAAAGGGAGAGAGACTTTCCGCTTGCTCCTGATTGGGGCAGAATAAGAGAATCAAGGACCACCGTCACCCCCGTCCGGGGCGGCGGTGGTCGCATTTTGAAGGAGGGGAACACCGTGACACTGGCCGAACAGCTTTTCTCCATGATGCAGGCGAATAGCGAGGCCATGCAGCTTACCGACCTTATTACAGGTACAGTAACCGCTGTGGCCCCTTTGCGTATCTCGATCAGCACCGCTATGGAGGACCTGCGTGAAGAGGTGCTGTACCTTACCGAAAGTGTGGTAGAGAAAAAGATCCCTATCCTTGCCCACCGGCATGACGTAAGCGGTCTGAAGCACAAGCACACAGTGACAGGGTTGGACCACTCCCACACGCTGAACGGGGCCGCAACATCCTCCAGCCTTTCCGGCAGCTATCAGACCAGCGAGGAGATGGCCGGGAGCAGTTTTCCGTCTTCTGCGGCCCTGGAGAATATTCAAGCGGTAGAGCATGGAAAGCCCCTTCCGGTAGAGAGCGGGTATATCATTCTTAACCGGGGGCTGTCTGTTGGCGATAAAGTCCTCCTGCTGCGGGTGCTTCACGGCCAAAAGTTTATTGTACTGTCAAGGATATACCAGTAAAGGGGTGAGCGGATGGCGACACTACCAGAGGGGAACGGCGTTATTTCTGCCGGCGTGGAATATAGGCAGCTCCCATCTTTGACATGGAGCATCAACAAAGAGACAAACCGGATAGAAGGCTATGCGGACCGCCTCACAGCCGTTGCACAGGCAGCTGAGATCATCATCAACACGGAGCGATTTGAATGGCAAATTTACAGGGCGTTTTCCGGTGTCCGGCTGGACGACCTTCTGGGACTGGAAAGCGATTTTGTGGCCGCTGAACTGCAAAGGAGAATCCGGGAGGCTCTGTCCATGGACAACCGGATTTCCGGAATAAGCGATTATGCTGTCACTGTGGACGGCGATACAATGACCGTGTCCTTTCGGGTCCTGACTGTTTATGGAGAGACCGAATCCATAAACTTCACATTCCAATCCCGGCGGGAGGGATAACATGAACGACTTTACAAATAAAACCTATCAAGCCATTCTCCAACAGATGCTTGACCGGGTACCCAACACCTACGACAAACGGGATACTTCCCCTATTCCCACGGCGTTGGGTCCCGCTGCGTGGGCGTTGGAGGGGTTCTATCTGGTCCTTTCCCAAGTGCAGCAGCAAGGATATATCCAGACCGCCACAGGCGACAATCTGGATATGCTTTCTATTCTGGCGGGGGTGGCCCGTTCACAGGCGTCCCCGGCGGTCCGGCTCGGTATTTTCAATATTGCCGTCCCCATTGGCTCCCGGTTCTCCACCGTCAACGGGGCGGACAGCATTAACTTTATTGTGACCGCCGCATCTGATACCGGAGCAAATCAGTATCAGCTGACGGCGGAGACGGCGGGGAGCATCGGCAATGACTATGTGGGACCCATTCTACCCATCTCCACTATCCCAGGCCTTACCTCCGCCCAAATCAGTGACATTCTGGTACCCGGCGAGGACACCGAAAGCGATAACGTTCTGCGCCAGCGCATCATCTCCGCTCTCAATGAGCGGCCCTACGGCGGCAACATCGCCAATTACCGGGAATGGGCCACTGATATCTCCGGTGTTGGGGCGGTACAGGTATGGCCTACATGGAACGGCGGCGGGACGGTCAAGCTGTCTCTTCTGGGTGCCGACTTTCTCCCGGCGTCTTCTGTGTTGGTGGAGACGGTACAAAGCGCAATCGACCCGCCGCCCAATCAGGGTTTAGGGTTGGGCCTTGCCCCCATCGGTGCAACGGTGACAGTGACCGCTCCCGAAACGGTGGCAGTGGACATTACCGCAACGCTGACGCTGACACCCGGATCCACCGTGGAGCAGGTAAAGCCCCTTGTGGAAGCGGCCATCCAGTCTTATTTTCTCGATACCAGAAAGAACTGGGCTACGCCTCTCAGCAGCGCAAGCGTAGAGTATAACGCCGATATCTTCCTCGCCCGAGTCACCGCTGCCATTCTTAGCGTTGCCGGGGTACTGAATGCCACCGGTGTGACGCTGAATGGAACAGCAGCCGACCTGTCCATGATCCAGAGCGGTGAGCTGCAGCAGGTGGCCATTATGGGAGGGGTGACATTGAGTGTCTAATCCGGATCTCAATATTGACCTTCTATCCCTGCTTCCACCATGGTATCGGGAGATACTGGATTATCAGGAGATATGTAAGACCGAGCAGGAAGAGATCGATGCTCTGGCCAATGAGATTGTCGCCGTTGGCGACAATTTTTATATCCAGACGATGGGGGAGACCGCAATAGCGGACTGGGAAAATATCTTCGGCATCATCCCGAACATATACACGGAAACGCTGGAGTTCAGACGCTCCCGTATCCTCAACCGCCTATCTTCCCGCCCTCCCTATACGATGGAATTTTTGCGCCAACAACTGGATCGGATGCTCGGCCCGGGAAACTGGGAGGTCCGCATGGATTATGAGCATTACACTATGTACATTGAGGCCAGCGCAGAAGATTTTCAGTACGCAAATGAAATTTCCGTCACCATCGGAAAAATCAAGCCTGCCCATATAGTCTATATCAGCGTTCCATTTATCAACTACTCTTTGGAACTGACCGAGACCATTTCCAGCGCAGAGAGAAAGTGGAATTACAGACTCGGAGCGTGGGCGCTGTTCTCGCAGCCGTTCCAAACTATCACTAACGAGGGGGTCATAAAAATGGCAAATATGCCGTCTGTTCAGCCCGAACTGCTGAACGGAGTGGCCGGGTTCGTATCCTCCGACATAGCATCTGTTCGTATCAACGGGTCCATCGTTATCGAGGACATCACAAAAGAGGTCAACGGCAACACATTGACCGTGTCCTATGGTCTTACACAGAGTCAGGTAACCGAAGTGACCAAGATTGAGCTGCTGGACGCTGCCGGAAATGCTCTTACATCCTCCACAATCTATGTTGCCGTAGCAAATGATGGTGTGCAACTGAAGCACACGATACCTGTAAAGGAGGGGAATTAAAATGCCCATACCCAATTTCAATCTTCCCGCAGACCTTCCGCAAGACTGGACAAACGGCCAAATCGTCAGCCCGGACGGGGTCTCTGTCGGCCTAACGGCTCAGCACGGCTATAATGCTCTTAACCAATACATTAACGATGCACAGAAGGCCATCAATCAGCTTCGGGATTACCTGGAGACGGCGGGGTTTGCCACCCAAGACTCTCTTGACACCGCAGTTTCCCGGCTCCTGCCAAAGTCCGGCGGTACCATGACCGGTGCCATTAACATGGGTAAAAAGAAAATCACCAACCTCGCCACCCCCACCGGCGCCGCTGATTCCGCCACCAAAGGCTATGTAGATACCGCCGTCAGCGGCTTCTCCGGCCTTCTGACTGGCGGCAGCATAAGGAAAATCTGGGCGGGGGCGTCTGTTAGCTCAAGTGCTAAGGCCGTGGTAAGTTCAGCTCTCATATTTGGAGAAAATCTTGCACTTGTAATAATACCGCCAAGTGGGAGTACTTCAAGTTCTTATGACTATACTCCTTGCGTCCTCCTCCCGTCCAGAAATTCGAGCGGAGAGATGATGCTGATTCGAGATTCGGGCGTAAGTTCAGACTCAGTAAATTTTACTTGTGGATGGTATGATGCTGGATCACAAACGGTAGATGGAGTAAAATATCCGATATACACGGCGGGTAATTATAATATAGTAGCCCGCTATTTCAGCTTCGGCTTTATAATTGTTTATTCCCCCGTTGGCTTTGTCTACGCAGATTAGTCGGCGTAGACAAAGCCTTTGGTGCAATATATCATAACAATAGCGAGAACATTTGAGGGAATAACATAGTTTCTTGATACAACATATCTGACATAGGAAACGCCATCTACGTGTTGGTATTCATTGGAAGCTAAACCGGACCGGAAAAGGACATTGCCGCTAACTAGTCCATCTGGATAAAATGCACAGATAGTAGATTCGCCGAGATCTATGCTGTTATTAGCAGCCAAAAAAACAGGCTTCCGCCCTGAAGTACCACCTAAATTTTTTGCATAAAAAATGCGGTTGTATCACCCAAAATCAAGGCGTCTGTTGGAATGGCCTCATAGATATTAGGACCACCAGTTACCGCCCCCGCCCAGATTTTCCTTATGCTGCCACCAGTCAGAAGGCCGGAGAAGCCGCTGACGGCGGTATCTATGTAGCCCTTGGTGGCGGAATCAGACAAAAAGGAGTGATTCTCATGACAGAACAGAAAATCAGGCAGACCGTTGTAGATAAGGCCCGTACCTTCATGGGAGCAAAGAAGGGCGGAACTGTCCACCGGGCTATTGTGGATACATACAACGCCTACCCGGACCGTCCCCTGCGAAATGGGCGGCCCTACAATGTCACCTATACCGATAACTGGTGTGCTACCTTTGTGAGCGCCGTGGGCATCGCCCTTGACCTGACGGAAATCATGCCGGTGGAGTGCAGCTGTACCGCCATGATTGCGCTCTACAAAGCAAAAGGACGGTGGGTGGAAGATGATGCCTATGTGCCGAAAATTGGAGACATCATCATGTACTACTGGGGCGATGGTAAGGACTACGCCACCACCGACCAGAGGAACGCCCCCAACCATGTGGGGTTTGTAACAAAGGTACGGGGGAACACCATGACCATCACAGAGGGAAATATGGGAAGCTCCAGCGTGGTGGGAGACCGGACCATCCAAATCAACGGCCGGTATATCCGGGGCTACTGCTGCCCGGACTACGCCAGTATGGCGGATAATACAGAGGAGGACAACATGAAATTGTATAAGTATGTCAATGAACTGCCGTATGGTCAGGAGGCCGTCACAAAGGCCATCCAGAACGGTTATATTAATCTCGCTGAAGATGGCTCTATGGGCTTGTGGGAACCGAACATTCAGACCATCATTTTGATGAATAGGGCCGGGCTGTTCGACAAGCCCGCCATCGAGGGGAGGTAAAACCATGGAGCAGGTTAATCATTTTAAGGCGGCGGTAAGTGCTGCTCTGGGCCTCCTGACGGCCCTCTGGGGCTGGTTTGGGTGGTTGGTAGTGGCCTGGGCGGTGTCCATGGGGATGGATGTCCTCACAGGCATGGGGGCCGCCCTGAAAACCGGCAAATGGTCCAGTGCTGTAGCCCGTGATGGGTTGTGGCACAAAGCGGGGTGTATTGCTGCCGTGTCGGTGGCGGGCTTGCTGGACCTTGTGATGAGTCTTTTGCTGGATAATATGGGACAAGCTCTGCCGATCCGCTATACTGTGCTTTTGTGCCCGCTGATGATCGCCTGGTACATACTTACTGAGGCGGGGAGCATCATCGAGAACGCCGGCAAGATGGGGGCGCCTGTGGCCGGCTGGATGGTGAAGGCTATTGCGGCGCTGCGTGATACGGTGGATAAGGCGGCGGACAAAAAAGATAATACAGATATGTAAGAAAAGACTCCCAGTGGCTAACCACTGGGAGTCTTTTCATTAGCATTTTCATTAGCATTTTTTCTTTCAGGAAGGTGTTTTTTGACCCAAAAACGGGAAAAATTTTTCCTCTTCGGAATAAAATAAAAACCCGCAAATGCCCTTGG
>OOIH01000316.1_pt1 | contig 38573 bp, 65 predicted proteins | sample 1691801 | NCBI WGS metagenome assembly OOIH01 (sample SAMEA1061690, study PRJEB22710) | metagenome
TTGATTTTTGCGTACCGCAGGGAGTATTTACACGAGCGCACCGCGCTGGGGCTGCCCGCGTTGCCCTCAATGGTGTGCACGTACCCGTCCTTCACCGCCGCCACCAGCCCCGTATGGCTGGTCACCGTGGCCGTGCCGAAAAAGATTTGGTCCCCCGGTTGGGGCGTCTGGAAAAACTGCTTCCTTGCCTTGTAGTAGTCCATGGAGTACTTCGTGCCCGCGCCCAGGGATTTGTTGGGCTGGCACAGCAGCTTTTGGCCCAGCTCCCGCCCAAAGGTGCGCACGAAGCACCAGTCCACGAACACGTCGCACCAGTCGTAGCCGTTTTTCCGTCCATTGTAGAAGTCCCCCAGGGCGTCCAGATCACGGGCGAACCTGTTCCACAGCCCGCCAGCGTTGGCCCCTGGGTCGTCCAGGGCGGCGTTGGTCTTCTTGCCCAAGTAGCCCACCTGATCCTCCGCAGTGGCGATGACCCGTTCCGGAGCCGTCATAGGCTCAGCTCCATAGCGTCCTGCACCTTCTGGCTCTGGGTGCCGAAGTAGAACGCGATCACCACGGCGTACACCGTCATGAAGTCCTGGCTGATGGCCTGACGCACCGTCATCACGGCGAACACCACCGTGAGTGCCAGGGTGACCAGGGACTTCACGCTGAGCAGGTTGCCCAAGCGCTTGTAAATAGTTTCCATTATGTACCCTCGCTTTCCTTTGTGTGTCCGAATAGGACACCGTCGTTGTGCTCAAAAACGTTCTCCACCACCTTCAGGACGTTCACGCCCAGGATGGTGGTAATGGCCTGCTGGCTCAGTTCCACCACAGGAAAGGGCTGTCCAAGCTTTACCGTAGCGTACATGGCGATAAGATAGGACGTGCTCACCCACACCAAGGCGGCCAGCTGCGTGGTGACGAACAGCCACCGGGTGACGCGCTTCACTTGCCCACCCCCGGCATCCCCGCCGCCAGCCACACCAGGAACGCGCCCACCAGGGCGCTCAGGGCATACCCAACCAGGCTTTCCCATCGCTTGGCAGGCTTTTCGGCCAATTCTTTGGCTGTGGCGTTCAGCTCGTCCAGCTTCTCATCGATGCTGTCCAGCTTCGTGTTGACGGAAGCCCCATTTTGCTCCAGCGCTCCAATACGCTCAAACATCTGCCGGTGGGTGTCGGACGAATTTTCCCGGTAGCGGTTGAACTCCTTTTCCAAGGCGTCCACCCTCGTGGACACCGGGCAGTCTTTGGGGTTGCAGTTTTCAGGCATACCAAAATCCCTCCTTTAACAGCCGCAGCCCGTGATAAGCGGTGGCGAGTATGTCACGCCCATCATTCGGCACGTGCGGATTGTCTCCGGCTCTTTTGTTGGCGAAAACGGAACGGCGGACGAAAACTCATAGTACGCCAGACACCGGCTACCATAGCAGTCTGCGAACTCCCCGTTTTCCTCTTTACGGAATGGGCATTTCATGGTGCGTTCTTTTTCAGGCATTGATATCATTCCTTTACAAAAATTCTATTTCACTGATAGTGGATTGGTCTTGTCCGTTGTATGCCGCCCCACAAAGCAGTTTGCAATAGCGGCACGAGACCGAAGATGCAAATATGATTTCCCGCCAGCGTTTACTTTCTGGGCTGTAACCCTCTCCAGAATTGTCAATAACCGTAGCCCATTCATTTCCATCTTCGGAAACTTGAACTGTCACCATCTTAGGGAAATACGCCGCAGCGGTTTCCGCAGGAAACATTCGTATTCCAGTTATGGCAACTGCATCGCCGAAGTACAACTGAACGAAACGTCCAGATCGCGCAGCAGAATACCAGTATTGCCCTCTTGTTCCAGATATTGAACCGTCAAATGCCTTGTATGCATAATACACGTTCCCAGTAGAATCAGTGTATTCCGCATCTGCGCTCGCAACATATGGCGCTGGCTTAGCGTTATCTGTCATATGCGGGCTCCACCATACCAGTATTGGTTGAGAGGCCGACACCATTTTTAGCCCCCACTGGAAATTGACCGTTATGGCCGATGTTCCTTTCTCAAGTGGTCCTGTTGGGTCAAAAGTCAGGTTTGCGTGGTCAATATGCAGAACATTTCCGTCTGAAAAGTTTGCATAAACTGACATATCGGAAGGATCAAATTCTTCCCCAGCGGTGTATATCGTTTTTAGTGGCGGTTCTGCAATTTCAATGGACTCTAAGTGCGGCCCTTCAATGCCGGCAGGAATGGCCAGTATCCGTGCGGGAAAGTCTTCCGCTGCAATCCCATCCGTTTTCCCGTCTTTCTCGTGGATGGCGGCGGCGATGGCGTTAAACAGCGCTTCAAGTGCCATAATACACCTTCTTTATCGCGCCTGTGATAGAGGCGTTAATTGCATCGTTGACCTGGTCCATCGTTGCGCAAGTCGGGTCTTCCCATCTCGCATCATAATCGGCATCAGATGCTTTCATGAGCATCTGCCCGACGGTTCCGCCTGGGGGAACGCCCATTCCGTCTTTTCCGGGCGGCCCCTGGTCTCCCGGATCGCCTTTTTCACCCTTGACTGCGCCCATCCCTTCAGCCGTTTCCTTTGTGTAATCCTTGCTCAGCGCAAGGGAAATTGGGTCAAATGCCATGACCAGCCCCCCTTATTGCTTCCACCATTTCTTTTCGTCCGAATCGAACATATACAGAGTGGCGTCAAGACCGAGCTCCGCCGCGTCCATGACGTAAAACGTACTTCCATTGGGCACTCCTTCTGTTGGCTTCTCATCGGTGGACTTTCCCCGAATGTCCCAGATAGCGGAACCTGAGTTTGTGGTTACGCTAATCATACGTACGCTTCCCCCGTGATTTCCCTGTATTCGGTCCTGGTGATAACGCCCTTCTTTACAGCAACCTTCACCTGGGCCTTGCTCCACAGCTTGCGCTCGTAGTTTCTCTTGATGGTTTCGAAGTTCATACAGTTTCCTCCTTATACGGTTTCGGTATCGTCGGGCAGGCTGCTCATGGCCAGGAATTCCAGCGCAGCGGCAGTGCGTTCCTCCACGCTGGGGCCGGGGTCCGGGGGATTGTTCTCAAAATCCTCAATGGCGGCCAGAACCTCGTCGTCCGTCATTGCGTCGGTGATATTCGCGCCCCGGCGGATGAAAGATTCCTTATACGCCTCAAACTCCATGGCGCACCCGCCGTTAATGGGCGGCGTGGTGATAATCATCTTTACGCCTTGAATTTTGGCCCACGGATACATATTGGCCCATTCTGTGGCAGTGAACTGCTTCCCGCTGGGGGTGATGATGTCGTCGGTTTTGTTCCAGATTTGGTAGTGTGACATGATATGTGCTCCTTTCATATTGTGCGGAATTTAAACGGCGGGACCTGCGGTAAGTTTGCCTGTGCCGGCGTTGCCGTAGAACTTCGCGCCCACCAGGTCGTAAAGGCCAACCGCGCCGGATGGGTTGATGCAGGGAACAAGGTCGGCCACAGGGGTGCCGTTCTTATCAGCCTTTACGGAGTACAGCTTGGCATCAAGGCCGCTGGTGGCGCTTGTAAGGGATGAATTAAGCAATTTAATTCCAGGGACAGCGGAAACCATTGTTCCATTTGTATAAGTATATTTGTCGCTTCCAACAAAAAATTGCTTTGTTGATCTGTTAATAGAAATTTTGGTCTTCCTTGGAGTAGAATCTGAACTTACCGTGTAGTTTGGGGCCGAGCTGTAGTTTCCAAGAAGCCCCACAAATCCACCGCTCGTTTTTACATAAAGGTGGCAAAAATACTTGCTTGTGCTCGTTTTTTGATAATAAGCGTAAAAAACATATCGACTGTATGTAGAAGTCGTCTCCAGTATCTCCACGTCCATATCCATAATGTAAAAGGAATATGGGCTAATATTTGTGTTGATGCAAGCCCCTCCGCTTGACTGGATATACTCCACCTCCGTATACCCCTCCGGCAGCCGGGACGGTTTTTTCTCCGCCCCAAACACCAGCTTGTCCCCCAGGTACGCCTTTTGAATCTTCTGTTCCCCCAAATACAGGCCCTTGATTTCCTGTTCTCCCAGTTTAAGCATGGCGTCACCCCGCGATGAGATATATCGTGGTGGCGTCCTTCGTGGCCAGCGCGTCGTACTCCGCCTGGGTCAGCGCCTGGATGGCGGAGACTGACCCGGCGGGCACCGCGCCCACCTCTGCCGCCGTCGGCGTCCAGGTGTCGGGCCGCGCCCCCACCATCTCCGCCGTATAGTCCCCGCTCTGCGGGACCACCGCCCCCGCGCGTCCATTAAAACTTTCCACGCTGCCGGGCGGGTCCTCCCATGAGGCTCCGCTTTCCGTCTTAGTAAGTACTTGTCCCGCTGCCCCGCCGGACGGAACGCCCTCGCCCCGTTCTCCTGGCGGTCCCTGCGGCCCAGCCTCCCCACGCGTCCCCTGTTCTCCCTGGGGTCCGGGCGGCCCAATCTTGCCTTGTTCGCCCTGCGGACCGATGGGGCCTCGCTCCCCTTGTGGGCCGGGAGGTCCGCGCCGTCCGCCGAACCCGGCGACCTTTATGCCATCTACACAAATTGCCATTATCTCATCTCCTATACATAGCGGTAAGCGGCTACCGTGTCGAAAGCAACACCATTGATGCCACCCCCGAGCAGGGCGTAATTTCCTATAGGGGCCGCAGCAGAACTTGAGTAATTTTGCATATTATCCAGCGATGTCCTGACGAGATAAGCATCGTATATGTCCCCGGTTGTCCCTTCATATGACCCAGAGAGTATCGCAAATCCGTTCAGCGTTGTACTGGCCATAAACTTGCGTGGGCTGTTCAAAGGCTCCGGGAGCGTTCGGGTCAAAAACATATCATATGCCTCCACGGTATCACAAGTCTTAGATCCGTTTGCCCCGCCAGCAAATAATACATAATTCCCTGCCCGCACAGCTGAAAGGTCTTTCCGTTCTTCCACCAAGCTAACCGGCAGAGTCCGCGTCAACGCGGAGTTATATGCGGTGACGTTGACCGCTGATCCCCCGCCGAATACAACATAGGAATCGTTAGACGCAGCCGCAAGATAGGAAGACGGGGAAATAAGTCCAGATGATGGAGAAGACCTGGACAAATCATCATTATAAGCGTCCACAATATTGAGCGTACTTGTATTGCCACTTCCACCGCCGAACAGGGCGTGGTTTCCTACTGTGGCCGCCGCAAGGCTGCCCCTTGCCTCGCTTAAATCTGCCGGCATAGATCGAACCAAATTTTCATCATACGCACTGACGAATCCAAGAAACTTTGGTGTTCCACCAAGCGCACTGAACTCTCCTCCCAACCCTCCGCCGAACAAAATATAACCTCCAATTACGGTTGCGGCGAGATTGGACGCCCGAGTTGTTAAGTCGCCCGCTGTACTATGGGTCAAATTCATATTATATACATCTACGTTTGGCTTGTAATTTCCTGGCCCGTATCCGCTTCCGCTATCGTATCCCCCGCCAAACAGCGTATACATTCCATTTGACGCGGCTGCAAGGCTGGACCGCGCCACACTCAGCGGCGTAATATTCGCCACAAACTCAATATGCACCTCCGCCGTCAGCGACGCATTGTACTGCGATGTCACCTCAATGGTAACTGTGTTATACTGCGCCGCGCCCCGCACCGCGCTCACCGTCCACGTGCCCTCTTTAGGCAGGTCGAGAACCACCGTCCCAGTCTGGGACAAAGCGGAAACCTCTATTCCGTCCGTGTGTTTCGCTGTAACCACCGCGCCTGCGTCCGCCGTCACCGTCAAAACGGCCTGGAACGTGGATTCCAGCGCTCCCTCCACTCCAAACAGGGTAACGCCCTTTTTGATGTTGCCGGAAGACAGGTTTCCGTCTCCCTTAATCACCTGGTCGCCGCCCAAATACTGGCCGCCGGAAATTATTTTATCCGCCGTCCCCGGCATAATGCTTTGGCCCAGGAGGGTGGGAATTGCCCCCTCCACCTTTCCCGCGGCGGTATAGGCCGTCTTGGGCGAGAGGATGTCAAAGGAGGTGGCCGTGGCGTCGGAGGTGTCGCTCCCGCCGCTGATCTGGCCGATGTTGTCCGCCATCTGGGCGAAGGTCGCGTCCTGGGCCGTGGGAACTCCCTTGTCAGTGATGGCGGACGCGACCAGGGCTTTCCCATCACTGACAGAGGCTTTTAAACCGTCGATTGCGTCCTTTACCGACTCCTCCCCGCTGTAGACGATATCGTCCGCGTTGAGCGGCGCTTCCTCCTCCTCATCAAATCGGACCGTGTGCGGACCGTCCCCCAGAATCAGCGGGAACTCCAGCGACGCCCCGCCCTCCGCCGTGACCACGTTCTCGGGCAGCGGCCCGCCTCCCCCGCCGCCGGACAGGGGTCCGTTGTTCACCCAGTCCCCTTTCACCCCGTCGTACACGTAGATGTCATAAGGGGCCGCAGTCCCCACGCCGTATGCGTCCCCGGCGCTTGGTAAGGGCACAGCGGCGCGCAGCGCCCATTCTGTGTCATAGTAGCCCAGGATGGTAAGGCCCTTTCCCGGGGGCCCCTGGGGCCCTCTGGGGCCGGTCTCACCATCGAGGCCAGGTACGCCCTGCTCCCCGCGTGGCAGCCCAAAGGCCAGGTTGACTTTTCCGTTTTTGGTGCTTTTGGTGACCGTGGCGCTCTGCCCGCTGGGCAGCGTGGCCGCCTCCACCGTCATATCGGTGACGGCGCTCACCGCGTCCGCAGCCCGATTAGCCGCCGCTTCCGCCTGGTCCACATAGCCTTGCACCTGCCCAATGACCGCCTGCCGCCCAAACTCCTTGAGCTGTGCGCCGGTAACCTTTACCGCCTGCCCCTGCTGTTCCGCTACAAGAAACGAATCATCGTCCAGTGTCTGTGCCTGTGGCAGAGAACCAATATTGCTGTCAGCCATTTACTTTCCTCCTTCCAGGGCCGCGACGCGGGAGTCCAGCTGCGTTACCGCGTTGGTTACGGCCTCCAGCACCGTTGTCAGGCGCTGAACCTCGCCCTTCATGCTGTTGAGTTCAATCTGCATTTCGCCCAGCGCCTTTTGAAAATAGGCCCGCAGACTGTCCGTATCGCTGCTCAAATTCTTTTTGGACGTGCTGGTGTATCGGTACTCGTGGGTGATTTCCTTTTCTCCCGGCGCTGATATGTCGGCCATATGTCCAGGGCCAAATTCCACCTTACGGTAGGCCAGCATGGAATACACTCCGCACACCGTCACAGCGTCTCCCATCTCGGCGTCCGGCGGAAGATACGCTCCTCCGGCCTGAAAGCCCCGGTATTTCTTTTGATGGATAGCAAACAGGACGTTGTTCGCCATCTCCTGCGTCCCAAAGGTGCATTGCATCGTCAGAACATACCCGCTGGCGTCCCCGGCGGTATACTCCGTGTTTTGGTCCACCAGGAGCTGCACTCCCGTGATAGGCCCCACGTCGCTGTACCGCTCAAAGTCGGCCACGGCCCGGCCCAGAAAATGTTTTCCGTTCATATCAGTATCCGCGTCCCTCCAAAGGTGATGGCGCTGCCCCCCTCGGTCACCAGGTAATGGGTCTCCGGGGGCAGGGCGGAGAACAGCGGAATCAGCAGCAGCTTATCCTCCGCCGTCATAATCCAGTTCCCGCCGTGGGCGGCGGCCACGTCCCGCAGCAGGTCCCGCCGGGAGTAGTCCCCCTCCGGGTAGGCGGGTATCGTGTAGGGCCGGAACACATTGCGCGGGTCCAGCTCCACGCCCATGCTGGCCGCGCAGTCCCGGACGGCCTCCTCCATGGTGCACGGGAAGACAAACCCTGTTCGCGGCGTCCAAATGGTCTCCGACTTCATCATGGAGTCGTATGCAATCACGTGCATCAAATCCCCGCTTGTCTCCCGCGTGTCGATGTAGAACACGCCCAGCGGCGTCCAGTCCTCCGTCTCCCATTTCCGGCAGAAAGGCGCGATCTTCGCCATGCGCGGGATGATTCCCTTGGGCCAGAACCTTATTTCCAGCTCCGCCACGCAGGCATTTCCAACTGACAGTTCCTTAAATAACGGCTGAGTTATGGTCACGGACTGAATGTCCTTCATCTGATAGGCCGCGCCGCCGATGTCAACCTTGTACTGCATGGCCCACCTACTTCTCAATCAGCGGGAAGGTCACGCCGCTCCACCACTCCGTGCCGTCCGGGTGCTTAATCTGAAACGCCGCGGGGTTGTTGTTGGAGTACATCGTCCGGGTGACCTCCTGCCCCTGCTGGGGGTCATAGTAAGTCACCTGCACCCACTCCGGCATGATGAGGGACAAAACCGTGCTCAGCTCTTTTTCCTTCAGAATGCGGCAGGTAATATCCAACCTCCGCTTGGTCGCCACCCGGTTCCGGCGCAGATCCCCGGTGAGGTCCCGCCCCGCGCCGGGTCCGTCCACGTCGGAGCGCTGCCACTTGAAGCCGCCGTAGGCGATATACGGCAGAATGTCCACGCCGTCTATCCTGCACACCATTGCCACGTTCATCACCACCAAAACATAAAATCCCCGCCATCTGAATGCAGATAGCGGGGAGTTCGATGGATTCAATTATTGCAGCAGCGAGAAGAACCCGAGAACGAGAACACACGCCGCAATCAAGGAGACCACCAGCATAATGAGGTTGTACTTCTGCTGTGCGCTCATGGGGTTTGGGTTCGCGTGGCGAATACGAATGCCTTTTTCATTCACGGTCAGCTCATAAAGCTTTATCTTTTCCTCCTTCATGCTGTCGCGCCCCCTTTCAGGAGTCCTCTCAGCTTTTCTACAGCCCGGTCGTTGTACCGCCACACGGGAATCTGCTTTGCGCTGTGCTTGGACTTGTCCCATACTTCGATGCCATACTCCGCGCTTTTTAGCCCATGCTGGTTCGCCATCCGGCCTACCATGTTTGCGCTCACGCCGCCCAGAATCTCGCCAACCTCAGCCGCACTGTAGGTCTTCTCGGCCACCGGCGGAAGCGGAAGCACCGCCTCCCCGCCCGTCAGCTCCGCGCTGGCGTAGTGGGCGCATATCTGCTGGAACGTGGGGATGGGGTTCGTCTGGGCCAGCTTCAGCCAGACGGACGCTTTCCGCGCCCTGCTGTTGTTCAGCTTGGCTTCGGCCAGGGCGGCCTTGTCCGGCGGGAGCTGCTTGCGCTGGATATGTTCCCGCATCTTCTCAAAGGCGGTCACGTAGGCCGCGGTGAACAGCACGCCCTTCTCCCCGGTCATCTTGTTCGCCACCATGTCGCACCCCTTCTTGGTCAGGAGGTAGCACGGAAGGGCGCGGCCCGTGGTGTCGTAGTAGGTGTGCGGGATGAAAAAGTCACTCGGCTGAAATTTCAGCTCAGTGGAATCATCCATAGTCTGGATATACCCGCGAATATCGGCAAGCAGGTTCTTGTGTTGCTTCTCCACCATCCGGGCCACTTCCCGGCTGTCCACCACCTCGTTTTTCTTGTAGGTGAATACTTGCAGGCCGTTCATGCGGGCACCCCCTTTTTAGCCTGACACTCCGCACAGTCAATGTCTGCTTGGAAGTCTTGGCAGATACAGGATAAGAGGTCGCTTGCGTAGGACATAGAATCTACCATCTTGTCGTCATCATCCATTGCGAAGCGGATTGTCTCTAACAGGGAACCAAAGCAAATCAGACACCCCATGATATCGTCCAGCTTAGAGGCGGACATAACAAGGTTTTTGCTCATGCCGTCGCCCTCCCCTCTGCTTTCGCAGCACGGTAGCCTTTGGCGCAGCCATAGTCGAACGCCAGACAGATAATGTCAACAGGCGTTTCCGCTGCGCCCTTCGCCAAGTCCAGCGTTTCTCTGACGCTCATTTGGTAGGGGCTTGCGAGTGAAACATTCATTTTCGTCCGCTCGATGTACTTCTTCATCTTCTCGATCTCGGTCATTTTGTCATTTCCTCCTTGCAATTACGGGGGAGGAGTGATACAATGGTGGTATCAATCCTCCGGGGTTGGTTTAGGGTTTCGGCGTTGCTTTGACGGGCTGCCGGAACCCTTACTTTTTTTCTTCCAGGTACTCCAGGACAATCATTCGGATGAGCCCACTTACAGAAGTTCCCTTTTTCTCTGCAAGCGCTCTAAGTTTCTCCATGATTTCTGGCGAGAAGAATACATTCGTTCTTTCGCTGTTGGCCTTTGGCTTTGGGGACACTGTTTTCACCTCCTCGCCACTTATAATATCACCATTTTATCATCATGTCAAGGTGATTTTATAAAATAATTTGGTGACTAAAGGCTCTCGTGTGTGGACAATCTGCGCTCATTGTGGTATTCTTCCTTTGGGGTGAGGAATATGGCAAACTATACAACCAGCACAAGCGACAAATCTAAGGATGAGGCGCTCAAGCGGTGGAAGTTAGGAGCTTTAGGGCTCTTTGGTTTGGAGTACTTTTATGTTGGAAGGGTAAAGGCAGGAATCGTCCGGGTTTTGATTGGAGTTTTTCTGATATTAGGTATTTTTAGCGGACTTATTGGAGGCAGCATTGACTTTCTGAGCGCAATAATTGGGTTACCGATTTTGTGGGCAATTATTGCCACACCAAATTTTTACAGACTAAAAATGGGGACATTTCGTGATAACGTTGGGAACCCATTAAGAGAATAAAGCAACAAGCCCTCTGCTGATTTTTAAAAGATGGTGATGATATGGGAATATTTTTTGCTTTCTTTGAGCTTTTTAATGCCATGTTTGCCGCATTTAAAATCTTTTTGCTTTTAATACCAGTCTTAATTATTATAATTGTTTTAATTTTAGTTCAGGGGAAGAAAAACAGGGACAAGGCAAAAGAGATTCAAGCGCAACAGAAATCTTACAGATATTGTCGCAACTGCGGGCAAACACTGAGCGCGAATTCAACTATATGCGCCAGTTGTGGTGCACGGGCTGGAACCGGGAAAAGATATTGCCCTCGGTGTGGGAACAAGACAGATGAGCTTGCTGTGATTTGCGTGAATTGTGGGATTCCTCTTGAAAAGACATCTTTGCGTGATGTTTCTCCTAAGTCGAAAGTCGCAGCAGGATTGTTTGGGATTTTGTTTGGAAGTTTAGGAGTACATAATTTTTACCTTGGATATACACTTAAAGCAGTTTCACAAGTTATAATTACTGTATTTTGCTTTATATTCGGCCTGTTTTTCGGAAATTTCATTGTGGCTATATGGGGATTGATTGAAGGAATCATGATACTGGCTGGTGGGATTTCAAAAGATGCAAACGGAAGGGTGCTATCCTAAAATTAGATACGATGAAGGGAGCGATTTCTGTGTTCTGCCAAAAGTGCGGTACAAGCATTCCAGATAACAGCGAAAAGTGCCCCAATTGCGGTGCTCTGCGCGATGGGCTGAAATATTGCAAATATTGTGGAAAAATTATTGATAAAGAATGTGTTGTCTGCCCGAAATGCGGAAAGCAGGTAGAAGAAATAAGGGGCGGACAACCAAATATCGTCATCAACAATTCAAATAGCAACCAAAACGTCAATCAAAACGCGATGATTGCTGGCGGTCGTCTCAGAAACAAGTGGGTTGCGCTTATCTTGTGTATCTTGCTGGGAGTCTTTGGGGCACACAAATTCTATGAGGGAAAGATCGGAATGGGGATATTGTATTTGTTCACCTTTGGCCTATTGGGCATTGGGTGGCTTGTTGATATTTTTGTCCTTGCTTTTAAGCCAAATCCCTATATCGTATACGCCTAAAAAACAGCCCTCCGCTGAAAATCAGCGGAGGGCTGCTTTTTTGTTAAAATCCAAAGTTATGGGCCTGATTTACAACAATTTCATAGTCATCATATTCAACAACGTGATAGTCATTCCCAACAGGGCGATAGAACTCAATCGTTACATACACCTCTAATCCTTAAAGAGTGCCCCCTCCACGTTTTCGCGGAGGGGGTATTGTTTTTCTTAAATTTCCGCTATGCCGTTTTCTCTGGCAGGAATGCGGCTGGGTTGTCAAGAATCGCTTTCACGCCTTGGTAGTCCTGGCCCAGCTGAACCAGTCCCTGGATGATGCTCTCATACCGGGTAACTTCCCGCATCTGCTGGGGCGTCAGCAACTCCCGAACATTGAAGTCTTTCGGTTTGTCGTACATTTCCCGCAGCTGCTTCGCGTTGTAACCCGTCACGTGCTTATATACCAGGTCGGTGTACTGCTTATAGGCCCACTTTTTATTGGGGCTCTCCGGGAGGGCCTCTTTGAGAATGTCAGTGAACAGACGGCGTTCAGCCTTAGACCTGGCCCGGATAATTTTCATCTCTCGGTAACGCTTTTCTGCCTCAATGAAGTACCGGCGGATCATCTTCCCCATATCACTTCGTTCAAGCATCGCCATTTCTTTAGCGGTGTCCATTGTTACGATGTAATCTACCAGGGTTTGACGACCGTCTTTTTTGACGACCGTCACATAATCTCTGTTTTCGGCCGCGTCAACATCTTCCAATCTGCGTCTTGCCCAATGTGAATACTCAGTTTTAACTTTGAGTGCCGCCCATAATTCACGGCTATTCACTACTTGCTCATGGAAGTTGCTCCCATCAATGCAGTTCTTTTCGTAGATAGGAACAATGCTTTTTTCGAGAACTTTCATTTCTTCAAATTTCATAAAGACATCCTTTCTAATACATTAAGGTTTGAAATCATCAAAATCTCCGCTATCTGTATTCAGTTGACAAGGTGCGCTGGCTTTCGCCGGTCCAAACCCGCGAACCCGCTTGGTTCACAGGCTTGGACTGGCGGCGGCTAACTGCCGCCCCAGTGTTGAAGCTTTGCCGCTCAGGTATTTTGCAGCGACTTTCCGTACATCATGTTTCGCCGGTTCTGCATGGCCGTGGTCTGCGCGGCGGCCTTGGCCCAGTCGATACTGATGGGCCGGTCGCCGTTCTCGTTGATGGCGTTCACAATCATTTGGCCCACTTGCTGCCCCATCGCAAGCATAGCGTTTATGATGTCAGAATTGTTCGCATCTTGGTCTCCCTGGCCGGACACATTGATTGAATCTGCATTTGCCCCACCATAGACGGGCTGAATAGAAGCAAAGAAATCTTCGTGAGCAGAGAGCTTGGGTTCCACTGGCTCGATGTTCCCCAGGGCGCGGGACATGGAATCGGCCAGGTCGTTGGCGGCGTTCACCGCCAAGTAGCTGTTGTCCCGAATCCCGCTTGCCATCAGCTTGAGCATATCGGGCATATAGGTGTGGAAGTCGCTCAGCGGGCCCACGTCCGGCTCGGAGAAGTGAACGCGGTCACGAATGCTCTGCGCAAGGGCGGTTGCCGCTCCGGCCACCGCGCCTTTTGCGACTCCCTGCATACCAGCGGCAAGACTCTTGCAGATGTCCTCGCCCCAGCCTGTAGCTTCCTTTATAACGTCTTCCATGGGGCGTCGTATGCTGTCCGCGACGCCTTCAAAATCAATGCCCGCCTGCGTCTGAATTTCCTCTGACTTTCCATGAACTTCGTCTTTCAGCTCCCCCATCAACCGCCCGGTCTCCGTGTTGGTTTCGCTGAATGCACTTGTAATGGTTTTCTTGACCTCTCCAAACTGCGTCCCGGCGTCAGTATTGATTCCGCCCCAAGTTGTTCCCAAGTCAGTCCTGATGCCGTTCCATTTGGTATTGGTTTCAACGCTGGTTCCGTCCCATGCGCCGATAACAGCTCCTTTTACTGACGCAAACTGTATCACGGCGCTGGTATTGATGCCCGTCCAAGCAGCCTCCAGATTGTTTTTGATGAAGTTCCACTTTCCGTCCGTTTCTGTATTAGTTTCTTCCCACGCTTTTCCTATTTCGTTTTTCGTGTTTCCAAATTTTTCTGTTGCATTTCCCGTTATTCCATCCCAGATTGCGCCAAGCCCCTCTGTGATAGTTCCCCACGGGTCCAGGATGAAGCCTCTCAGCCCTTCGACTGCGCCGCTAAAGAAATCAATGATTCCCTGCCATCCCTCTTTGATGCCCTCGAGAATGCCGGCGGAGATATTTATCCCGACATCATTTTTCATGACCTCCGACGGCGAGTGGATTCCGAACAGCCCCTTAATCGCAGACATGAACAGATCGAAGATATTCCGCTTAATCCATCCTCCGATGCCGCCGCCTGCCTCAAATTCGGCCCAGATGCCGTCCCAAAGGCCCTTGACGATGTTCGCGCCCACTTCCATAATCCCGGAAACGTCGATGACTTTCATCTTGGCGCTCATAAATTCGCCCAGGAGCTGCCCCCACTTGGTCAGCAGCGTGTCCCAGTCGATGTTTTCCAGGAACTCGGCGATGTGCTTACCGATGGAATCCCAGTCCACCTTCTGCATGAACTCGATCATGAAGTCCAGGGCGGCTTCGATCCCCTTGCTCAGCACCCGGCCCGTCTCGGCCCAGTCTATCTTGTCAAAGAACTCGTTGACCTTTTGGGCAATCCCCGCGGCGATTTTCTTTATGTTTGGCCCAATCGTGTCAATCAGCCCGCCCAGCGCGCCCACGGCGGCGTTGATGCCCGCCGCAATCACATTGGTCAGCCCCGCGAACACCGCAACCCAGTCAATGCCGATGAGGAAATTCCCGATGTCCCGTCCGATCTGCGGCCAGTCGATGTGGGAAATGATCTCCACCGCGAACTTCAGCGCCGTAACCACCAAATTGCCCAGGGTTTTCCCCAGTCCGGGCCAGTCCACGTCATTCCAAGCCCTGTTGATCGCCTCATAGACCTGCCGCGCCATATCCTCCCAGTTCCAGTCTTGCAGGAAGGAGTCGATGGCCTGCTTCAGCGCGGCCAGCCCGTTTGTGATGATGCTCAGCGCCCCGTAAATGGCCCCGTACCAGTCCACATTGTTCAAAAACTCGGCCAGCTTCGCGCCCAGAACGCCCCAGTTGGTTTCCGCAATGGCGGTGCTGATGGTGTCAAACAGGCCGGTGATGAACTTGGAGACCGCCTCCGCCGCCCGTGTGGCGTCCAGCTCGTCCAAAAATCCGTTGATGGCCCGGGCGATGTCCATCCCAATCTCGTGCCATTTCAGCGTCGTGGCAAAGCCGTAGATGAAGTCGAACAGCGCGTTCCACTCCGCGGCGAAGGTCCTGCCCAGAAGATCCCAGTCCACGGTGTCAAAAATGCCGTTCAGCCCGTCGGCCACCTTGCTACCCAGGTTCTCAAAATCGAACTTGTCCAAAAAGCCGTAGGCCACGTTCAGTCCGTTGTTGATGAGCGTGCCCAGCTTTTCTCCCCAGGCGTAGGAATCCCAGGCGTCCACCACTTTGTTGAGCTTTTCCGCCACCAGCTCGCCCACGGACCGCCATTCGCCATTCTCAATGGCCTCCCGAATCTGGCGTACCCAGTCGAACTGATCCTGGTCAATCTCCACTTCCTCGAACATGGAGCCGAAATCAGAGGCCGCGCCCCCGCCGCCCCCGGCGGGGTTGTCCAGAATGGTCAGCTCGTCGATGCCCAGCAGGAATTTTTGGGTGGCCTTGGCCGCGGCGTTGGCCGCGTCGCCGTACTCCACCGCGTGCTTCTTGGCCTGGGTGTAGACGCTTTTGCCCGTGAGCATGGCAAAGGCCTTGCCAATCACGTTGATGAGGGCCACAAACTTGTCAATGAGAAAGTCGATGGCCGGGGCCACCGCCTGGATGAGCGGCGCGGCCATAGCCCCCAGGCTGTTCTTTAAGTACAGTGCGCTGGTGGCAAGGGAGTTCATGGCCGGGGCGAACTGAGTGCCCACCAGCTTGCTGTACTGGTACAGGTTCTCAATGCCGATTTTGAACCCGTCGGTCACCGCCTTGATGGCCTCCCGGACCGCCCGGTAAAAGGCGATGCGGCCAATGGCGCTTTTCCACTTGGCAAATGCGTCCAGCGCATTTTTGAATGGCCGGGTGAACCTGGAAACCAGCCCCTGCCCGATGGACTTCAGCCCCGCGCCGATTTTGTTCAGCCCGGAGCGCAGCAGGTCTTTCAGCGACGCGGCCAGGTTCCTTGCCGCGCCAGCCACCGCTTCCAGCCCTTTCTTTGCCACAGAAAAGGCGGACTGGCCCAGCTTTTTCATCTCGCCGCCTATCTTTTTCGCCGCCAGCACCACGCCGCCCAGGGCCGCCGCAATCACCGGGTGGGCGGCCACAAACCCCAGCGCCTTGCTGGTCAGCCCCTCAAACGCGCCGCCCAGGGCACTGACGGACGACTGTGCGCCTTTTGGAATCAATGCCGTTACATTTTTTTCCATCCCGCCCAGCTTTGTTTTTACAATGTCGCTCAGGACATTTTTCAGGCCGTCCGCCGCCCCTGTGGCGTCCACGATATGGTCCTTCAGCCGCAGCAGGAGGTTTACTTTCTTTTCCAGCGAGGTCTCCGATTCCACCAGCTCGGTCCCGGAGTCCTGGGCCTGGCCCGCCTCGTCCTGCAACTGCGCAAGCTGTTCTTTCAGCTTTTGTATCTGCGCGGTGTAGGTGGCGACCTGGGACTGGTTTCCCTTCTCAAAGGCCCCGCGCAGCTTCTCCTGCAAGCCGTCCAGCTTTACATTGAGGATGGCCGCTTGGTCGTTCAGTTCCGCCATCCGGCTGACCGCCTCGTCAATGCTCTTGGCGTTGCCCACCAGCTCCCCCAGCGTACTGCCCTTGAGCTTGGCCTTGACGCCTGCCCAGGGGTCCTCGGGCCGCTGCGTCTTCTCGGCGGCCTGGGCCGCGTTCACCGCCACGGCGGAAAGGTGCTCCCGCTGCCGGATCAGCCCGTCTAAAATCCCCTGCTGCTCCCGGAGCTGCTGGTTGAGCTGTTCAATCATCTGTGCGCCCTGTTCTTTGTCGTGGGCGAACCCCAGCATTCTGATCTGCTCGTTCAGCTCGGAGATATTGGCCTGGGCCTTTTCAATCTTCTGATTTACGCTCTCAATTTTCTCCCCGGCCTTGTCCGCGTCCACGCCGGCCGCCGGGGCCGGATTGACGGAGCCTGCCGCCCGGTCCAGCGCCTCTTTTTTCCGCCGGACTTTGGTCTGTGCGCCGGCGTCTTCCGCGGCCTCTCCCACGCCGCGAATCTGCTCCGAGATGTTTCCGAATCCGGCGCTCTCTTTTTTCAGCCGCTTGAGCGCATCGGCAAGGGCGCTGACCTTCTGTTCCGCCTCGCTGGACGACGCCTCGATTTCAATTTCCAGGGTATCGACGGTATTCCCCTCTGCCATGCGCTCACCACCTTGCCGGTTATCTCTCCACTCCAACGGGCCGGAGCTTCCGGCCCATTGGACTGGCGGCGGCGTTCAGCCGCCCCAGTTCTTTCCCGCCCGCATCATCTGGCTCATGTAGAGCCTTGCCTGTAGGCGTTCCTGTTCCTCCCGCGACTCCCGCTCCTGCCTGGTCTCCCGCTTGGGGAAGATGTCATAGGGCTGGGCGGGGTACTGCGCGGGCGGGTCGCTCTTTTTGCGGAATGCGTTTTGCAGGGCGCAGCACAGCGCGTCGTAGCCGTACACGCCCTGAAGCCACGCCTGCGTGTTCGTCCGCTCCTGCCTCAGCCGGTCCGCCTCCCGAAACAGCCCCGTTATCCACACGTCCCCGTACCAGTACTGGTCGAAGGTCATGCCGATGGACAGATAGTAGGGCGCGTCCCGCTGAAACAGCTCTGAGAGTGACCGTGGGCCGCCGGTTACATCTCCACGGTCGCCGTCTCGTTTTTTTCCGCGTCCTCGTCCACCTGAATGTTGTTGGCGGTGGCTGCCTGGGTGTAAAGCTCAATCAGCCGCTTCAAAACGCTCTCGGGCAGCCCGCCCCAGGCGTCCATGAACTTGTCCGTCTTTTCCCGCGCCACGCTGCGGTGCTTCTTGCGGAAGGCGTAGTAGAACAGCTCGGAGATGCGGGTGACGGGGTACACCGGGACCTCCTCCACCTTAAAGCCCTTGCTCTCCGCAAAGGCCACGCTCTCCCGGCTGAAGTCCAGCTCGTACACATCCTCCGGGTCCTTGATGATGCCCTTATGGTCCGTCAGGCGGATGGGATTGACTCGTTCGTCCATTTATGTTCTCCTTTCAGACTTCCACGTCCTGGCCGCCCTTTTTGGCGGCGCTGTAGCTGGCCCCGGAGGCCGCGGTGGGCTTCGGCTCCATCACGGGCGCGCTCTGGGGGGTGATGTAAAGGGTGGTCTCCGCCATGGCGTTGACCGCCGCCTCGTTGAAGCTGAGGTTGGCCGGTTCGCCCACGAAGTACAGCGCCTTTTTCAGTTTGGGATGGACCACGCAGAACCACATCTGCTTGTCCGCCGCCACGGCGGCCTCATAGGCGGCCATCAGGTCGTCCCAGAAGTCGATCAGGTCGTCGGTCAGGTTCGCGCCGTATTCCAGCGCGCCGCCCAGGTCCTTCAGGCCCTTCACGTAGGTCATGTACTCCGTCTCCAGTAAAGTGGTGCTTTCGATGGTGTTGGGCGCGGGGTTGAAGCTGGGCATGGATTTCACTTCCGGGATAATCGTATATCCCGTGGTAGGCCGGGTTCCCGCAGTGGTCTCAACAGCGTACTGCAAAGACATCCCGGCGGTGGATACGCGGGGAGATGCCATAATCAATTCACTCCTTTTAGGTTTGGTAGATCATAAATCCTGTGTCTACGGTGGCTTCATACCGGGCCACCAGCCGGTAAATGGTCGCGTCGGACAGGTTGTCGATGGGCTGCATCATGGTGCGGGTGAAGTTCAGGCCGGCCAGAATCTCATCAATGAAGGACATGATCTCCTGGGCGTCCTGCTTTTTGTAGCCCACGCGGTTGGTGTATACGTTGACCTCGTACATCACGTTGGCGGCGTTCTCAATGCGCCTGGTGCTCATGCGGCGAACAACGTAGTTGTCCTTCTCCTCGATGGTCACGGCGGGGAACCGGGCAGGCACGTCGGCGCTCTCGCCGGACACCCAGATTCTGTACTGCCCCTTGGCATCCTTGCCGTACTTCTCCCGGAGGGGAACGGCCACGGCGGAAAAAATGTCGTTTTCCATGTCAATCACGGCTGCCGCCCCCCTTCCCGGAATACTTCCCTTGCCACTTCCAGCAGCTTTTCCCGCATCTCCTTGTCCGCGTTGTAGAACGGCATATAGGGCTTGTTGCCGTAGGAATGGCCCCAGCCCTGGCCGTCCTTGTCGGTGCGGATGATGAGCCGCGGGTCGTCGGTGGGGAACCACCAGCCCTTGGGGTCGTCCCAGTGGCCGTTGCCGGGGTAGGTGCCCGGCCCAAAGCCCAGGTCATCGTCCCAGGGGTGGCCCCCGCCGTAGCGGATGCCCGCGCCGAACTCAAAGAACAGCAGTGCGCTGGACTCGTCCCGCAGGATGTACCGCCCAGGCCCGTCCTCAATCACATCCAGATTTCCGATGGTCTCCCCGCTGAACACGTGGCCGGACATGATGCCGTAGGCCACAGCGTAGCCCGCGTGGGCCAGCTCCCGGGCAATCCTGTCCGCCATGTCCGGCAGTTTATCCCGGTAGTCCTCCACCTGCCTGATAGCGGCCTGGATGGACTCAGGGTTCAGGCTCAACTTGATTTTTTGCATGGTTACGCTTCGATAATTCTTTCGATTCCATACTCCTTGGCGCACCGGTTTTCAATGCGACAGCCTCGCATTTTTTCCCAACCAGGCGCAAAATAAACAACATCAGCTGTGGACAAAAGCTCCAGAGATTTTCCCAGATACCAGAGGGGCTGCGCCTCGGCCGGTGCGTTCTTGAAAAAGCTGTCGATTACCTCGACTTCCTCTCCCAAAGAATCCCGCGCCGCTTGAATTGCGTTTGCGCGAACCGCCAAAATCTCATCATCTGTTTTCCCGTTCATGGGCTGAGAAATAAAAAGTTTCTTCATATTTGCCTCCATTATTTTTCTTGCTCCCCTTGATTTCCACCGGAAGCCGCCCTCGCTTTCGCCTGTTCAATCTCCTCCTTCTGGGCCTGGTACTGGCTCACTGTTACCTTCTTGATTGCGTACTGGGCAGAGTTCTTCCAGCGGCCCACTTCCTTCACGATGTAGTTCCACGGCCCGTCCGTGTCCGCCCCGTCCACCCACAGCACGGCGTTCTCGTCGATGGGACAGTTGGGGTCGGCGGTGGTCATGGTGCGGTCGTAGTCCTCGGTGGAGCCGAACTGCTCCACCTCGGAGCTGCCCTTGTTGGGGGAGACGCAGAGCATGGCGGATTTCAGGTTGCTGTACTGTGGGATAAATGAGCCGGTCGGATTGCCGTAGGCGTCGATGATTTCCTCCCGTCCCTCATACAGCTTGTAGAACACGGGCTGTTGGTTACGGAGCAGGCTTCTCAATTTCAGTCACCGCCGTTCCAACAAACTCAACTTCTCTTGCAATGATTTCAAGCGTAACCAGCGGAAGTTCTTGCCCAACTTCTCGCTCACATTTGAAACGCCGAACGCCCTCAATTTCTTTCCCATCTGCGATAATTCTTGTGCATCTTGGATTAGCGTCGATTGTCACCTTCTGAATCATCCCACCACCCCCACCATGGGCACTACCTCATTGAGCAGTTCCTGGGAAATCCACTCCGCGCCCCATCCTCTGGAAATTCCGTTTTCGCTGTGACTTATCTGTCCCTCCGCGCCGGTACGGTTGTAGAGGTCGATGGCGCAGCGGTACTGCAAATCCAGATACCGGGGCTCCAACGCGAAGACGGTCTGTGTCTCCGTTCGTCCCGGCGTGACCACGATGGTCTCCCCCGTGTCGGGGTTGGTCCCCGTCACGGGGGGGATCGCCACCTCTATTTCCTCAGTGGGCCAGGGCCGGTAGGGGAAGCGGCGGGCCAGAATGGCCGACTTTGCGCTCTCCAGGCAATCCAGCAGCACCGCGTCATCGGGCTCATTCGTCCGCAGGCGCATCCTTTCCAGGTTCGTCATCTGCTCTCCTCCGTCTGCCCCGGCGGGGCCTCTCCTCAGCGGGCGGTTCCGACTCCTCGGCGGTCTCGTCGGCGGTCTCGTCGGCGGTCTCCTGCTCGTCAGACGTGTTTCCGGCGTCCTCCGGCTCGTCAATGACCTCCCCGTGCCGCCGCATCTCCTCCGCATCGGCGGGGTCGATTTGTAGCTCCTCCTCTGCCTCGTAGAACCGGCCCTTGTAGCTCACTCGGTAATCCGGGATGAACCTCACGCCCTCGCCCCCTTACGCCACTTTCAGCACGGCCACCTCGTCCATGCGCTCGAAGGAGGGCAGCACGATCTCGCTAGCGATGGTGTTCACATTCACGGGATGGGGGTCCACAATGCGGGTGATGGCAACGCCGTCGTTGACAATAGCCACCTCGGCCTGATTGCTGCCCATCAGGTCCGCCTCCTCTGGAGTGGTGCCGCGCCAGGTGTTGCCCAGGCTGCCGTCAGGCAGCAGGGACACATAGCCATAGGGCACGAAGGGATGGGCGGTCTTGCTCTCGTCCCTGTACTGCTTGTCATAGAGGGCGATGTTGATGCCGATGGTGTCCCGGATGATGGCGGCGACCTCCTGACGGGTCAGGTAGCCGATAGACTTGCCGTTGACGGTCAGGTATCGGTCCTTGATGGCCTTGGCCTTCATCAGCAGATTGAAGGTCTTGGAGTTCATCAGGGCGGTGGTCAAGGTGGTGCCGGTGGCGGTATTCACGCTCTCCATGGCTGTCTGAAGGGCCACAAAGGGGTCCGCCGTGTCGGGTGCGGTCCACAGGTCCGTGCCGGTCAGGGCGGTGTAGTTGTTGGTCTTCCAGCTCCCGTCGGGGTCGTAGTTGTAGCTGTAGTCCACGCCGTTGGCCTTGATGGAGATACCAACATCGCCGCCCTCGGGGAACAGCAGGCTCATGCGCATCCGCTCCGCCACCACCTCAGAGCCCGCGATCAGCTCATTGGCGTCGTCAAACACCCGGTCAATGACGGCCTGGGCGTAGGGGTCGTTGGCGTCCCGCACCCGAAGCAGCTCCTGCCGGTCCCGCTCCTTAATCTTGAAGCCCTCGCGGAAGAAGGGCATCTCCGTCTCCAGCTTCTCAAAGCCGATCCGGTCCCGGAAGGTGGCCTTGGCGTCAAAGGCGGAGGGCATCAGGGACACAGGCAGGCCCTTGGAGCCCTTGATAAAGGACAGGTCCAGGCCGGCTTTCTTCTGGGCGGGGAACAGGCTGGGGCCCACATAGTCCATGTAGTTGGAGGCCACTTCCTCCCACTGGGCGGCGATGGCCGCCGGGGTGAAAAATTCTACCAAGTTGATAGGCATTTTTTATCCCTCCTTAAACCGCGTCGTCGGCGTTCACGCCGATGTTCTCGCGGAACGTGATGGCAGGCAAGATTCCCTTCATGGTCTCCGCCGTGGCGGTGGCACCGCTGTGCTCCTTGCACTTGGCCCAGTCCACAATGCCGGACACCACAAGGGCGCAGTTGGGGTTGGCGGTGGGGTCCACGTCGTACAGCAGAATGCCGGCGGCCCCGGTCCCGGCGGGGGCGGCGGCACCGGCCAAAGTGACGGGCATCCCGGCCTTTACGGCATCAGTCCCGCTAATCTTGGCGGGGATGGCCTTGAACCTATCGGATGCAAGAATTTCAACCGTCCCGCCCACGCTGGTGGTTTTCATCTTCATGTGTGGGTTTCAGCTCCTTTTCAAAGTAAAAATTTTTTCAGATTTTCGCTGCCCGCCGACATGGCGGCTGCCCTCTGCTTGGCCCGGTCTCGGGCAAACTTCACGTTGTCCGGCTCACCATCACCTGTTCCACCGGCCCCACCGGGCTTGGGGTCGCCCTTCACCAGCTCGGCCTTGATCTGCTTCTCGTGCTCCTCGTTGGCCTTCTGCTGGTTGACAAACACCTTGTCCATGTCGCCCGCCGCCATGGCCTTAGCGGTCTCCTCGGCCAGCTTCTCGTCGAAACCGGGCATGGCAAGGTACTTGGCCTTGTAGATGGACTCCGTGCGCTCCTTCTGGAGCTTTTCGTTGTCCGCCTGAAGCGCGGCCATCTGCTCCTTCAGTCCGTTCAGCTCCGCCGCCCGCTCAGCGGCAGCGGCCTCCTCCTCGGTCATCTTGCCTTGCAGCTGCTTCTTCAGAGCGGCGGCCTCAGAGGAATACTTGTCCGCCGTGGCCTTGGGCACATACTGGGTCAGATCCACTTTGTCCGGGATGTCCAGCTTGAGCAGGGCCTCTACCTTCTGCTCGGGGGTGAGGGCGTCGAAGCCCTCGATGGTGGAAGTGTCGATGTTCGCCATAACAATTTCTCCTTTGCGTTTTTTGGTGGGCGTTCTCTCGCCCGTGCTGCGCTTGATTATCCTGGCATCTCCGCCAGCTTGCGAAACTTGTACCGCCCCTTCTCTGGGGCCTATTTGAACGGCGTTGCCGCTTAAATACAAAAAGCGTGGTCACTCACCCATTTCTGGATGAATAACCACGCTCGGTCGTTACGCTGAAACGCTTGTCAGCGCCAAATTGTATTTAGTTTATAGAACTCGAACTTCATTCCTTCTGCCTGAGTATGCGTTGAAAACAAGAGTCTTGCCATGTATTTCGTTCAAGTATGCTTCACATGCGTCTTCAAATGTTTTCCCGGTTCCATATGTCCCTTTCAAAAAATATCCTTCTTTTACTTCACAATGTTCATAAGAAACTGCAACTTCACCGTTAGGGATTTTCCAAACTTCTATTCTTTCTCCTAGAGAAAGCAAAATATTTTCTGCTGTCATTTTTTTACTTCCTCCCTCCGCACTCGCACGACTTTCACGCCGTCCTTGATTGGGATAAGTTCCACGCGCTCACCTTTCGCAAGGACAGCTTCTGCGGCTTTGATGGTCTTTTCATCCACCAAACGACACCTCCCCGCCCATAAACTTCACGTCCTCCAACTTCACGCCGGTGAAAGAATAGTTGACTTGCTTCTCTCTATCGAAAATGTGGAGCTGATATCCACCATTGATTGACGGTACATTCAAACCGCCAATACTAGTGGTGTTTAGCTCTAGTTTCACCAATTCCCCGGTGAAGCCGTTGTAGGTTACTTGCATGGTGGCGGCCTCCTTTTTGGTCGATTTCAAAGTTGTGGGTGGTTCATATTGTCTATCCCATTGATAATTGCAGTCACAGCAGAAAAAGTGCAGCATGAGAGGCTTACCAACCAACGCACAAACCGGGTCTTGCGCAACTTTGTTACTCAAACATTTTGGACACGGATATGTTACTGGAATATAGTCCATTTCTATTACTCCTTAACCGCTTCTAGCCAACAACGACAGCCATAATGCGGCTTTACTGGCACTTTGTCGATTGGGTAAACCTCTTTGTCCCGGGGGCCGCAGACCTCACAGACTTTGCCGTCATCTTCTGTGCGCCAGCGGACTTTCTTCACTCCAGCGTCCTGATATGATTTCAGGGTGGCTTCATCGGTAATCCGATCAGTCATATGCCCGGACATCCGCGCCCAGTATTTCAGCGCCCTCCGGAACTCCTTAACTTTCCCCTTTGAAGCTACCACGCTCTCTATTGCATAGTCCCGCTTGCGGTCTACCTCATGAGCGTATATGTACAGCGCAACTGGGTCGTAGCTGTCCATCAGAGCCAGCAGCCAGCTCATGTCAGGCTCTTTCTTCCCGTGAGGCTGTGCGTCCTGATAGGCCATCACAGCAAGGTCAAAAAACGCTTTCTTGTTGTCCGCCGCAAGGTCTTTGTAGAGAGCGGTCAGCACCTTAATGACGTTCAGCTCGTCGATATGAAGGAGATTGCAGTCACGTTTTGCCTTGTCAAACCGGCGGATCGCTTTGCGGTTTAGGATTTTGGAGGCTCGGTCGGAGAGTTCGTATGGGTTCCCACCCAAATTAAATCCCTCCATGCTGAAAGCATGTTGCAATGTATTCGGAAACGTAAGCATTAAGTAAAATTTTCAGTTTTCTTTTATCGCTATCGCTTTCAAGGCTAAACTGCTTGATTGCCATGTCAATTACAGCCTCCATCCCGCCAAAATCGGTAATAGGCATATAATATGGGCAAGTATCTGTACATTCGCACTCGTCCACATTTATTTCCCCGTGTTGCATAGGGCAAAGTGACCCGCTGCATTTTTGTTGTTTCTTTTCCATTACACTAACCCACAACTGCGTTTCTCTGATATTCCAATTCTTCGTCGTTTAGATGCTTGTGTCTGACCATGTATCTTTGAATTTCGTTTTCTTGATAGTTTTTAATGCAATTTAACTCTCGTACATAAATATCATGTGTCGTTCCTGTGGTGTTTCCAATCCATGATTTGACGACAACACCAATTAAAGTTTCTTCAACAACTACAATATCGCCAAAGCAAAACTTCATACCGCTCCCGCCTTTTCCCACGCCTTGTAAATTTTCGGGCCTTGCAAAGCAATCCAATCCACCATTTCCTCGTTTTTGGCCCAGCAATCTGTTGATTGCGAGTTCGATTGCAAGCCGCTTTCGTTGAAGAACGCATGAACGATTTCATGGCGAAGATTACACCGCTTTAATTCATCTTTTTCGCGGTCAGAATCCTCACACCTGTCAAGGTTCGCAATGACGATTTCCCTTGCGGCGGCGCTACAGTAACCGCCGCAATCGCCAACGTTTACACCCATTGCGGCGCACACTTCCTCATCATTTTTGAACATGATGGTATACTCAGTCCCCAAAATGTTGATTGTCATTCCTCTGTCACTTCCCCGCTGCCCTCATTTCCGGGCGCATTTTCCGCCGGCTGCTGCCGTTCCATCTGCCGCTCCAGCTCCGCTTGCTCTGCCTGGTAATTCTCCATAGAAATGCGATACCATTCCTCGGCGTTGGGCATACCGGAGATAATCCACGGGATTTTCGGGTGAATCTTGTCGTTGTTCAGCCCCTCGCAGAGAATCTGCATCCGGCTCTGCATATTTGACAGGTTGTTCCGGGTGTGCTCAATTTTGATGTCGGACACTGCCAAATCAAGGTTGGTCGTCGTCCGGCAGATGTAGAGGGCGATTTTCAGGAATTGGCGCTCTGAACGGTTGAACATCTTCTCGGTGTCCTCGGCCCGGCTTTCCGCCGCCTGCCACCCATCCCGCATGATGGTGGCCCGGCCCGTGTCGCTGGTGGAGCTGCCGCCGTTGCGGTTGGGCATCCCGCAGATGGTGAGCACCGCGTCGTACAGGTCGTCTACGATGGTCTGCGCCCCGCCCTGGTCCAGTTGGCCGTCTACCCGGTAGACCTTGGCGGGCTTGGAGGGGTCGCTGGAAATCATCAGTCCCAGCTTTTCCTTCAGCTCTTTGGCCTGCTCCTCGTCAATTTGGCAGTTCTCAAAAATGAGAATACTCTGGACGAACTGCTGGATATCGTCCACCCGGCTGCTCTCCATGGTGTTGATGGCGTTCAGGAGCGGCAGAACCGGCTCAAAAGCCCCCATCCGAGCGCTGTTGTTTTCATACTCAATGACAGGAATGTAGGGAATTGTCCGGGGCTTATGGTTCTGGATTTTTCCTTCCTTGACCTCGCAGTAAAACTCCGTGGTATACACGCAGCTCATCCACTGCCCGTCCTCATCCTTCTGCCGGATGACGCCCGCCAGGGGCTTGCGCCCAATGCCGCTGTGGTAGATGACAAAGGCTTCTCTTGGGTCCAGGCTGTAGACCGCGAAGGGCGAACCGTTTTCTTCCGGCTGGTCATCCACTGTCACCATCCGCACACCCACGCCGCAGATGTGCATCCAGTCCACGATCTCTTTGTCCAGGGAAACCTTGTCCACGGCGGTCATATGCCCGTTGAGCTGCTTGACGCTCTTGGAGGTAGAGTCGCTCCCGCCGTTGGCAATGTACTGGATGGGCTCATCCAGAAAGTACGCTGATTTGAACGTGACGATCTCATTGGCCCGGTTTACTACGACCTTGTTGTTGATTTCCGGGCGGACCTGCTTCTGCTTGCAGCGGATGTCCTGCTTGCCCCGAAAGAAGTCGTAGAGATATTGAATTTCCACCCGGTTTGTCTGATGGGTGGAGTATGCCTTGCCGACCACCTCCGCCACGTTGTCCGGCGTGATCTCCTTCTTGTCGGCGTAAATGCGCCTCCTACCGTGCAGGCCATCATCGGACCACCGTTCCATTACGCGTTCACGTTCCGACACTCCACCACCTCCAGAAAAACAAAAAGAGGGCCAACTACCGAGAAATACTCGGTAATTGACCCTGTGGCCCTCTCTTCCAACGCCAGTGCGTTGGCGCTCAAGATATTTTCTTCTTCGCGACCATGATGACGGTGACTTCTCCGTTTTCCTGGTGAACGACCGCCTCTGTCCTTCCTTTATGGTTCAAAGCCTTTTCGATAGCCTCAATATGCCGAGGCGTCAGTTTTACCGCCATAGCGCCGCCTCCATACAGCTTCCAGAATTGTATCTTATGTTACAATCTGATTCTACCCCATTTCCGTCTGGAAGTCAAGCCACTTGTTCGATTTTTTATCAGAATGGCCGCTGGAACACGTCAACTTTCGTCCCGCCGTGATAAATCTCATCCGCCAGCATGGCAAGGGAGTCGCAGGCATCGTCATGAGGGTTCTTCCCCGTCTGAACGAACGTAGTCACTTCCCGCATAAAAGCTCGGTACTCCTTGCTCCTGTGTTTATCATCCAGAAAATAAAATTTCTTGATATCGGGTGCAAATTGAATGATTCTTGCCAGCTTTGATTGTGTGTTTGGTGCTTTTCGGGTGGTAATGTTCATCTGATACCCACCTTTTCTCAATTCTTCATCCACATGGTCCGCATACTCAGCGCCGCCGTTGTTCGCCTCAAACCTGGCATGGTGGAGAGCGTGCTGTTTTGCTCGTCCTACTACAACGGGGTAGGTCACTGTCTTGTCCCCCTGGTTGAACACGACGTCGTGGATATAGACTCTATCGCCAAATTTATAAGCAATCGGCATGGAAAGGCTGTCCCCACCTCCCCACGCTACGTCGCATACCGCCAATCTTTCCAACTCTCCATCCGGCAGAACACCGTTATAGGTCAGAAGCTCGTCCTCCGGGAACAAAAGCCCCTCCCGAATATACGGATTTCCCTTGTACTTTGCGTTCCACGTGGCATCGTCAATACTTTCTTTCATGTCCTGATAATAAGCTGTGTCAAATCCAAGATTGTATTTGTAATTAAAATTGCTCTCGTTATCGTCATTCAAAGCTGGTATCACTCGAAAACGGTATCTATCATTATCAGCATACTGCTCTTGAATGCGGCCCAGCGGATCGAAAACATTCCACCGAGTTCCGACCATTAATTCAAGCGCTCCCAACTTCTTGCGGTCTTTCAGTTGATTCAGGTATGCGTCATACTTTGCTTGAAGTCGGAGAGGGTTCAGACTTTCCTCCAAGTCCTCAATCAAGTCGTCACAATAAAGCACGCCGCCAGTCCCGATCTCCACAGCGCCGGTCAGTGTTCCGCCGATAGACCGGCACGTCATGGTTGGGAAACGTTTCTTCTTCACAAGATCTATCGTTTCATTCTTCGCGGAGGTGTCCACGACCTTGACCCCGGGGAACACATCTTCCCATAGATATGTTTCCTTGTCGTTCAGAATGGACAGCAGTTCCCGGTAAAACCCGTCTGTCAGTTTGTCGGAATGGCCTGACATGACGCTTGCGGCATCCGGGTTTCGCCCCATTATCCAGGTCATGAAGAAAATCCCAAGCGTTGATTTTCCGACCCGAGGCGGCAACGATATTCCCAGGAAATCCAACTTCCCATCCGCAAGGTCTTGAAGATCGTCCACCAGTACCTTCAAAACGTGACGCCTTGGCAAATAGAACATCTTCTCCAACGGCCTGTCGCTCTCCACATAGCGGAGATATGCGTCAAAGTCATAGGGCGCATCAAACAGCAGCGCCCGCTTGTTCAGCTCAAACATCCGGGCGCTGCCCTGCTCTGCGGCGTACTTGGCCGACAGCCGCCGTATCTCCTTCCCCCTCCGGTGGGCCTCCTGAAAGTCTTCGGCTTCCAACAGCCGCACCGTCTCGAAATAGTCCCCCAGCGCCGAAGCGTCCGACAAATTCCGCCCCGCAGCTCTCTCTGTCAATGCCCTTATATCCATTACAGCCGTCTCCTCGCCCACTCTGCCATCAAAAGTGCCTCTGCCATCCCATCATGGTCTTTCTTGCACCTGTCTGTCCAGCGCAGGCTCATGTCCGGGAACAGCCGCTTACACACGGCAATGGAGCTATTCTTGTCCCCGGTTACCTGAAACTCCTTCTTCCACTTTCCAGGCGTCACCAGCTCATATGGGATAGAGTAGGCGGTCAGAAGCCCCTGGATAAATCCGAAGTTCTCCCCGAACTTGAACATGGAGGTCACGCCCTGGCCCGGCATGGCTCCCACACGCTCCAGGCAGCATTTTGCATTCCCGCCAACATCGTGGAGAAGGTCACGGTATCGCTCCTCGTCAAACGTCACCACGTCAGCATTCCCATTCTCCCGGATAACTGCCATCGCCCCGTCCTTGCCAGGGTCTACGCCTATGTAGATCATACATCGCTCCTTTTTTGATTTTGAAAAATTTTGGGAAACACGCTATCCTCCACAGGACCGCAACTTCTGAATATCCTTCCATTCGCCACGGGCAAAGAACGCCGGATTAAACTGATACAACCCACGGTCCACCCGAAGGATAGCCCCGTATTTCACCAAATCAGACACAGCGTGGTTTATCTGGCTGATCTTCACTTGCAGCTCTCCCGCCGCCCTCTGCCGCATAGGGTTCCCAAATTCAAAGCACGGGTCCCCGTTTGCGTAGGGCATCCGCCCCAAAAGCCACAGCAGCACAGGCCAGCAGTAAAGCGGTATTTCCCGCAGTCTGACCAGCCCATCCAGATATAGCTTCAAATATGCGGGCTCACTCTGGGGCGCGGAGACATACACGGTGGACATACCCTTCACTTCTCCTGTTGTATCGTCCACCGAAATAACCGTCCGCACAGGCCGCCCCACACTATCACCCCCGCCCAATTCTACCACTTCTTGCAGGATTTTCGCAATACTTGTTGCAGCCAAACCGCGTTTTCGTTGCAGGAATCCTGCAAGATGAAAAATCCTCGAATCCGTTGCGGCAGTAAGGCGGAAGCCCATTTTAGGGGGTCAATTCCCTTCTTTTCTATTATCGGACGTTTTTTCGCTGTTCGGCCCGCCCGCCGCCTCCACCTTCTTCCCCGCCTCATCTATCACGATCGGGTCCTCATACTCCAAGGCATGACGGCGTACTAAAAGGACATCATATCCAACAGCATTTGCCATGCGTATAAGCGATGATACCTTCATTTCGTTCCTGCTGATCGGCGTTGTCAAAGCAGTCGTACAACTATTTCCCGCTTTCTCAGCCATTTTTTTATACGTCAGCCCTGTCCTTTTGGACAGCTCTTTTAACGCTTCCGACAACGTCATGGCATCATCCCCCGTCTTTTATTGTATCACACTTTCGTATATTTTGCAACCTTTTTTGTTTTTCAGTAATTCAAGGGACTCACCAAGAAAATGGCCAGACCTTCATATCCCCCACGGGTGCCCGTTGCCCGAGCAAGCCGGAAAAGCCGCCAAAAAATTGGCTGATTTCAACGGCCCCAAGCCGAACTACTCAACAAAATCAGTATTTTGTTAAGTAATTCGGCCTTGTTTTGCGCCACCATAGCCGCGGATTTGACGAAGTGCACAATAAATATGCGTTTGTATACCATCTTTTGCCCGCCGTTCCGCCTGATTGCAAGCATGGCGCAGAGCAAAAGCAAAAATCCCAAATGCTGGGAATATCCCCCGCTTTTTCCTCGCTGTGAGAATTGTATCATGGTTTACAATTCACCATATTGTAAACCAATCTGACAAAACAGCTTACAAAATCACCCGAAGCAGTTTACAATATGCCCAACACAGTGCAAAAAAGAAGCCGGGGAACTACTCCCCGGCTCTGTGCTGGTCTGTGCGCTGGTTGTCTCGCTCTATGGTTTCCTGTATGGCCCGCTTGATAAAGCCGTTGACGCTCTCGCCCTGGGCCTGTGCGTGGGCCTGGTCAGCTCTCCAGGCTTTCCTTGATGCGCTGGAGCATCTTCCCGATCTTTCTTTGGAAGGCGGCTTTGTTTTCGGTCTCAAAATATTCGTTGAGTTCTTCCAGATCGTCCTTCTGAATACGCAGATTGTCTTTCCACTGGTTATCAGTCATTTGTAACGCCTCCATTTAAATTTCCTCCTGTCTGATTGTCTCGTTGCATGGTTTCGGAGATGGCACGTTTTAGAAATGCGTTGATAGATTCCCTCCGCTTGTCTGCGTGTGCCTTTATGATTGCCTTATCTCCTATGGGAAGCATAAGCGTTACACGGTCATACTTCCCGGCGTTGTACTGGTTATTGTAGGCAATCATCTTTTCTCTGTCCTTATATGCCATGACATCACCTCTATAAAGTATTATAGCCCACAGTAGAACATTTCACAATGTACTAAATAGACAAAATAATCCCATGAACATTGTGCAATATTCCATCTTGAAGAACATTTATAAATGTGCTATCATATAATTACAGCAAGGGACAACACCCGAGCTAAAGTACCTTGAAATCTGAATAGGGTTTACACTCAATGCAAAACATGATATAATTCTCTTATCATCAAGCAGGAAGGAGGGATTACAATGTCAGATAAGGAATTAGTTACTATAACAATTCAGCATTACGGAGATTTACAGCGTATCAAGCAAGCGAACGGCGACCACGAAAACCCGGCACTTGATTATGTGCTGAAATTAACCATTGCACAGCTTTCCTCCCTGGGCGTGAACGTGGAAGATATCACACTGAACTAACCAGCCATCAAACGAAAGAGTGTAGACCCTATTCAGTTTTCAAGGGTCTACACTCTTTATTATTTTTCCCGCTCTATGCGCTCCTCCACCGCTTTCAAGATGTAGCCCTGGAGACTTTCACCGGCGGCGCTGGCAGCTTCCCTGATAGCTTGTCCGCGCTCCTTGATTGGCTGTATCACAATCCGATCACATTTTGCGTTGTATGCGTCGTTGTTGCGTCGCTTTGTCTCTGATATCGGCATAGAATCACCCCGCACATATCATACCACAGGCAGACAGACACGGCAACGTGTCAAAATGAACAAAAACACATTGCCGTGTTTGTACAAATCGTAGAACCACAAGAAAAGCACGTGAACGTGTTGACAGCGACACGTGAACGTGTTAGAATAAGACCATAGAAACAAACCAAACACAACAGGCCGCAGGCCGGAAAGGAACATAAAATGAACACCATGAATTTTGTCATCGAGAAGGTTTCCAATATGATCTTCATTTCCTGCAAAGACCACATTTTCAAATCCTGGGAGGAAAGCGAGTTCACGGAGCGCAAACTGGCCAACGCCAAAAAGAAGATCGCCGCTTGCTACGGCGGCCCGGTGACGTTCTCCAGAACATTTTAACCCGTCTGATGATGGCCCGCTGGTCACGGGCCGAAACCGCCAACCAGGCGGTCACGGGAGACCAAAGCCCGTACACTATCAACTATAACAGGCCGCAGGCCAGGAGGGAAAAATATGTATATCAGTGGAACAGTTGAGGGCTACACCTACAGCGCTAAGGTATTTGACAAGGCCAGCAGCATGGGGATCAACGAAGGTCGTATCTCCAAGCTTACGATCAAGAAGGACAGCAAAATCATCTGCCACTATGACCGGGGCTGGGATGTGAAGCCCTCCACTGCAGAAGACAAAAAGGCTACGAAAAAGGCAATAGCTCAGGCAATCCAGGCCGCAATGGCCTCATAACTCAGTTGGGAGGAAAAGAAAATGACACTTATCGAAAAGAAAGCCCTTGCAAGAGCCACCTACAGCGACGCCAAAGCCCGCTATCTTGAGACCATGAGCAATACTGACTGGATCGCATTCTGCGACGCCAAAAGGGCGTGTATGCTCCTTGGTGTGATTATTTAACCCACCTGACGATGGCTGGATGACCACCAGCCGAAACGCCTCCGGGCGTCGTGGGAAGTCCACCCCGCAAGGGAAGCGAAAACCGGCAGGAACAGCGCATGATAGCGCGGCGGGTAGCCGGAAGCCCACATAAGGCGCAGCCTGGAGAAGTGCCACGGCTCCAGAAGAAAACAGATTAGGCAGGAGGGCCCCGCCAGAGAGGGCAACAAGGAAAAATAAACGCCCCGGCCAGCCTAAGCCGACCAGGGCAGCCCCCACAGAACCACCACGAACCACAGAGGCAAGGCTATTATACAGCTTTCTGCCTCCACACGTCAAGGAGGAAATCACAATGGAAAAGACTACTTCTATCAAGTTTTTCTGGAACGGCATCAAGATCAACGGCGAAAATAAGCTGATCCGCTGCTTCTACAGCGTTGATAACTCAATCTCTGTTTCTGGCCCATGCGTAACTATCTCTGCCCGCGATTATTCCGGCCACCTGCCTGGCGACCTGTTCCCCGTCCGCAATGAAACAGACCTGTACACTGATTATTTTGATACCGACCGCGCCACGCTGGAGTCGTCCCACCCGCTTTATAAGTTTGCCCGCGCCGCTGCTCTAAGAGCGGAAATCCGCGACCTTGAACGTTACCCCGGCTGCTGTGAGATTGACCGCCGCGCCCGCTCCGAGAAGCTGACACGATACCGCGCCGAGCTGGCTGCACTGCCCGAATCCCAGCCCACCGCCGCCGAAGTGGCCGCCGTCCACGCCCTGAACCTTGCCGCCGAGACGGCCCGCCTGGAGGCGGAGAAGGAAGCGCAGCAGAAAGAGCGGGAGGAAGTTCTGGCTATGCGCAACGCTGGCCGTGTGTACATTGATGAGATTGCCGCCGCTCACCCCATCCAGGACGGCGCGCCGGTGGTAACCATCCAGTGGAGCGAACACCCCGCGTTTTACTCCTGGAAAGACGGGGAGCTGAAGCTGTCCGTGGCCGCCGCCGAGATCGTTCTGCGGCACTATGACGAGCAGTTGGCCCAGCAGAACGCCGCAGAGGGACGCGGTGGCTATGACAAGACCGGCTTTGTCATTGATTACACCGCCCAAAACGGTGAGCCGTCTACCTACACGGGCCGCTATGATTTGGGGGACAATGACGGCGGGCTGATTGCTCACATCCGGGCCTTTGCGGAAAGCTACCGTGACAAGAGACTCCCGTATCATAGCGAGGAGGACGCCGCAGAAATTTTCGCCCTTGCTGACCTCCTGGAGAGCTACACAGCCGCCGGGCGGGTGGTGTCCGTATCCGTGGCCCCGTGGCTGGAAAAGGCCGTGGAGGCCCGGAGAGAAGCCGAACGGCAGCGGACGCAGAATACCTTGGATATGGTGGATATGCTCACAGATGAGCAGTTAGCCGCCGCTGTTCTGTGCTCCCCGAAGGAACAGCCCGACGTAGCCCGGTTTTTCCTTCAGGCGCTGTCCCGCAGGGACGAGAAAAAAGCCCTTTCTGTCTTCAAGGTGTGGCGTTCCGGCGCTGGCCTGGAAGCCTTGGGTGAGATTTGACTTTCCGCCCGCCCCGGAGGTCACGAGGGCAAAGGAGGCAACAGCATGAAAACGCCCGACGAAATGTACGACGCCGCTTTTCTTTCGTCTGTAAATCGCTTGAAATCTGCCACAGCCGGATTAGATTTGACACCCGGCGAGCAAAGAACTTTTAAATGGCTGACCGACCTGGAAATCTCCACTATAAACAACATCGCCAGTATTATCGAGAAAGCAAAGGAGGCCGCACAATGAACCGTACATGGACAACGCCCGCAGGGCATCGTTACGCCCTTTACCGCTCACTTTTGGAGCAGCCGCACGTTATGGTTGCCGGCGCCACCGGCAGCGGTAAGAGCGTCGTTATCAACGCCCTGATATACACCGCCCTGTTCTGCGCCCCTACCGACGGCCCCAACGGGGCGCAGTTTGTCCTTATCGACCCGAAAAGGGTCGAGATGGTGGATTACAAAGGCCTCCCGCACACGCTCAGATACGCCTCAGAGCCCGCCGAGATGGTTCAGGCTATCCAGTACGCCATGGACCTTACAGAGGCCAGATACCGCACCATGCAGCGCCAGAGGGTCAAGAAATGGGACGGCGGGCAGGTTTATGTTGTCATCGACGAGTTCGCAGATCTGATGACCACCAACCGAAAGCAGGTCCAGCCCCTGATCCAGCGTCTTGCCCAGGTAGGCCGCGCCGCTGGGGTGCATATCATCCTTGCCACTCAGTGCCCATTGGCGAAGGTCATCCCCACGGAAATCAAGGTCAACTTTGACGCCCGCATAGCTCTCCGCACCCGTTCCGCCCAGGACAGCCGGAACATTTTGGGCGTTACCGGCTGTGAGCTTCTGCCCCGCTATGGTCGGGGCTACTACATGACGCCGGAGGGGACCACGCTCTATAACATCCCCATGATAGAGCAGGAGGAGCTTGACGCCCGGGTAAAGTGGTGGATGGACCAGGCGCGGCCCAAAGGATTCTTTTCCGGCCTGTTCAGGCGTTCTGCTTAATGCGATAAAGCCGCTCTGCATAGCGCAGGGCGGCTTTCTGTTGCGTTCTGAGCGGGCTTTATGTATGAGTGCCTAATTTTATACACCCCGCCCTTCCGAGCCCTCACAGGCCCGTTTCTGCGGCTTCTACGGCTTCAATTTATCCATCCTCCTGCGTCTCCTCCAATTCCTGCACAACCGTTCCTTCAATCCGCTTTCTGAGTTCTTCCGGGTTTTGCAGCTCGCCCAGCGGGTCTTTCTGCGACACCACCACGTCCTGCTGATCCTTGTAGCCGAACATATTTTTCAAAAGGAAGATCCCGGACGGCGGGCTGATCTGGCCGCTTTGGAGCTGTTCGTACAAGTCTTCCTCCAAAATGGCGAACGCCTTTTCTATGATGGGCCGATGGGTGGTCCCCCTCAGCTCGCCGGAATACCAATTATCCAACGTTTGCCGGCTCACCCCGATCCATTTGGCAAGTCCCGGCTTCTGCGGTTTTATGTCGTTTAAATAGCAGCACGAAAAATATTCTGCGACCCGTTGAGATACCGCTATAGGGTCGGCAACGTTAATTGGCTGAAGGTCGATTGTCGCAAGCATATATTTTCGGAATTTAGAGCGCTTACTTTGCTTGTCCTCATCGTTTTCGCCTGCGTCTGCGCCGTTTCCATCTACCGCCGAAATCAGGCCTGGGATATCGCTGGGTTTCGGCTTTTGGCTGTCAATATCGCGCTGTCTGTTTTGGAAATATTCTTCTCGTTTTTTTACCCAGTTTCCCTTCTTGGAGTGGTTGTTCAGCCCCATTGTGGATATTCCATATTTTTCCGCAAGCTCCCGCTGGCCGACGGTGGTCGTTATGTATTCGCGCTCAATTTCCGCCCATGGAATTTTCGTTCCGCCCGCCTCCCTTCTTCAAAAAAGGCTGCACCCGCCGCTTCTTTGATTGCCCCAGCAATCCGGCTGTGGATAGTACACAGGGCTGGACATAATATATCTTTGTGTTGCTTCGTTTATTGCCTGCATCTGTGCCTGTAAGGAAAAGTTGAAATTTGACATATCCAGTTGCATTTTCAGCGCCGCAAGCTGCTCCCTTGTGGCTTGAGCGCTTTGGCACATATCGTACCGCGGCATTGGTGCAATCGTTTGACGGATCGGATAAAAAATATTTTGCGGAACAGGCGCTGATTTTTTGCGGCTGATCCATTCCGCCGTTCCGTCTCCGTTCATCCGCAATCCGTCCAGTCCCCACCAAAGAATAGTACCTTGCTCAACAGGCTTCCGGCTCTCCAAAATATCAAGGCCGGCCTTTTCCATTCTGGCAAAATATTCAGAGACGACAAACGGCTCTGCGTCCTTGCTTTGCGGTTCGCTGTGTTCAAACAAGTTGGAAATCCACTCACATACAGGAGAAAGAATCATCTTAATGGCTGATTCTATTGTACAATCAAGAACAAGGTCATCAAATAGCCACCCTATAAATCCTATCATCAGGATTCCAATGACCACGCCCTCCAAATTCTCTACCTCCTTCGCCTTTCCATACGGCCCAATATATCAACCCCGTAGGGGTTGTATATATGGACCTACGGAAAGTGTCATCGTTTGCTTATAAAATATCCAATAATTACAAGCACTGCACCAATTAAACAACCGCAAAAAAGTGTAAGAGCCCCAACAATAATTGCCTCACCGCTCATAATTGTCTCCCTAATCGTCATCTCCGCCATCCGTCGTACAGGCTCGAATACGGCCCGCCGTTACAGACTTTGCGGGTTGATACGCCCGTGGGCGTGTACTGCCTGGTGGCCCATCCGGGAATCGAACCTGGTCCAGCTGGTTATGAGTCAGCCGCTCGACCTTCGAGCTAATGGGCCGTTTGATGCCGGGAGGCAGGTATGGCCCGCCACGCCCTCGCCGCCGTTCTTATGGCTGCGGTCTTGGTTTCTGCTGCGCACCCGGCATATGCGGCACTATCGCAGGTCCCGCGCCGTTTTCCTCCCGCTTGTCCCGGCGGTACAATCGGCATTTTGGCTTTAGCGGTAAGTTCCTGTCTGGCACAGCCCCCGGTTCATGCGCCGGGTGGTTGCATATCTCCCCGCCGTCGTTTTCAGGCGGCGGTGGATGTACAATTTGAAAGCATTTTTGACCCCATGTATGTGGAAGCGGTTGGATTCGAACCAACGAATGAGGGCGAACCGGCTGCCGAGACAGCCGCCCGGGTGCTCCCCTTGCGCTAAACCTTTTCGCCACGCTTCCATGCGCCCCGCCGCTCCAAATACCCCACGTAGACACGCAGGGCTTTGGAGTTGCGAGGCTTTGCCAGTCTTGCGGGGCAAGTCATGGCGCCGGCCCCGCTCTATCGCTCTACCATGAGTAAGAGCGCACCACCCGAAACTGGTCTGTGGTGATTGCCCCGTATGTTGTCTTTGTCCCGCACGAGGCGGCGGGTGCTCCGTGTACTTTGGAGCGTGTAAGCCGCCGACTTGGAATCGAACCAAGTGCATGGCAATGGCCTTGCTCTCCCTCTGAGCTACAGCGGCATATATGCCATTGAACTACTCGACGCTTAGGCGCACATTCTACCCAGAAACGGCGTATCAAATTTCGTTTCCTTCTTTGTGTTGGCCTACGTCGCCACGCCATTCATCCCGCCTCGTTCTCTGGCAAATATCCAGCGTTCCTGTTGATTTATCATGGGCCGGAACGCCAGAAATCAGCCCACCCGTCCCCGCTACAACAATACGCCTGTTTTTTACGGGTCGTACCTGCAATCGACACTAACGGCAATCACAATTAGCGGGGCGTTTATTCACAGCTGGCAGCGGTGAATTTTTCCTGAAACGCCCAAAGGGTTTCCGGTTTCGCCCTCAGTGCGGGCTATCCCGGCATATATCCCACATCCGGGGCGGCGGTAACGGCCCGCCGCCCCTTCCGTTGATGCGTGTGGGAGGAGGCGGTGGAGGGAGGGGTCCTCCACGCTTCTATGATAGCATATACAACGGCTGATATAAACCCCCGCAATCTTCGAAATTGTTTATTTATCTGCCGGTGGCCCCGGCTTTCTCCTGACATATGGCACCCGATATTTCGTCTCCTTCAAGATTTTTGAAATATACGAGTTGATGTTCTTTGGCGTGGTGCAAAGGACTTCCGCAATCTGTTCCGTCGTAAGGTCTTCCCAGTCTCCTTCCATGACGCTCCAAGCGAGTGTTCCCTTTTGGTACG
>OOIH01000799.1_pt1 | contig 38391 bp, 44 predicted proteins | sample 1691801 | NCBI WGS metagenome assembly OOIH01 (sample SAMEA1061690, study PRJEB22710) | metagenome
CGGGCGCGACAGGTCCGCAGGGGCCGCAGGGGCCGGCGGGACCCGCGGCGACCGGCGGCCTGAAAATGGAAACGGGCACGGCTACGGGATGCACAATAGCCTTGCAGAATGTACCTAAGATTGTGTTCATAAATGGGTACTACAACAAGAGAGGGAGCACCACCACCAGATACAGCGTCAGCGGCTGGCTGATTCCGAACGGATATTCATTCATCACAGGACAATATAAGTATTTATCTGATTCTACACAGATTAATACTTGGTACATGCTGGTATACAGTTCCTTCAGCAACGGTAAGCTGACCTGGGCGGCTGATGGATACAACATACACGCGGATTATGACAGCAGCAAAAGTACGGCCGCAAGGACATCGGTGAACGTAGGCAATGAGCCGGACAGTAGAATTTTGGGGTCTAACGGGGTGGACTACATCAGCCTGTATTAACGAAGGGGGAAAAGACATGCACATAATTGCAAAGACGCCAAATCCGGATGGGCTGTATGTCAGCCAGAAATCGGATGACCTCAGACAGCTGCCCGAGGGCTATGCGCTGATACCGGAGGGGATGGAGCTGCCGGATACGTTTCCGTATGTGAACGTGACTGTTGAGGGGAACGTGGTGACCTCGATGACCGCGGGAACGGTTCCGGAGGAAAAACCGAAAGAATATGGGCCGTCAGCGCAGGAGCAGCTGCGCGCGGACGTGGACTTTATCGCGGCAATGACGGGGGTGAGCTTGTGACCGTATATGAGCTGGCAAAAGCGTACTACCCCCGCCTGTGGAGCGCCGAGCGTATCGAGGCGCTGGTGGCCGCCGGTAAGCTGACGCAGGCGCAGGCGCAGGAGATTATGAAAGAGGAGTGATAAGAATGCCGGACAAATGCCCCGACAATCCGCGCGATTGCCCGCTGCTGCCGCGTGTAGAGGCGCTTGAGCGGGACAGCGTCCACAACAAGGAGGCGCACAAGGAATTTTACGCGAGGCTGGACGACTCGCATACGTCCGTGGCCGTGATAGAGCAGCGGCTGGAGCAGATAAAGGAGGATACGGCAGAAATAAAAGAGGCCCAGCAGGCCGTGAAGGCCTCGGTGCAGGAGCTCAGGGACAAGCCCGGACGCCGCTGGGACAGCTTGGTGGACAAGGCTATCTGGGCCGTGGCCGCGGCAGTTATAACATACCTGCTCGCAGGAGCGGGACTGTAGAAAGGAGACAACATGACAGACATCACACCGATAATCGAGGCCGTGATCGCGCTTATAGGCGCGGTGATAACGGCGGTAATCATCCCGTACATACGCAGCAGAACCACGGCCCAGCAGCAGGACGAATTATACGCCTGGGTTAAAATAGCTGTCCTGGCCGCGGAGCAGCTTTATAAAGGCTCGGGCCGCGGCAGCGAGAAGAAAGCCTATGTGCTGGAATGGCTGAATGACCACGGCGTAACGGTGGACGAAGGCAAGCTCAATGCCATGATAGAAGCGGCGGTGCTCGAGCTTAACAACGGCATTTTCAAGTAATCTATTTCCGAAAGGGGTTATTAAAATGGCAGGATTCAGAAACACAGAGTACAAAGATAGCTGGGAGAAGAAAATCCCGAATACCAATCGTGAATATGCCGACGGTACATACTTCGAGGCGGGCGATAAGTACGTGGTCTATGACGGGGCGCAGAACCTCATGGGGTACGTGAACAAAAACGGCACCTTTACTACCGATGGGGGCGAGCTGACGGAGTGCAAGGCAACCTTCCTGCGCACGGCCAAGGCCGAGCTGGTAAAGCAGGGGCTCGTCGCAACGCTGTCGGGGAACGAGCTGTGATACGGGGCATAGATACCGCGACGCGGCTGAGCGCCGAGAAGTGCAAAGAGCTCAAAGCCGCGGGGGTGGAGTTTGTGGGGAGGTATCTTGTGCCTCCCCGGGGCAGCCTCAAATGGAAAGCGCTTACAAAGGCAGAGGCTGTAAACATATCCGCCGCCGGCATGAAAATACTCTGCGTCTGGGAAACGACAGCCGACAGAGCCAAAGGCGGGGCCGCTGCGGGAGCCAGGGATGGCGAACAGGCCCTCAAGTGCGCCCGTGACATCGGTATGCCCGACACGGGGATAATCTACTTTGCCGTGGACTTCGGGGCCCAGAGCGCGGATATGGACGCCATAGCGGCGTATCTGAGAGCGGCGCGGACGCAGACGGCGGAATATGATATCGGCGTGTATGGCTGCTTTGGCGTGGTCGAGGCGATGGCACAGCGTAAGGCCTGTACGCACTTCTGGCAGTGCGTGGGCTGGAGCTATGGGCGGAAGAGTCCCGCGCTGAATGTGTATCAGTCAATGTGGAGCCATCCCCTTTGCGGCATCTCCGTGGACGACGACGAGTGCGAGGACATGGACGCGGCGGGTATATGGGATTATGAGGAGGAGAATATGACCGGAGAACAGATTTACAGGAAGCTGAACGACTACCTTGCGTCTCAGGAGGCGCCGGAGTGGGCGAAGGAGGAGCTGGACGAGGCGGTGGCGATGGGCGTCACCGACGGCGAGCGCCCGATGCAGCTGGTGCCGAGGTATCAGGCGGCGATTATGGCCAAGCGCGCCGCGGAGAAAAGATGAAATCGGTAACGCGCTGTCTGTTCGTGACGACGCAGCTTGCTGCGCTGTGCTGGGTGAGTGTGTCGTACCTCATCGCGGCATACGCAACGGTGCGTCTGGGGCAGGTGTTTCCGGTCACGGAGCTGAGCCAGCAGGCGATAACGACGATTTTGGGCGTCAACGTGCTCAAGGTGGTGGAGAACATCTTTGAGCACAACGACGGGCCCGTGTTTGGACGCAGCAACGGCAGCAGCGGCGGGGAGGACGGCGGGAGCATTTAGACGGAAGGGAGGACTGAGGCTTTGAGAGTAAACGAGGCCATATCGCTGGCGGACGGGCTCAGGCCGAACGCGCTGGGCGAGGAGATAAAGGCGCGGTGGCTGCGGGAGCTGGACATGCGCATAGCGGAGATGCTGAGGCTCGACGCTCCGGCGGAGGATGACGGCGGAGCGGAAAAGGGCGGCGCTGGGGGCCATGGCGGCACAGGAGTGAAGCTGCGGGAGGGCGTTGACATTGACACCGACACGCCCGAGACGCCGGAGTGGCCGCGGGCAATGGTCTGGCCGGAGGAGGATCCCGAGCTGCTGCTGCCGGACGGGAACGGGCTTGTATACGTCTATTACCTCGCGGCGCAGACAGATTATTTCAACGAGGAGGCCGAGCTTTACGCCGGCGACAGCGCGCGCTACAACGCGGCGATGGCCGAGGCGGGGGCGCAGTGGCGGCGGGAGCACGCTCCCAGGAAAAGAAAGGGCTGGAGGGTGATGTGAAATGCTGAGACTGCCGGAGACGCCGCCGAGGCGGAAAATGGGCGCGGAAATAACGGAGATGCGCGGGCTGTGGCTCGGCGACGGGGCTCAGGCCGGAGATCTGGCCGACAGCGAGGGCATTTCAACGCGCCGCTGGCCCTGCCTGAGCCCGCGCAGGGCCAGGCAGAGGCAGGAGGGATACGACGGCTGCACGGCGCTGACGGGCTGGGACAGGCTCATAGCGGTGCGGGGCACGGACCTTTTGTGCGCGGGGGAAAAGGTCGGGACGGTTTCGCCGGGGGAAAAGCAGTTCGCGGTGGTGAACACAAGGCTGGTTATATGGCCGGACAAGCTGAGTCTGGATCTGAAAACGCTCAGGCTCTCGGCAATGGAGGCGAGGGTCGAGTGCACGGGCGCCGAGTTTGAGACCGGCAGCGTGAAGCTGTCCGGCTGCGGGGACATGACGGAGCTTTTTTCCGCGGGGGACGGGGTGAGCCTGTCCGGATGCGTGAAGGAGGAGGGCAACAACAAGGACTTTGTCATAAAGCAGGTCACGGCCGACACCATTACAGTGACGGACAAGACTTTTACAAAGGCCTCCGAGAGCGGAGCGCTGACGATAAAGCGCAGCGTTCCGGACATGGACTTTATCTGCGAGAGCGAAAACCGCCTGTGGGGCTGCAGCAGCGGCGCGCAGACCATATACGCCAGCGCGCTGGGCGACGTGAACAACTTCAACGTCTTTCAGGGCGTGAGCACGGACAGCTTCGCCGTGGCGGTGGGCAGTCAGGGAGATTTTACGGGCTGCTGCCGGCTGGGCAGCAGCGTTCTGTTTTTCAAGCAGGACACGCTGCACAAGATCCTGGGCAGCTATCCGGCGGAATACTGCATGTACAGCTATGTCCTTGAGGGGCTGCGCGCCGGCTGCCACAAGACGATGCAGGTAATAAACGAGGTGCTGTTTTACATGGGCGCGCACGGGGTGTACGCCTATTCGGGCGGCTCGCCCTCGCTTGTGTCGGCCGGCTTCGGACAGCTGGAGAACGTGCAGGGAACGGCTGGCAGCGACGGGGAGCGGTATTACCTGTCCTGCGCGGACGCTTCAGGAGACTGGCGGCTGCTGGTTTACGACACGCGCGCGGGGCTGTGGGTGAAGGAGGACCGGCTGCGCTGCGTGGACTTCGCGCGCGTGGGGCAGGGGCTGTATTTCCTCGACGGGGACGGGGCGGTGTGGCTGGCGGACTCGGGAGAGGATGACCCTGGGCTGGAATGGTCGGCGCAGTACGCCCCGTTTTACGAGACGGCGCAGGGGAAGAAAAGGCACTCAAGGCTCATACTGCGGCTTGAGCTGCCGCGCGGGTCGTATATGAGGGCGGAGATACGCTGCGACGGCGGACGCTGGCGGGAGGTATGGCGCGCTTACGGTACGGGTCAGGCGCTTTTGCGCGCGGCCCTGCCGCCGGCGCGCTGCGACCGCTTTGAGCTGAGGCTGTCGGGGCGGGGGCCCTTCGCCCTGCTGAGCATGACGAGGCGCTTCGCCGTGGGAAGCGAGGTGTGAGGCATGGCGGTATTTCCCGAGAGCATGGACAGGCTGGACGTGAAAAACAGCGCCGCGGCGCTGTCCGTCATAGAAAACTACATCCGCTATATGTGCGAGCGCACGGAGTTCGCCGTGACGGGGGTGACAAGGAACGTCAGCGCCGCGGGGGTGAGCAGCGCGGAGATATACATACTTTTGCAGGCGCAGGGGCAGACGCTCGCGGCGCTGGAAAGCGCGCTGGGACAGGCGCAGGGAAAGCTTACGGCGCTGGAGCGGGAGCTGCCGGAGCTGAGGACGGCGGCGCTGGAGACGGCGCAGGCCATTGCGGCGCTGACAGAGCGGACGCAGGCGGCGGAGGGCGCTCTGGCCAGGTTACAGGAGGGTACGGCGGCGCTGGAGGCGAGAGTCGCGGCGCTGGAGACGAGGGAGGAAGCAAATGGCTAAAAGCATATACGACATGAGCGACGACGAGCTGCGCGCGCAGGCGAAGCAGAACTCGGCGAACTGGGCGGGCTCGGACGCGGGGACAAGGAACGCGCTGCACGAGCAGAACGTGGCGATAAACGCCCTGCTGGACAGCAGGACCGGCAGCCGCAGCAGCTATAACCCCGACACGGGCGTATGGAGCGTGACAAAGGGCTCGGGCGGAGGAAACAGGGGCTCGGGCGGCTCCGGCGGGGGAAGCGGGGGGAGCGGAGGCTCGGGCAGCGGATATTCCGGCGCGGGCTCAAAGGGCTATGACGACAACCCAGGCTTTGACTACGGACAGTACATGGGTAAGCTCATGGACAGCCAGAGCACGGACTATGACTACCTTGAGCGGCTTCTGGGCGAGAGAATAAACAAGGCCGTGAACACATCGGGGCTGGGGCAGTACGCCGAGGACGAGGTCACGGCGCGGGTGAGAGACTATATCTCCCGCGGGCGGCAGGAGCAGCAGCAGGCGCAGGCGCAGCAGTGGCAGCAGTATTACGAGGGCCTCATAGCCGATTTTGAGCAGAAAATGCCGGAAGCGCCGGTATACGAGCGGTCGGACTGGGAGAGGACGGCGGACACGCTGGCAAAGGCGGCGCTGGACATGAAATACGACGACTGGCTGGAGAGCGGGCAGTATGAGGCTCTGGCCGACCGCTGGGGCAGCCAGGGCAAGCTGAGCATGCAGGAGCTGCTGGGACAGATAAGCAGCCGCACGGGCGGGCTGGCGAGCTCCTACGCCACAACAGCGGCGCAGCAGCAGTACAACGATTACATGGCGCAGCTTGAGGACGCGGCGCGGCAGATGTACGCAGGTGAGCGCAGCGACGCCATAAGCAGAGCCCAGCTTGCCTACAATATGGGGCAGGGGGAATACCAGAAGTACCTCGACCAGCTGGCGCAGTACAACAGCGACAGAAGCTACGCCTTCGACACGCTGTCCCAGGCGCTGGCGCAGAGCAATTACGCGCAGCAGTGGCAGAACACATTGCAGCAGCAGGAGCTGGAAAACCAGCGGTACGGCGACGAGACACAGTACGCAAGAGATCTGGAGAAGGCGCAGCTTTTAGCCGCGGCGGGGGACTTTTCCGGATATGCCGCGCTGGGCTATACGCAGGAGGAGATCGCGCGGCTGACCGCCGCGGCGGCTGCGCCCTCCGGCTCGGGCGGCTCGGGAGGTTCCGGCGGCGGAGCGGGCTCCGGCGGCGGGACGCTGAAGCTGAGCGTGGCAAAGGAGTACGCCAAGCAGGGAATATTCACGCCGGAGGTGCTCGAGGCGCTTCGCGCGGCGGGCTACAGCGACGAGTACATGAGCAAGGCATGGGGATATGTGCCCGAGGGCAGCGGCGTGGGCCGCGGGGCGCTCATGGGCGCGGCGCGGGGCGCGGCAGACGGGCGGGACTCCGGCGGCGGCGAAGCGTCAAACGGGGTGCTCAACGGGCAGTCGGCAAACTGGATAGAGGTGCCGGGCTACGGCAGGATAAGCTGGGACAGGCTGGAGGAGCTGCTTAACATGGGGCTTGTCAGGGAGGACGTCAGCGCCAACGGGGCGAGAAGATACGCTGCGGTGAGGTGACAATCTCCCCCGCGGCGTCGCAAGCTCCATATCCCTCGCTTCGCCGCAGGCGGCAAAGCTCGCTCATTCCGCTGCTCCGCCTTTTTCGGAGAACACCCGCTTCGCTGGGCTGTTCTCCGATGAGACGGGGATGCGGGGCCGAAACTCCCCTGCGGATGAAGGAAAAAGAAAAAATGACAGGAGGACGGGAAAATGACGAGAGAGGAATTTTTGCAGCGGCGGTACGCCGAGGACAGGGTCGAGGAAGCCGCGCGGGAAAAAAAGCGCGCGAGCCTCGGGGAAGGAACGCGGGCGGGCGCTCTCCCAGGAGCGGCGGCGGGCGCGGCGGCGTATAACAGGCTGACGGGCACAAGCCCGATGCTGAGCAACGATGTCGGGGCGTCACGCGGGCCGAGAGGGCTTGCCGCGGGCTCGGACATTCTGGCATATCAGGCGCAGCAGGAGCGGCAGGCACAGCAGCGGGCGCGGGACATGGCCGCGGAGGAGCTGAAAAGAGCAATCACGCCGCGGTCCGGAGGCGTTGTGCATGACGGAAGCTACGGCGGGAAGCTGAGAACGCAGGGCTCCAGCTGGCAGCCGGAGGAAGCCGTCGCGGCCCCCAGCCCGTTTCTCGGGCGGCTGAGCACAGGCAGCGACATTATGGCGCAGGAGCGGGAGCGGGAGCTGGCGGGGCTCGAGGCGCTGAAAAGAGCGGCGGAGGAGGCCGCGGGGCTGTATGAGCAGGCCGAGGCGGAGCGGCGCGACAGCATTATGCCCATAGTCAGCGATCTGGGCGCTTACACGGCGCGGCAGGAGTCGGAGCGCAGGCTCGGGGAGCTGGCCGCGGCGAAAAGAAACGCGGAGCGCGAGTATAAGGACAGGGCGCGGGAGCTGGGAGAGCTGCCGGGGCTGGGGGAGAGAGCGCTGAAAACCCTCTCGGGAGCGGGGAAGCAGTATCTCGGCTCGACATGGGACGCGGCAGGGGCCCTTATGCCAAACGGCACGGCGATGGGGCAGGTGTATTCCGAGCAGCTTGAGAGCCTGTACGGAGAAAGGCAGCGCACGGAGGAATGGCTCAAAAGCCCGGAGGACGAGGACGAGCGGCGGCAGCTTGAAAACCGTCTGGCCTCGCTGAACGAGCAGATAGCGGTGTATGAGGCGTCGGCAAGGGCGAACGCGGGCGTGAGCGCGGCGGCTCGGGACGCGGCGGCGGAGATAACGCGCTCCGGCGCGGCGGATATAGAGCGGGCCAAGACCGGAGCCTCAGCCGGCGGACGCCTGCTTGTGGGCGCGGGAGCGGCGGGGGCGCAGATGCTCGGGGACATCGCCATCGGCGCGGCGACGGGCCTCGGGAACATGGCGCCGATGATGGCCAGAAGCTTCGGCGGCGGCACGCAGGAGGCGCGGGAGAAGGGCTACACACAGAAGCAGCAGATAGCGCTGGGCGTATCCTCGGCGGCGACGGAGTATCTGAGCGAGAAGCTTTTCGGCGGCAACCCTGTTTACGACGCGGACGCGGGGCTTGTGAGCCGTCTGGCGGGGAAGCTCTCGCACAATGACAGGCTGCTGGAAATGCTGTCCTCAAGGCCGGCGGAGACGGTGTATGAGGGCCTTGAGGAGATAGTATCCGACCTGCTCAACCCCGTGGCGGAGCAGATAATAGCGGGGCGGCACGACGAGCTGACGGCGGAGGAGCTGATAACGGACGGGATAGTGGGCATGATGCTGGGCGGCGTGGGCCAGGGCGCGAACGCCATCGGCCTGCCGGGGACGCAGAAGGCCGGCGAGCGCGCGGCGGGGCGCTTCTTTACCAATATGGGCGGGGAGGCCGTCAGCGCGGTCATAAGCGAGGGCATGGACAGCTCGCCGGGGACGAAAAGCCGGACGCTGGCCGAGCAGCTCAAGGCAAGGCTGGACGCGGGCGAGAAAATAAGCCCCGCGCAGCTCGGACGGCTGTACAGGGCAAACGTGGAGGCCATTGATGCAGAGACGGCGGCGGGCACGGCGGAGACTGCCAACGCCCAGACAGAGGGCCACGCCTACGATGGCGATTTGCACGGCGGAGTGGACACCGCCGACATGAGCGCGGCACAGGCAGCGGGGAATGTAAAGGGCGACGCGGGCGCGGAAAACGCGGTGCAGGCGGGCAGGGCCACGACGATTTTGAACCCTTACGAGGGGGAAAAGCCGCAGTACACTGCCCCGCAGAACAGGGTAACGCCCAGCATAGAGGGAAAGAGCCTTGCGGACGCGGAAACGAGGATATCAGAAGCCCGAGCGCGGGAACAGAATGACGGACGCAGTTTCAGAAAAAATCTGACAAATCTATATGAGCAGATTTTCAGCTCTCAGGGCGGCAGCAGGGGCATAGCCGTCAACGGCGCAAGCATGGACGGCAGGGCCTACGTGGTCACGCTCAACAAAGGCGCGATAGGCAAGATCATATCCGACAAAAACATCTCCCCGCAAAAGCTCGCGGTTCTTGACGCCATTGACGACGTTATAGAGAACGGCGAGTATGTGGGGAGCGGAAAGTATGTCCAGAAGGGCGGAAAGCAGAAGGATACGATACGTTTTGATTACTTTGAAACGCCGGTGGTCATAGACGGACAGGCCTACACGGTCACATTTGACGTGGAGGTTTTCCCCTCTACCAACAACTACAGGACGCACAAGGTGATAAATGAAATGGACATTGTTTCCAATAGCCTCACCGACACAGGTACTCACCTGCCGCAGGGCCTATCGGGACAACGTCCATTTACGGGTGATAGTATAGCACTAAACGCCGAAGATGTCAATGCAGGAGCGGAGAACAAAACAGACGCCCCCGCAGCAATCAAGACCGGGGTGCCCGCTCAAAGCGGGATTACCGGGACTGCGGAAACGTCTGCCCCCAAGATAGCACAAAGGAGCGGCGGCGTCAAGAGCGGGGAGAAAAAAGACGACGGGCGGCTGGGCCCCGTGGGACGGAAAACGGCGCGAAAGTTTTACAACGGCGGGCCGGCGGACAGCTATTACGCGGAATTTACCGCGTATTATCAGGCGGGGCTGACGGGAGCGGGGCCGGAGACGGTCAGGAGCAGCTACGCGGGGACGCTCAACAGCGCGCAGAGGCAGGCGGCCTATCTTGCGGGGCAGACGGACGCGCAGAACAGGGCCGGAGCGGATACACGCAGCGATTCCCGAAGCAAGGCGGAGCCCGGCGCGGAAAAAAGCGGCGGCACAGCCGCGGCGGAAAACAGGGGCGCAAGCCCGACGGACACGCGGGAGAGCGGGCGGCGGCTGAACGTGGACGAGGAGACCGTGAGGCAGGCCGTGCGGCTGTCCGAGGCGACGGGGCGGCGGATAGTGTTCTACGAGGGGGCCGCGGGGGAAAACGGGTATTACGGCGGCGGCACGATACACGTAAACGCCAACAGCGCGCGGCCGTCCGCGCAGATAATAGCGCACGAGCTGACCCACAGCATAGAGGGCGGCGAGGGCTACGCGGGGCTGAGCGAGCTTGTGCTGCGGCGGATAGAGCGGCAGGGCGGCGACCTTGAGGCGCTGCGCAGGGAAAAGGCGGAGCTCTACGGGCGCGCGGGGCACCCGCTGGAGAGCGCGGCGGCCGTGGACGCCGAGATAGTGGCGGAATACGTGGAGCGGAGCCTGCTGACGGACGAGCGGAGCATACTGGCGCTGGCGCGGGAGGACAGGACGCTGGCACAGCGGATACTCGGCTGGCTGGACAGGCTGCTGGCGAAGTTAGGCAACGGAGCGGCGCAGGAGCGGGTATTTGTCCGGCAGGCGGCGGAGCTCTACCGCGGCGCGCTGGAGCAGACCGCGGGGGAGGCGCGGCCGGAGACGGACACGGCGCGGCGGGGCGACGATTATCTGGCCCAGCTCGGCGACAGATACTCCGCGGGGGAAATCTCCGAGGCGGAATACGACAGGCTCTTTGACGAATACTACAAGGGCGGCAGCGAGACCGCGTACAGCATCGAGAGAACGACGGACAACAGGCCGTTTGTGGAGGTGGAGCGGGATATACTCGCGGGAGTGCCGAAAAGCCAGTGGGTAAGCGTCGTCAAGGAGAACCTGAAGAAAAAATTTCCCGACGGTATCACCGTGGGAAACAATGAAATTAAAATTAACCAGCAGAGCCGGAATGAAATGACATACTCCGGTTACATGCAGTGGCTATCCAGTAACAATCCGGCGGTGCACTCGGACAAGCTGCGGGCCACCGACAACGCCGGAGAGATGGTGCGCGCGGCGACAGACTGGGTAAACGAGGGACTTAACCACCCGCGCAGGGACAGCATAGCGGATTTCGCGAGGGGCAGCGTGCTGCTGCGCATCGGAGAGAGAGACTACAGCGCCGACGTGGTGGTGGGAACACGGAAAAACGGCGGCATGATACTGTATGACGTGCTGAATTTACAGCCGGCCTCGTTTACAAAAAAAGAGACCGACGCAGTGAATACCAAGAATCCGTCACCGGAAGCCGATAGCAGCACTGCGCCGCTCTCCGCGGATACTGTAGCACAGTCCGGCGGAGCTGTCAAGGGTCAGGGCGGAAAAAATCCCACCGGCGGGGCGCGGTACAGCATCAGCGAGACGCGGGACGGAATCGAGGCGTATGAAACGAGCGAGGAGATCCGCCGGATGCCGTACAGGCAGCGCATGGAAGCCTTTATGGACATCATGCGCAGCGAGTACAGAGGGCGCACCGCCAAATTCGTCGGGGCAAACGGAGAAGTTTATTACGCGAAATTTGACGGGGCAGATTTACGCAAGAATATATACGGGGACAAAAAATCCTCTCCGCGAGGCTGGCGGGCAAAGATAAACACCGGCGCAGACGGAAATATTTTCGAGCTTATAGAAAACGCGAGGCACAGCGGGAGCAGCGCGGAACAGGGCAAACACACGGCGGCGCACCGGGGGCTGACCGGCTGGGAATACTTTGTGAAAACCGTACAGATTGACGGAAAAATGTATGACCTGCTGGCGAACGTGAGAAAAAAGCCGGAAGGAGAATATGTGTACTCCATCCAGCTTGGCGAAAGCAAAAATGAAGCATCCGCGCTACCCCGTCAGTACCAGAATGGTACAGCTAAAGCGGAAAACCGCCCTGTTAGGGTGCCCACGGATGCTTCTGAGGCTACTATACGCGAAAGCGGCGGGGATGTCAAGGGGCAGGGCGGAAAAAATCCTTCCGGCGGGGCGCGGTACAGCATCAGCGAGGACTACGCGCAGGAAGTAGACTCGTGGGACAGGGCCGGCAGGCCGGAGGGAGAGCGATTCATTCTTGGCAGCACCGGAGCGGTGCTACAGGGGCTGGGCGCTATCGAGAGCGACATCTACATGAACGGCGACAAAATCAGCGCCATTCTGGAGCAGCATACGGAAATGAGCATCAGGGAAATACAGCGTATTCCGGAGCTGCTGGAGGATCCGACCCTTATCCTGAAAAGTAAAGGCACAAATCAGCGCGGCCAGAATACCCGCCTTGCGATTTTCGGGTCTATCAAGGCCAAGAACGGACAGCCCGTTATGTGTGTGCTTGACATACGGCCAGTAGAGGGGCGGCTTGTGGTCAATGATATGCAAAAGGTCAACAGCGCCTACACAAAAAACAACCCCATTAGATTCATTGCCGGCAGCGAGGTCATGTTTGCGGACGAAAAAAGAACCATCCCGCTGCTTCGGACAATGGGCTTGCAATCACGTCCCATCGAACTGCAGCGGAGTGGCTCTGTGGGCAGTATATCCTACAACAGGCAGAATGTCAAGCTGTCGGGCGTGCCTTTTTCCGAGGTGGTGGGAACTTCGGAGGCGTACGAGGGACGGCGGTACAGCGTGGATGAAAGCGGAGCGGCGGAGCGGCGCGCAGAGGCGGTGGAGAGACTGCCGGCAAAGGCGCGCGGCTATCTGGACAGGGCGGAGCGGAAGCTGACGCGGAAAATAGCGCAGGCGCTGAGCGTGCCGGCAGCGGCGCAGAGGACGTACCTGAAGGACATAGCGCGGGAGATAAGCGAGCAGTACCTGAGCGACGGGAGGATATCCGACGAGACCATAAACAGCCTGTTCGAGCGGGCATACGACAGGAGCGGGACGGCGCGGGAGACGCGCAGCGCTCAGGACGCGCGGGATTTTAAGGAATGGGCGCGTCGGGACTTCGACAGCGCCATAGGCGACATGCTCGGCGAGCTGCGCACGGTGCGGCGCTGGACGCAGGAGCGGCAGGCGAAGCGGGAGGCTCCGGCGATTGAGAGCCTGGAGCAGGTGGAGCAGGCCTACGCGCTGCTCAAGGACGCGCGCAGGCAGAGCGAGAAGGCCACGGCGAAAAACCTGCTGACAGAGCACGACGAGGCTCTTGTAAGCGCGCTGCTGGCCGGCAGAATGGAGCTGCGGCACCTTGACCCGAAAACGGACAACGTCAGGGGCGTCACGGAGGTATATAAGGCGCGGCAGGAATACGAGCGGCTGGCGGGGCAGCTGCGGCAGTGGAACGCGAGCCGGCGCGCGCAGCTGCGGGAGCAGGCGGACGCGCACCTGAAAAACGCGAACGGGTGGAAGGACAAGAAGGCGGGCATACTCTACTCGCGCGAGACGATGGAGAGAAATATACGGGACATCGTGAAGGACAGCGCGGAGGCCGAGAGCATCATACGCGAATATTTCACGCCGGTACACGAGGCGCAGGCGGAGTCCACGAGGCTGAAAAACCGCATGAGGGAGCGGGTGCGGGCGCTGGGGCTGAGCACGAAGGAAACGGCCGCGATGAAGAAGGCGGGGAAGGTATCCGAGGCCCACGCAGTGCAGCTTTTGGGCGAGGCCACGGACAACATCAGGTCTCTGGAAAAAAGCACGAGGCGCATGGCGCAGCGGGACGGGAAAACGCTGGAGGAATGGCGCTCGGTGGTGCGGGAGCTGTGGGCGCAGAACCCGCAGCTTGACAGGGGGAAGATAGAAGGGGCCGTGGAGGAATTCCGCAGGATCTATGACGAGCTTTTCCGGAGCATGAACGAGGCGAGGATAAGAAACGGCTATGAGCCGGTGAATTACCGCAGCGGCTATTTCCCGCACTTCCAGCCGGGGGAGGGAGACGGAATCATGGGGCTGTTCGGCAGGGCGCTGGGCATACGCACGGACGTCACGGCGCTGCCGACGAGCATAAACGGGCTGACGCACACCTTCCGGCCGGGCATACAGTGGTTCGGCAGCGCGCAGGAGCGGCTGGGCTTCAACACGGTCTACGACGCTGTGGAGGGCTTCGACCGCTACATAGAGGGCGTGGCCGACGTCATATACCAGACGGACAACATACAGCGCCTGCGCGCGCTGGCGCAGCAGATAAGATACCGCACGGGCGACGAGGGGCTGCGCCGGCAGATAGACGAGATAAGGGCGGACGCGGGCCTGAGCGAGGAGGACAGGCAGAGCAGGATAGACAGGATACACGAGAACGGGCGCTTTACGCTGTCAAACTTCGTGGTGGAGCTGGAGGAATACACAAACCTGCTGGCAAACAAAAAGAGCGGGTTCGACCGCGGCACGGAGCGGCTGCTGGGGCGCAGAATATACAACACCGTCAAGGGCCTTGAGGGGCGCGTGGCGGCAAACATGGTGGCGGTAAACCCCGGCTCGTGGCTGACAAACTTCATACCGCTGACACAGGGCGGGGCGGCGCTGGGGCGCTTCGACCTGCTCAGCGGCATGTGGGACACGCTCAGGGCGTACATAAGCGACGACGGCTTTGCAGGGCGCAGCGCCTTTCTGACCAACCGCAGGGGGAGCGATCCGCTTGTCAGGGGCTGGACGGAGAAGGCCTCGGCGGCGCTGGGCGCGCCGATGGAGATTATAGACCGCTTCACGGCGGACAGCCTTGTGCGCGGCAGATACCGGCAGAACATACGCAGGGGGCTGAGCGAGGCGGAGGCCATGAGGGAGGCGGACGGCTTTGTCTCCGGCGTGATGGCGGACCGCAGCAAGGGCTCTATGCCGACGTTCTTCGAGAGCAGAAACCCCGCGGCAAAGCTTGTCACGCAGTTCCAGCTTGAGGTCAACAACCAGATCGGCTTTTATTTCAAGGACCTGCCGCGGGAGCTTCGGGACAGGGGCGCGCTGGTTATAACGCGGGCGCTGCTGCGCCTGCTGCTCGGGTCATGGCTTTTCAACGAGGTATATGAGTTTTTCGTCGGGCGGCGTCCGGCGGTGGACCCCCTCGGGATGCTCAACGACGCGGCGGGGGACCTTACGGGCTGGGAGCTGCCAAACGTCGTGGAGATGGCCGTGGGCGCCGTGAGGGGCGAGAGGCCGGAGCTGCGGACGGAGAAAACGGGCGCTTACACGGCGGCGAAGAACCTCGCCGGAGACGCGGCGGAGCAGCTTCCTTTCATAGGCGGGCTGCTGGGCGGCGGGCGCCTGCCCATAAACAGCGCGCTGCCGAACGCGGGCAAGCTCGTCAGGGCCATAGCCGGCGAGGGCTGGAGCGCGGAAAAGCGGAGGGCGGAGGCGGCGAAGGCGCTGTCGGGTCCGGCGTCGTATCTGCTGCTGCCCTTCGGCGGCGGGCAGGTGAAGAAGGCCTACCAGGGCATAAAGGCGGCGGCGGAGGGCGGCAGCTACACCGTGGACGCCGAGGGACGTGACATACTGCAATTCCCCGTGTTCGGCGGCGGATGGGAGACGGCGAAAAACGCCGTGCAGGCCGCGATATTCGGCAAGACCTCGCTGTCGGAGGGCCAGGAGTGGGTAAGCAGCGGCTTCGACAGCCTCAGCGCGAGGGAGACGGCGGCCTATCAGGCGATGCTGGGCGCGGGCGTCAGGGACAGGGACGCCTACGGGCTGATAGAGCAGCTCGCGCAGTACGATCACAAGGCGGACAAGTTCGACATACTTATGGGCAGCGGCATATCCGACGAGGGAAAGGGCGCGGCTTATTACTCCCTGCTGGCCGGAGAGAGCGAGCGGGAGGCGCTGGATATACTCGGAGAGGCGGCGGCGCAGGCGGCTGCGGACAGGGTGAGCAGGTACGGGGAGATATCCGGGGAGCTGGAGGCGCTTGAGTCCTTCGCCGGCCTTGAGGTTGAGGCGAGGGAAAAGGCGCTGCTCAACGCGTGGAGGCTGTCCGAGGCGCTGGCGCTGGAGGAGGGCTCGGAGGGGCGGTATGAGCCGGCCTCGGGCTGGATGCAGTGGGCCGCCGGCGGCGGGGACGCGGGCGTGAGCGAGGCCGAGGCTATCCTGTTCAAGGCCGCATACGACATGAGCAGCAGCGACACGGACCCCGAAACGGGAAAGACCGTCAGCGGGAGCAAAAAGAAAAACACGCTCGAGCTGGCCGGTGAGCTGCTGCCGGGGCTGTCCGACACAGAGCTGGAGTATCTTATGTCGGGCTTCTGGAAATCCTGAGACGCGAAAACGCCCCCGGGCGGAGGGCCGGGGGCGTGCGGCGGGGGCTACGGGCGGGGGTCAGAAATCGGGGAAATCGCTTTCACTTACTTGTGTGGTGTCCAGATTTCCGTCTAAAACGGCGTAGAGAGTCAGAGTCCAGCCATTATAGTATTGACCGTCGAAATAGAAGTAAAAGGTGTCGTCACATTTGTAAAGGCGTGTATTATCACCAAACTTGAGCTCCGGGCCATACCAGGTATGGCCTGTGGCGTAGTATATTTCATAATCTTCAAGCGGCACATCTATCTCAACTGAACTGCCGGCAGAAACATAGAAGGACATTCGGTTACTTGCTCTGCGCGCGGAGTCTAAAAAATCATCGCATGTGGGCTCGAGCACTATGTAATAATCTGCATCGTCGGAAACTTCGACGGTAAGTGGCGCGAGCCTTTCAGAAAGCGGTTCATGCACGATTTCGCCGTTATATATGGGGACAGGGCTGGGGGCAGGTGTAGGCGCGGGCGTCGGAACAGGGGAGGTGGTTGGACTTGGAGCGGGAGCGGGAATTAAGCCAAAAGTGAGGGACGGACCGGTAGCTACAGATAATATTGGAGAGCTGCGCTCGGACAGTGGAGCGCGGGTCAGGGCCGAAGTAATCCATATAAGGCAGAAAACAATGATCACACAGGCAGCGGCGATAACGGCAACAGCGGCCTTTGCAGTGCCGGAAGGCTTTTTATCCTTTGGAATTTTCCGGAGTTTCCTTTCATCTACGACCTCGCCGGTTTCTTTGTCAACAATCAGGTATTCCTTCATATGATCACTCATTTCTCTTTTTTTCCACTTTATTATGGATTATTACCATAATATCGTCTGTTTATGGCAATGTCAAGTAAATGATTGAATGTTACCATATCCGGTGAGGAAAAGGCTTCTGCTGAAAGCTATTGAGTATTACCATGAGCCGGAGCGGGAAATATGGTAATGTTTAATAAAATATGAAGCATTGCCATGAATGGAGGGGGCGCGGTGAAAAAGTTCCGGTTTGAGGGAAGGGACAATGTATCCGGCGACCGTATCCGCGAGCTGCGGCTCAGGGCGAGACTGTCGCAGGCGGCACTTGCGGCGAAGATGCAGACCGAGGGCGTGATTGCGGAGCAGGACGTAATCAGCAGGATTGAAAGCGGCTCCCGACTTGTTACGGATTATGAGATTCTGGTTCTGACAAGGATATTCAACGTGTCCGCAGACTGGATTATCGGCACGGGAAGGGAAACGCCGCAGGGCGGAACGGGAGAAGATGAAAAGAGCTGACGCAGGCTGGAGGGCCGGCGGCAGCTCTTTTTTGCGGTGAAGCGGACTATTGACTTTCTGATTTATTCCGGTTTATTATGACGTTCAGGGAGGTGTCGGGCATGAATCACAGGGGAGCGACGCATTTTTCGTGGAATGACAGGCTGACGCTGGAGCGGATGCTCAGGCAGGGCTTTTCAAAGCCGGAAATCGCAAGGGCGCTGGGGAAATGCGAGCGGTCAATCTACTATGAAATCCGGCGCGGGCTGTGCGAGCAGCTTACTACCGATTTGAAAACGGAGGTGCGCTACTGCGCGGAGGCGGCGGAGCGGAAATACAGGCAGTTCCTGTCCGAGAAGGGGCCGGAGCTGAAAATAGGCAACGACCACGCGCTGGTCAGAAGGCTGGAGGAGCTTATCGTGCAGCGGCGCTTTTCCCCAGGCGCGGCGCTGGCGCACATCAGAAACGCAGGGGAGAGGTACGACACAGAAATCTGCGAGAATACGCTTTATAACTACATCTACAGGGGCGACGTGTTCCTGACGCTGAACGGGAAGCACCTGCATGAAAAGGGGCGGCGGCGCTACGCGGAGAAGAGCAAGAAGCACGCGGCGAGAGCGCCCCGTGGAGAGAGCATAGAGAACCGGCCCAAGGAAATTAAGAAGCGGGAGAGCTTTGGACACTGGGAAATGGACAGCGTTATGGGGTGTAAAGGCTCCAAAAAGACGCTGCTGGTTTTGACAGAGCGCCGGACCAGGATGGGGATAATCATTCTGCTGGAGGACCACACAGCGGCCAGCGTGGTCAGGGCAATCAACCGGCTGGAACGGAAATTCGGGAAGCTGTTCTACACAATCTTCAAAAGCATCACGGTGGACAACGGCTGCGAGTTCCAGGACTTTGAGGGGATAGAGCTTGCCCACCGCCGGAAGGGCAAGCGAACCATTGTATTTTTCTGTCACCTGTATTCCGCATACGAGCGGGGCAGCAACGAGAACATGAACCGGCTTATCCGCCGCTTCTTCCCGAAGGGGACCAGCTTTGACGAGGTGACGAAGGAACAGGTGGAGGAGGCGGAGCGGTGGGTGAACAACTACCCGAGGAAGCTGCTGGGCTGGAGGTCGGCCAACGACCTGTTCCGAGAAGAGGTGCAGGCGGTGGCCTGACCGGATGAAACTGCATAAAAACGCTATGGCCGAACACGGAAAATGCGTCCGGCAGGTTTGTTATGCACATTTTGTTGTGATTTGGCATAAAAACGGCGGCGGCGGTTTGGAGATACTGCTGATTATTCCGGTTTGCTGCAAATTATTGTTGATTTTTAGGTGGGCAGCCATTAATATTAGTTTGCAGGGTCCGAATCGGAAGATTCGGGACTTGGCAAGCTATTTTTTTATGCGTGCAGGAGGTGAAAAGAGTATGGCTTGCTACACTACACGCACTTATGAGGAGAGGAAAGCCCTTCAAAGACTATGGGAAGCCGGTGTCAGCGCAAGAGAAATAGCGGACAGGCTCAAGGCTCCGGTGTCCTTCGTCTACGCGGAGCTGCGGCGCGGCCAGGACGGGAGCCGGCTGGAGAACAAGCGGCTGCGCTATGACGCGGAGCTTGCGCAGCTGAAAATTCAGAAGGCATTCGAGAGCAGGGGACGCAGAAAAGGGAAAAGCGCGGACAGGAAGGGAGCGGACGGAGCGTGACAAACTTTGAGAAAATCACGGCGACGCCGGCGGCGCTGGGGGCGTTTCTGGCCTCGCTGACGGTGATTGAAAGCCCGTGGGAGGAGATGTTTCACCGGACGTTCTGCGCCGGCTGCGGCAAAGAGGACTGCGTCCGCTGCCCGCACGAAAGGGAGCGGAACGATCCGACATGGTGGCTGAGCCGCGCGGTGCAGGGAGGGCAGGAGGCCCCAGCGGAGCGGGAGACAGGAAAAAGCCCGGCGGAGGCGGGCGGGAAGGGCAAATAGGACAAGGGGCGCAGCTCATAAGCTGTAATGAAATAAGCAATGGGAGGCAATGACAAACATGAGCCACAGGGGAATGCGGGGGCCGTGCGGTGCCCCCGATGAGGAGAGCCTCATTGACCATCTGATCAACGAGCTTATCCGCAGTCAGAAAGGGTACGCCACGGACGGGGACGGCAACAGATATTACGGACTGGACAGCTTCGCGTGCGGCCAGCTTATCGAAGTCTTGAAGAGATACAAAAAGCTACTGACAGAGCCGATTGGCAAGCTCATTCCGAACGATGTCAGGGACCCCAGCAGCACAGCAGGCAAAATTGACGGCGTCAGGTAAACGCATGTCACCCCGCAGTTTATCAAGGAAGGGGACAATCTTCCAGAGCTCGGGGCGGTCAAGGAACAGCGGATATATTCCAAGAGCAATGGCTGAGTTCATATCACGGTCATAAGGGTCTCTCCGCAAATGCGAAAGGTTTGCGCTTATGTACTCGGAAAGCGAGCAGCCGGAGCCTATCTCGCAGTGGGCTCTTTGTGACTGCTCCACGTAGGGCAGCATTCTGTCATACAGGGAAGCTAACTGGGGCACCCCTGCTCCCGCGGGGGTTTCCGAGAGCTTTTGCAGAACATACCAGGACATCATTTGGCACAGTGTTTCCTCAAGCCAGCGATACGGCGGGCAAACATTGCCGGGAACCATGAAGTGGCAGAGCTCATGGGCAAATTGATAGATATGGTTAAGGTAGTACAGGCCGGATGAGGCCAGAAAGATAAGCGCGTTTTCCCGCTGCGTCTGCGGGACACCCGAGCTGTAGAGCACTCCGAGGACCGGATGGGAGTTTACGGTATCCGCACCAAAGATGTCAATAAACATGCGCCGGACCTCAGACAGCACCACGGCAATGCCTGATGAAATCCCGTCACTGCCGGCAAAGCCTACAAACTCATCGGAAAACAGGTTCCAGAAGATGCCCGGTTCGCGGGTGATAGGGTAAACATTCATGGCGTCAGCCTCCTTTTTTCAGCATTTTATCACAGGCAGGGGAGGAGGGCAAGAAGAAGCCCGCCGGAGGCGGGCGGGAAGGGAGAAGGGGAAATGAGAGACAGGACGGAGCGGGTGTGCTGGCTGTGCGGGCGAAACGGGACGGCGGAGCCGCTGGACAGGCACCATATCTTCGGCGGAGCGAACAGGAAAAAGAGCGAAAAGTACGGCCTGACGGCGTGGCTGTGTCATGGCAGCTGCCACATATTCGGTGAGCGGGCGGCGCACCGCTGCGCCGAGACGCGCGGGGCTTTGCAGGAGTACGGCCAGCGGCTGGCAATGGAGCGGCAGGGCTGGACGCGGGAGGAGTTCGCGCGGCAGTTCGGAAAAAACTATCTGGACGAAGGCCCCAGCCGGACAGCGGGTACGCCGGAGAACGGCGGCGGATTCCGGACGCTGGACATGGAGCTTAGCGTGAGCTGGTGAGAAGACATGTACTATTTGGAGAAAAAGGAAGCGCGGCCACGCCCGGGGCGCTGGAGGACGGTCTGCGCGTGCCGGCGGCGGCGTCCGCTGGAAAAGACGCTGGCGGGCCTGGCGGCGGAGGAATACCGTATTGCGCCCGAGCCGCCGCAGACGGCGACAAAGTGCCCTTGGGGTGCGGGGTAATGAGCGGAAGGAGGAGGCGCTTTCAGGAGCGTCGCTTTATATGCACGGGCTGCGGCACGGTGCGGGACATGCCAAAGTGGCGGCCGGGGACGACCGTGGCCGGGCACGGAAAAAACGCATGGTGCTGCGTGTGCGGCGAGGTCCGGCGCTTCGTACAGACAGAGGAAAGGACAATGGAGGAGGCTGACAATGAGAAACGACACGCGCCGGCGGATTGAAGGGATTATATACGCCGCGGAGGCTGTGAGCGCGATTGCGGTTATAATCGCCGCGGTATGCGCGGCGGGGCATGTGATAGGCTCGATTATTTGAAGAAAGGCGCTGCTTTATGTATGACAGACAAACATATTGCAGGGGCTGCGGGCGGATGCTGCGGTTTATACGTACGGAGCGCGGGGCGTGGATGCCCTGCGAGTCGTTCCCCGTGCGGGCGGTGGCGGACGAAAACGGGGCGCTGCTGTACAGGGCGGACGGGACAAGCTTCCGTGGGCGCATTGTTGACAAATGGGTCACGGGAGCGGCGGAGGCCTGGGAGCCGCACTTCGGGCGCTGCGCAAATCCGGTGTTCGCGGGCTCGGGCGGAAGGAAGCCGCGGGAGGATCCCGCCGTCACGGAGCGCAGGCGCAGGGAGGCCCGAAGGCGGGCTGAGGAGGAGTATAAGCGTGTGCTGGCCTCGGAGCTGGAAAAGCGGGAGCGGGAATGGCGGGAGAGGCGCGTCAGCTTGCCGCCTTACCGCTTCGCTTCTGCCGAGGCGGCAAAAGCTGCGCAGGACGGCGGCAAGCTTCCTTTTTCGGAGAACACCCGCTGACGCTGGGCTGTTCTCCGAGTCAGGGGAAAAGAAATAAAAGATGTACCAATCGGGCAGACATGGAGGTTGCGAGGACGACATGAGCAGAAAGATAAACGACCTGACAGGGCGGAGGTTCGGGCGGCTGACAGTTTTGGAGCTGCTGCCGGAGCGGAAAAACGGATGTCCGGTATGGCTGTGCCGCTGCGACTGCGGGCAGACAAAGGCGGTGGCAAGAGCAAATCTTGTGAGCGGCGGAACGCGCTCCTGCGGCTGCCTGAGAAGGGAAGCCATGTCAGAGAACCGCGGGCGCGGCAAAGCACCGTATCCGGCGAATGAGGACTGCGCAAATTATAACGCGGAGGCCGGCGAGTGCCATGCGCTGACGGAGCTGCAGTGCGCGGCAAAGGGAAGATGCGGCTTCTTCAGGCCGAGGGAGACGCCATGAGGGGGCTGCTGGCCGCGGCGCTGCTGCTGTCGGCGCTCACGGCCCCACCTGAGCCGGTCGAGCGTGCGGTCTGGCAGGACTGCGCAGCTCTTGGCGGCTATGCCGCCTTATTGGACAGCTCGTTAGCGGCTTCGCCGCTTACGGATGTCGCATCCCCTTTACGGGGAGAGATGCGGCGTCCTCCTTGCGAGGGCTGTAACCCGCCGGCGTACATAGTGACCGACGCCGAGGTCGAGGCCCTGGCGCGCCTGCTGTACGGCGAGGCGCGAAGCTGCACAGTTGAGGGACAGGCCGCTGTCATATGGTGCGTGCTCAACCGCGTGGACAGCGGGGACCCGTATTTCCCTGATACAGTAATGGGCGTGGTGACGCAGCCCAGCCAGTTTTTCGGCTACCACAAGGATTACCCCGTACTGCCGGAGCTGGTCGAGGTGGCCGAGGACGTGCTTATGCGCTGGAACGTCGAGCACAGCGGAATTGTTGAGAATCCGGGGCGCGTGCTGCCGCGGGAGTATCTGTATTTCAGCGGCGACGGGGCACACAACTATTTTACGCGGGAGTACAACGGCGACGACGTGTGGGACTGGTCGCTGTGGAGCCCGTACAGGGACGATTAGGAGGTTCCGGATTAAAGGCGCGCCGCCTGCGCAGCCCTTGGCGGCTCTGCCGCTTAGGGATGCGGCGTCCTCCTTGCGGGGGCTCCGTGACGACGGAGGGAACTATGGGAACGATAAAATTACTGCTCGGGGGCAGTCCCTGCACCCACTGGAGCATAGCGCAGACGAAAAACAGGGAGACAAAGCCGGAGGGGCTCGGCTGGGAGCTGTTTCGCAATTATCTGATTGCCAGAGAAAAATTCCGGCCTGATTATTTCCTCTATGAGAACAACAAATCCATAGCAAAGAAAATACGGGAGCAGATAACAAAAGAGCTCGGCGTGGAGCCGATATTCATAAACTCCGCCCTTGTATCCGAGTGCAAGCGCCTCCAGACGGTGCCGGAGGAATACATATTCCCCGTGTCAGATACCCAGGCTTCTAAAATGCTGGGCAACGGCTGGACGGTGGACGTGATTGCGCACATTCTCCACTATGCGCAGGAGATCACAACCGAGCCGCTGGAAGTGCTGTCCATGTATGACGGTATGAGCTGCGGTCGGCTGGCGCTGGAAAAGCTGGGGGCGCATGTTGAGAGATACTACGCGACCGAAATAGACAAGTACGCTATAAAGACCACGCAGACGAATTTCCCCGATACAGTGCAGCTGGGGGACGCGTTCGGGGTGCGGGACGACGGATGGGCGGTGACGGGATGAGCAGGAACAAAACAAACCCGCGGCGGCGGCCGGCGACGCAGGCGGACGTAGCTAAAGCGAAAGCTCAGGCTACGGACGAAGCCATGACACGGATACTGCAAATAGTGCTGTACGTCCTCGTGGATAAGCACAGCGCCACGCATGAGGAGATAGGCCAGCTCGCCGCCGAGGTCAACTATGTCGCGGACAGCATCAACCGCAAATATCTCACGTTTGCGGATATAGAGAGTACGCTCGGCGACGAGTACGACGTGCATCTGGATTTGAGGTGAGGGGCGTGGAAGGTTATTCAATGGCGGAAATGCGGGCCATTTCAGAGCAGTATAAATCCATGCCTTATGAAGCAAAGGTAAGTCTTGCCAGAACGCGCATTTGGGAATGGTACGAGACTTGCCGCGAAAAGGGGAAAAACTGCCATGTGTCAGTTGGAGGTCTGGACAGCATCACGCTTTTGTATCTTGTGCGTGAGGAACTTGGCGATAAAATCCCTGCTGTATCGGTATCTGCGCTGGAGGATAAAAGCATACAGGCTGTACATAAGGAGCTGGGCGTTATTCCCATCTTGCCCATAAAGTCAAAAGTACAGGTTCTCAATGAGCTTGGATTTCCAGTTATAAGCAAGGCCAAAGCGAAAAAAATTTCAAACCTGCAAAAAGCTGATAATTCCAAAACCACATTTATTCACGCGATTATGACCGGAGATATGGGCGCGCAGGGAAAATTCCAACACAGCGATAAAATAAAACTTCCGGATAAATGGCTTGAATTGTTTGGAGGGCTGTATGCAGACCATCGTCCTGACCTGACATGCAAAACGGCTCCGTTCAAAGTATCTGCCGACTGCTGCTACTGGATGAAAGAACTGCCGGCAGATAAATGGGCCAAGGAGCATAATTCATGGCCGTTCCTGGGGCTGATGCAGTCGGAGGGCGGGCAGCGTGAGCTGGGCCTTGTAAAAAACGGCTGCAACTACATCGGAAAGAGCACTGCAAGGAGCTGTCCATTTAACTATTTTTCGAGACAAGACCTGTTGCAGCTTGCGCTCAACCTTGGCGTTAATGTGCCCAAAATTTATGGGGAAATCGTCCGCGATGAGGACGGGACGCTCAGAACGACCAGAGCGCAAAGAACCGGATGCAGTATGTGCGGATTTGGTATACACATTGAAGCGCGTCCACACCGGTTTGACCGGCTTAGGGAGGATAACCCGAAGGAGTGGGAGTTTTGGATGTACAAATGCTGCACAGACCCAGATACTGGAGAGAAGTACGGCTGGGGCAGAGTGCTGGATTACATAGGCGTGGAGTGGGAGAACGAGCCGTATACGGACTGCGTGGGGCAGATGAGCTTTGATGAGATTGGAGATGGTGAGTATGCCTGAGCTGAAACCGATACTGTTTAACACCGACATGGTACGCGCACTGCTGGCGGGCCGCAAGACGGTGACGCGGCGGGTGGTGAAGCCGCAGCATCTCCGTGTTCTTGATAGCCCGTATCACAAGGAGCACCCAGAAACACCGGATAAGGTGCTGCTTGAAAAGCTGTGCGAACCGCCCTACCGCCCCGGCGACCTCCTGTATGTGCGGGAGACGTGGACACAAGATGGAGATGTTTACCGATACAAAGCAGGGTTCTGCGACCAAAACAGAAAATGGCGTCCCTCCATCCACATGCCGAAGGAGGCCGCGCGGATTTTCCTGCGGGTGACGGATGTGCTGATGGAGAGATTGCAGGATATCACGGAGTTAGATATTCTGGAGAAAGAGGGCTTGTCTGTAGACTTTCCTCAACCGAAGCCATCGTACATGAGCCTTGCATACACATAGGTCCTATCGCTCTTGGTATGACGCAATGAACGTAAGATGTGTATTTTGTGGAAAACCTGCGACTAGACTTTGTGATGCTCCAATTGGAAGGGCTAATTATCTTGGGCACCCGCCGCGGCATTTGATGTTCAAAGCGAAGTTTTGTGAAACGGCATGGGCAAAAGTTGACATGGATTGGACGATTACCTGTGATAAGGCAATGTGTGACAAGTGCGCAACAAGAATTGCGGCTGACATTGATTTTTGCCCAGATTGCGTAAGGAAAATCAAGATAAAAAGTGGTATAAAGAAATGATTTCAGAGAAGCAAAAGAAAATCCTCGTCTACCGCTGTAAACCGGAGGAGGTGTGAGACATGGGACGCAGGAGGAAAGAGCAGGCCCCGACGTCGGCGGGGCTTGAGGGAAAGAGCCTGTCGCAGGCGGCGGCGGAGGCCGCCGCGCTGGGGCTTACATACGGGCAGTATACGGCGCTGGTGGAGACGGGGGCGCTGGAGGCGTGGAAAAGAAATAATACACAAGAAAGGGGAAAGAAAAGATGCAAGCAAGATGTGTGCGGATAATTTTGGGATAGGCTCTAAGTCAGCCAATGGCAGGAAGGACTGACGATGAGATCATCAGGACAAGGGAGCGGGCCGCTGCCGCCCTGACCGCTATGGGCTATGAGGTAGTAAACACACTGTTCACGGACGAACGGTACAGCCAGAAAAGGATGGAGGAGCGTGGCGTAGTGCAAATCCCGCTCTGCTTTCTGGCAAAAAGCCTTGAAAACATGAGTAAGTGCCATGCGGCCTATTTCTGCGAGGGCTGGGGAGGTGCTCGAGGCTGCCGCATTGAGCACGCGGCGGCGCTTGAATATGGGCTGACAGTAATATACGAGAAGAACGGAGAGGAGGCGGAAAATGGAAAACAATAGCACATTGATACAGGACGTACTGCACGATATCGGCAGGGAGCGGGAGCGGGAAGCTGCCCGACACGGGGAATATACCAGCTCCCCTTATGAGAGCTACAGCCTTATATCCGCGGCTCTGGAGCGCAAGGACGACATTGCGAAGGAGCTCAAGGACTGCATGAAGCAGCTCTGGAACGGGGTCAAGCAGGAGGACGGGGACGTGGTGCGCGCGTTCTGCGGCGAGATAAGCCGAGTGGCGCGAGACAGCGCCGCGGCGTGGATAGCGGTCGCCGCTATTGCGGACAAGGCCGGAGACAGCGCGGCAAAGGGCTGAGAACATTTTGACTGTTGAGCCGGCGGCGGGAAGGGGTTCCCGCCGCGGTCTGAGCGGTTGGAACGTGTACCTTTTGAGAAAAACGCCGGGCGGGGCGGAGTATACATTATAAATTACGCGCGTGCGCGTTTCTTGCGCGGGTTCGTAACGGCGGGTTAATCGACCGCGGCGTCACAAGCTACATATCCCTCGCTTCCGGCTAAAGCCGAAAGCTCGCTCATTCCGCTGCTCCGCCTTTTTCGGAGAACACCCGCTTCGCTGGGCTGTTCTCCGATGAGACGAGGGAGCGAAACTCTCCTGCGGGATATCTGCATTGGAGATTTTCGAGAGAGAAAGAAAGCATCGAGAGACAGTGCCGCCGGGGCCCACGTCAGAAGAAAGGTACTCCATTGCGCTTTCGGCAAAGCCGAAAGCTCCATATCCGAACCTTCCTTCTTCGGGCAGGACCCGCTGACGCTGGGCTCCTGTCCGACAGGGACGGGAGATGCGGGGCGCGGCAGAGAAAGGGGAAAGTACGATGGGGATAAAGACGGCGTGGTATATACGGACCTACAGGTGCGACAACGGGATTGAGTACAAGACAAAGTTTCCGGTGCGGGAGACGGAGACGCTCAGAAGAAATTACAGCAAAATGCGCACCGCGGTCAGGCGGGCGGAGAAGGGAGCGACTGAGGCCCGCACGGAGCTGGGGCGGCTGCTCAACTGCAATTTCACGGTGGGGCGGGATATGTGCATGGGAATGGATTTCTCCGACGAGGCGCTGGCGGAGCTTGAGCGCCGGGCCGGAAGCGGGGACAGGGACGCGCTGTACATGGCGGCCTGCGCTTTCATGTCGGAGCGGTACATAAAGAGGCTGCACCGGGCCTGCGCGAAGGCGGGCGTGGAGCTGCGCTATGCCTTCGTTGTGTCGGACATGGACGGGGCGGCGGGTCAGGCCGTGCGCGTGCATGTGCACATGGTCATAAACTCCGAGGCGGCGGAGGCGGCAAGGGAGAAATGGCACGAGGGCGGAGTATGGGCAAGGGAGCTTTACAGCCACCACCACGGGGACTTGCAGGAGCTGGCCGACTACATGATAAGCCAGGTGAGGTATTTTCCCAACGCGAAGCGGTTTCGTGGGAGCAGGAATCTGAAAAAGGCCGTCGCGGGCAGGCCGGTGAAGGCCAGGACGGGAGAGGCGGAGCTTGCGGTGCCGGGCGGCTGCGTGAAGATATACCGGAGCGAGTATCACGCGGGCAGGCCGCAGCAGATACGGTATTGGCGGCCGCCGGAAATGCGGGGAGGGAAAAAGACATGGGAAGCGGAAGAAGATGGGCCTGTCCGTTTTTCAGGACGGACAGGGAGCGGGGGCTGAAGTGCGAGGCGGGAGGGCTGAGCTTTGCCGACGCGCAGACATGGAGGGAATACACGCGGCAGTACTGCGCCGCGGCGCAGGGCTGGCGCGGCTGCACCCTGGCGCGGGCGCTGCTGCGCCAATATGAAAGGCAGGAGGACGGAAAATGAAAAGGAAGGCACAGGAGGAGCTTGAGCAGGCGCGGCACGAGCTGGGGCGCTGGCAGAAGAAGGCGGCGGAGCAGCAGAGGGAGCTGAAGGAGCTGCGCGCGGGCTTCAGGGAGCTGGAGGAGCTGACGCGGGCGGTGCTGGTGCAGGCGGCGCTCAGCTGCGGAGAGAGGACGGAAAACGGCGGCGCGGTTCTGACGCTGCCGCGGGTGGCGGTGGGCAGCCTGCGGCGCTATGAGCTCAGGACGCGGCGGGAGCAGGGGGGCTATGGCTATGTTCTTGAGGTCAGGAAAAGGGAAAAATGAGCGCTTCGCGCACCGGCGGGCGCGCGCACGCGCGCGAAGAGGATGCCGCGGCGAAAATGAGCGCTTTGAGCGCCTCGCGCGCATCGCGCGCCCACGCGAGGGGGAGCGGCGCTCACGAAGGGAGATGACGGGCGGCGGTGGGAAGGACGAAATATGAGACGCTGGTGCTGCCGAGGACGGAGAAGATAGCGCTGTGGGCGCGGCGGGGAGCGACGGAAAAGGAGATCGCGAAAAAGCTGCGTCTGGGCTACTCGACCTGGCGGCGCTATCTGGACGAGGCGGAGAGCGAGCGCGCCGCGGCGGAGCTGGCGGGGCAGGAGTATACGGGGCGGTACGCTCCGCTGCTGCGGGCGCTGGCCGGAGCGAGGGAGGCGGCGGACGACGAGGTGGAGGCGGCGCTGCACCGCAGGGCCTGCGGCGGGGAGTATGAGGAGCGGGTATACGAGCTCAGGCCCGACCCCGAGACGGGACAGCGGCAGGAGGTGTGCGTGCGCCGGGTGGTAAGGCAGCTTCCGCCGGACGGGGACAGCGCGAAGTTCTGGCTGGCCAACCGCCGGAGCGCACGCTGGGCCTTCCGGCCGCGGGAGGCCGACGGCACGGAGCAGGCCGGCGGCGTCGTGGAGCTGCCGGCGGTCATGCCGGAGCCGGAGAACGGGGCGGACGCGGCATCCGGCGGAGGGGAGCGAGAGGAATGAGCGGCGCCGTATGGACGCCGCAGCCGAAGCAGGCGCTGTTCATGTCGCGGTTTGAGGACGAGGCGCTTTACGGCGGAGCGGCGGGGGGAGGAAAGAGCGACGCGCTGGTGATAGAGGCGCTGCGTCAGGTGAGCATACCCCACTACAAGGCGCTTATACTGCGAAAGACCTTTCCGCAGCTGACCGAGCTTATAGACAAGACGCATATCTATTACCGGCGGGCCTTTCCGCGGGCAAGGTACAACGGCGGCAGCCACACATGGACCTTTCCCTCGGGGGCGAAGATCGTATTCGGCTCCATGCAGCACAGCCGCGACCGCTTTCAGTATCAGGGGCAGGCCTATGACTTCATCGCCTTCGACGAGCTGACGCACTTCGCCTGGGACGAGTACAGCTATCTGTTCTCGCGAAACCGCCCCAACGGGCCGGGGACGAGGGTATACATAAGGGCAACGACCAACCCCGGGGGACTGGGGCACGGCTGGGTGAAGGAGCGGTTTGTCACGGCGCAGAAGCCCATGACCACGATATGGAGCGACGCGGAGGTCGTTTTTCCGGACGGGCACAGCGAAAAGCGGCGGAAAAGCCGTATTTTTGTGCCCTCGTCCGTTTTCGACAATCCGGCGCTGCTGAAAAACGACCCGGACTACGTTACGCGGCTGGCCTCCATGCCGGAGGCGGAGCGGCGCGCGTTGCTTTACGGCGACTGGAACAGCTTTACGGGGCAGGTGTTCACCGAGTGGCGCAACGATCCAGAGCGCTACGGCGACAGGCGCGGCACGCACGTTATAGACCCCTTCCGCGTTCCGGATACATGGCGGGTGTGGTGCTCGCTGGACTGGGGCTACGCAAAGCCCTTTTCCGTGGGCTGGTACGCCGTGGACCACGAGCGCAGGCTGTACAGGATACGGGAGTATTACGGCTGCACGGGAGAGCCGGACACGGGCGTGAGGCTCGAGCCGGCGGAGGCGGCAAGGCAGATAAAACGCATAGAGCGGGAGGACGTCAACCTCTCGGGCCGGAAAATCCAGCGCGTGGGCGATCCCGCGATCTGGGGCAGCGACGGAACGGAGAGCATAGGCGCGCTTTTTGAGCGGGAGCGGATATACTTCGAGCGCGGGGACAACGCGCGGATTGACGGGAAAATGCAGGTGCACCACCGGCTGGCCTTTGACGGGCAGGGCGTGCCGATGCTGTATGTGTTTTCCACGTGCAGGCACTTCATACGCACGCTGCCGGCGCTGGTTTACGACCAGAGGGACGTCGAGGACGTGGACACGGCGGGGGAGGACCACATATACGACGAGCTGCGCTATGTGTGCATGAAAAACCCCATAGCTCCCGCGCCGCGGGCGGAAAGGCCGCTGAGGGAGTACAGCCCGCTGGACACGGATACACCCGTGCGGTACGACAGGTACGATTTTTTCAGGAAATACTGAAAACATTCGAAAAAGCGGCTTGAGCCGCTTCTTCGAGAGGGAATCGCTGCGCTTCGCGCCTCGGTCGTCCGCCGCCAGCGGCGGCGGCGAAACTCTGCGAGGCTGCGGGGCTTTTTGGACGGGAAAAACAAAAAAACTTACAGGAGGTCAGAAATGGACGAAATGTTTGTAAAAAGCGGCAGGGCAGCGGTGAGCTCCGGCGCGGGCGGAGAGGCGGGAAACGAGCGCGGCGGCCTGCGGAGGGGCGTCGGGCGCGAGGAGGTGGCTGCGGCGGCGCAGACGCTGGCCCGCTACAAGCAGGGCAAGGAAAATCTGGAGCAGCGGATCGTGCAGGACGAGCTGTGGTGGGAGCTGCGGCACTGGGAGGCCATAGGGAAGGACGCCCGGCACGAGCAGGTCAGGCCCACGAGCGCGTGGCTTTTCAACGCCATACTCAACAAGCACGCCGACGCCATGGACAACTTTCCCGAGCCGGTGGTGCTGCCGCGGGAGCGGAGCGACGAGGAAAGCGCCGCGACGCTCTCCGAGGTGCTGCCGGTGATACTGGAGAACTGCGGCTATGAGCAGACCTATGCGGACAACTGGTGGGAGAAGCTCAAGCACGGCACGGCGGCCTACGGCGTTTTCTGGAACAGCGAGAGGGAAAACGGCCTGGGCGACGTGGACATACGCAGGATAGACCTGCTGAAGCTGTTCTGGGAGCCGGGGGTGACGGATATTCAGGATTCGCGCAGCCTGTTCATCGTGGAGCTGGCGGACGAGGACGCGCTCGAGCGGCAGTACCCCGAGCACAGGGGGCGGCTGCGCGGCAACGCGGTGGACGTCAAGCAGTACGTCTACGACGAGTCCATAGATCTCAGCGGCAAGAGCGTTGTGGTGGACTGGTACTACAAGCTGCGCGGCGAAGGGGGGAGCACCGTGCTGCACTACGCGAAATTCGTCGGTCAGGAGCTGCTTTACGCCAGCGAGAACGACCCGAGATACGCGGACAGGGGCTTTTACGACCACGGGCTTTATCCCGTGGTGCTCGACGTGCTGTTTCCGGAGAAGGGCACGCCCTGCGGCTTCGGCTATGTGGCCGTGTGCAGGGACCCGCAGCTGTACATAGACAGGCTGTCGGGAAACATACTTGAGTGCAGCATGATGAACACGAAAAAACGCTTCTTCGCCTCGACAAACACGAACATAAACAGGGAGCAGTTTCTGGACTGGAACGAGCCGATAGTGGATGTGGAGGGCGAGCTGGACGACCGGCGGCTGCGGGAGATAGTCTGCCAGCCGCTGGACGGGATATACGTCAACGTCGTGCAGATGAAGATAGAGGAGATGAAGGACACGGCGGGCAACAGGGACGTAAACAGCGGAGGCACGGGCTCGGGCGTGACGGCGGCCAGCGCCATAGCGGCATTGCAGGAGGCGGGCAACAAGACAAGCCGCGACATGATCTCCGGCTCATACCGGGCGCACACGCGCATAGCCTCGCTGTGCATAGAGCTGATACGGCAGTTTTACGACGAGCAGCGCACCTTCCGCATAACGGGCGCGGGAAGCGGGGAGTACAGCTTCGTGCAGCTGGGGGGCGCGCAGCTTCGGGAGCAGCCGGCGGGGCCCAGCGCGGAGGGAGGGCTGCTTTACCGGCGGCCGGTGTTCGACCTGAAGGTGAGGGCGCAGAAGAAAAACCCCTTTTCCCGCATGGAGCAGAACGAGCGGGCAAAGGAGCTTTACGGCCTTGGCTTTTTCAACCCCGAGCGGGCTCAGGAGGCGCTGGCCGCGCTGGAGATGATGGACTTCGAGGGCATAGACAAGGTCAGGGAGCAGGCGCGGCAGGGCCAGACGCTGCTGAGGATATGTCAGGAGCTGACAATGAAGCTGGAGCAGTGTACGCAGACAATAGCCGCGCTGACCGGAGCGGCGCCGGCTCAGGGAGCGGCTCCGGAGCCGGAGGCTCAGGGAAACGGGCGCGCCTCGTCCGGACGCGGCGCGGCGGCGCGGGCCGTGGACGCGCACAGGCCGAGGGAGGGCTACGCCCAGGCGCTGGCGCGGCGCAGCGTGCCGGACATGGAGGCGGGCAATGACGCGCGTTGAGCTTACGCGGCGGGGAGACGTTTACCGCGTGTACTGCTCGGGGCACGCCGCGGGCTCGCCGGAGATATGCGCGGCGGTGAGCTGCCTTGTATACTCGCTGGCGGGCTGGACGCGTCTTGCTCCGGTGCGGCGGCTGCGGGAGCGGCTTGAGTCCGGGGAGGCGGAGCTGGTTTTCCACGCGCGGGAGTGTCCGGCCGAGGCGCGGGGAGCCTTTGAGCTGGTGCGCGCGGGCTTTATGCAGCTGGAGAGTCTTGAGCCGGAGATGATAAGCGTCAGGGAAGCTTACGAATAAGAACCTGTATTCATAAGCGAAAACGTTGACTGGGCGAGGAATTTTTTCGCAAGGCGAAGATAAATTTTTTATAAATACTTTGTGTATTTCAAGAAAATTTAGCGAAGCATGGCGGAAAAAGGCCCGTCCAGGCGGCGTTGGCGCTTGTGAATACAGGTTCTAAGGGCGGGCGCAAGGGTGTTTCGCCCTCGTGGGAAAAGAAGGCAAAAGCACGCAAGGAGAAGGGACCCTTCCGAAACGTCAGAAGAAAGGTACTCCATTGCGCTTTCGGCAAAGCCGAAAGCTCCATATCCGAACCTTCCTTCTTCCTCCGTCGCAGCGAGCCCGCTATGCTGGGCTTCGCCGCGAAAAACGAGAGGACATTTCCCCTCTCCTTGACCTCTCCACCTGCAACGGCCAAAGGGGGACGCCGCATCCGTAAAGCGGCAGAGCCGCTAACGGCTGCGCAGTGGATTTCCCCGGGGAGCGCGTGTCCAAATGCAAGCGGAGCCTTACGGGAAGCGTTCCCGTGGGTGCTGCACTGACCATATCTGCGCAGGAGCGGCAGCGGCAAGCTGTGCTGGCACTGTAGACGGGCATCACCGGCAGAGCGCCAACGGCGGCGCTTGACGAGGGGCAGGGGGGGATTCTTAAGGGGGCGGGGGACGCCTCCCCCGCCCCCTTAAGCGCGGCTTTGCCTTCTTTCCCCGCGTAGAGAAAGAAGGTCGCTCCCGCAGGAGCGAAACACCCATAGGTGTGAAGCAAAAAAGGAAAAGAGTATTTCTGAAACGCAAAAAATTGTTTAAAAATGGGGGTGAAAAGGGCGAAAAGGCGTGTTATGGTAGAGGGAGAAGGCCCCGCGGGGGCCCGCCGCACGGGGGCGATACACCCGCGAAAAGACGCCGCACGGGGGCGTTATCCCGCGAAGGAGGAGCAGCATAATGGCGAAATACACAGCGGCGGAAAAGGGCGCGGACATGCCGGGACAGCTGCCCGGAATGATCCTGACGCTTTTTGACGGCGGCACGGCAGCCGGACAGGGCGAGGCACAGGCGGCAGGCTCCGGAAACGCCCGTCGGAGCGGCGGCGTTCAGGCTCAGGACGCCGGAAAGACGCGCGGGAGCGGCGCGCCGGAGAAGATAATTTACGGCAGGCAGGAGCAGACAGATGCAGACGGCGCGGGAGACGCGCAGGAGCAGGCCGGGGAGGCCCGTGAGAGGGACGGCGCGCGGGAGGGCAGGAAAACGCCCGAGGAGCGGCGCAGGGCCTTCCACGAGCTTATAAACGGCGAGTTCAAGGACCTTTACACGGAGCAGACGCAGAGCATGATAGACCGGCGCTTCCGGCAGGCAAAGGAGCTGGAGGCGGCGCACGCGCGCACACAGCCGGTGATAGACATGCTCATGGAGCGCTACGGGATAAGCAGCGGCGACGTCGGCGAGCTTGAGCGCGCGCTGGAAAGCGACGACGCCTATTGGAGAGAGGCCGCCGAGGCCGAGGGCATGAGCCCGGAGCAGTTCAGGCGCTTTCATAAGCTGCAGAGGGAAAACCGGCGGCTTGAAAGACAGGCAAGAGACGCCCTGGGCAGGGAGCGGGCGCAGCGCCAGCTTGACGACTGGTACGCCCAGGCGCAGACCGTGAAGGAGAAATACGCCGGCTTCGACCTGGCAAGGGAGGCGGCGGACCCGCAGTTCGTGGCCCTGCTGAGATCCGGAGTGCCAATGGAGCACGCCTGGAAGGTGATGCACATGGACGAGATCGTAAGCGACGCCATGCGCACAAGCGCTCAGCAGGCCGAGCGCGCGGTCGTGAGCAGCGTGCGCGCCAGAGGCGCCAGGCCAAGAGAAAACGGCGCGAGCGCCGGCAGCGCCTTTACGGTCAGGGACGACGTTTCAAGACTTACGCGCGCGGACCGCGCGGAGATTGCAAGGAGAGTTCAAAAGGGTGAGAAAATAGTGTTCTGAGCTCTCCGGAAGGGAGAAAAATGAAGAATATTAAAAACCGTTACACTTTGCCTGATATGCGCCTGACGCTGTTTGACGCGGCGCAGACGAACAAAACCACGGACAGCACGGCCGGCAACGACCTGTCGGGGGAGATGAAAACCTTCTACTCCGACTACCTGATAGACATGGCCGAGCCTGAGCTGGTGCATGAGCAGTTCGGGCAGAAGCACCCCATACCCGCCAACGGCGGCAAGACGATAGAATTCCGCAAATACGACCCGCTGCCCAAGGCGCTGACGCCGCTGGACGAGGGCGTGACGCCCAAGGGCCAGAAGCTGAACATGGGCGTTATCACGGCGACCGTGCAGCAGTACGGCGGCTTCGTGGAGCTGAGCGACATACTGCTGCTGACCGCCATAGACAACAACCTCATGCAGGCGACAAGGCTGCTGGGCTCCCAGGCGGGGCGCACGCTGGACACCATCACGCGCGAGGTGCTCAACGGCGGGACAAACGTGCAGTACGGCGAAGGGCGCGTGAGCTCGCGCTCCGCGCTGGCGGGAGGCAAGGCCTCGGGCAACGATTACCTGACCGTCGACGCGGTGCGCCGTGCGGTGCGCTACCTCAAGGTTATGAACGCGCCGAGGATAAACGGCTATTACGTCGGAATAGTGCATCCCGACTGCTCCTACGACCTGATGAGCGACCCGAAGTGGGTCAACGTGAAAACCTACTCCGACCCCGAGGGCATCTATGAGGGAGAGATCGGGCGCATTGAGGGCGTGAGGTTCGTCGAGACCAGCGAGGCGAAGGTCTGGGAAGGAGAAGGCGCGGAGGGCAGGGACGTGTATTCCACGCTCATACTCGGGGCAGACGCCTACGGCGTGACCGAGGTGAGCGGCGGCGGGCTGACGCACATCGTCAAGCAGCTCGGCTCCGCCGGCACGGCCGACCCCCTCAACCAGAGGGCAACAGCGGGCTGGAAGGCGACCAGGGCGGCGGAGAGGCTTGTCGAGCCGTACATGGTGAGAATCGAGACGACGAGCACCTTCACGGGCTCGTGAGGAAAAAGGAGGTAAGCGCCAATGGCGAAGGGAAACACAGCGGGCGCCGAGCCCGCACAGGACACGGAAGCCGTGCAGGGCATGGAGCAGGCGAGCGGCGGGCAGCAGGCGGAGAACTCGGCTGAGCCGACCGCGCGGCAGGACGAGGAGACGGTGCACCTGTTCAGGGACAGCGGACGCTACAAGGACGACGTTTTTGTGGCGGTGAACGGGCACAGCGTGCTTATAAAGCGCGGGGAGACGGTCAGGGTCAGGCGCATGTTTGCCGAGGTGCTCGAGCGCAGCATGAAGCAGGACGCGCAGACCGCGCAGATGATGGAGCGGGAGAGCGCGGACTTCCGGCGCAGGGCGGAGCAGCTCAATATATGAGGGGCCAGGCGGCCTGAAAACAGGATACGACCGCGAACACATTAAGCGGCCGCGACACGGCGCGGCGGGCGGCGGAGGGGCGCAGAAAAGCCCTCCACGGCCTGCCGCGCCGCTTTTTATGGAAGGGGGCCGGACGATGGGCAAAAGATACGTGCCCTGCGAGGTGCGAAACGAATATGTGCAGGGCGCGGGAGCCGTGATAGGCGCAGAGGGCAGCCACGACGACGTATACCTGCGCATGAGCTTCGGCGAGATGTGGGAGGACTTGGCCAAATATGTGACCTTCCGCGACGCGCTGGGGGAAAACCCCACGGTGGCGGTGCTCACGCCGCACACGGCGCGGGACGGGCAGGGCTGCGTTTACGACGTGCCGGTGCCGGCGGCGGCCAAGGCAAGACAGGGGCGCATGACGGCGACGGTGAGCGGCTACACGCTCAGGGCCGACGGCACGCAGGAGGACACGGCCACGAGAACGGCGACGGCATTTTTCCGCGTGCTGCCCTCGGAGTGGTCGCTGGCCGAGGACGGGAGCATAACGCCGACCATAGCCCAGCAGCTGCTGGCGGAGATTGAGGCGCAGAAGAAGGACATACTCGACGCGCGCGCCGCGGCGGCCGAGGCCGAGGCCTGGGCCGTGGGGCAGGTCGGGGGCGAGGACGTTCCCGAGCGGGCCGTGCAGCACGAAAACAACGCGAAATACTACGCCGTGGAGGCGAGCAGGGCCGCCCAGAGCGCCGCGGACACGCTCCGCGAGGCGCAGGGCGCGGCGGAGCGGGCGGAGAAGGCGGCGGACACCGCGGCGGCAGAGGCCGCGCGGGAGGCGGAAAGGGCCCTGAAGGAGGCTGTGGACGAGGCTGTAGGCTCGGGCGGGCTCAGAGGCCCGCAGGGCGAGACAGGACCGCAGGGGCCGCGCGGAGAGAAGGGCGACGACGGCGTTATTGTGGACCTGAAAAGCGGCATTTTCGCAATGACAGTCAATGACGACGGGCACCTGCTGGCGCTGGTAAACGACGAACAGACGCCGCCGGACATGGAAATTGACGCCGCGGGGCACCTGATACTAAATTTCAATTAAATATTTAATTGAAATTTCCGCGTGCTGCGCACGCTCACGCCGCATACAGCGCGGCGTGCCGTCTCATAAAAATCCAGCGCGCCTACGGCACTATAAAAAGCTTTTCAAGCTTTTTAATGGATTTTAGTATGATATACAACATCAAATGAAGGGGGATAAGGAAAATGGCAAATTCTCTGGACCTTGGAAAGGTAATGGGATCGAGGATACACAGCGTTACGGGGACGCCGGACCCGTCGCTGGGGCTGGAAAACGACTGGGCGCTGGACACCGGCAGCGGGGCGGTATGGGAAAAAACGGCCGCGGGCTGGGAGGCACGGGGCAGCTTCAGGGGCGAAAAGGGAGAAACAGGCCCACAGGGACCGGCCGGACCGGCGGGAGCCGCGGGGCAGACTCCGGCGCTGAGCATAGACGCCGGCGGGCACCTTATCGCCACGTTTGAGTGAGGGAGCGGGTCATGGGGATAAAAACGGTTGATTTGGGCCGCGTCGTCGGCCCTCCGGGCGCGAAGGGAGATAAAGGAGACACGGGCGCGACAGGTCCGCAGGGGCCGGCGGGGGCAAAAGGGGCGACGGGACCTGCCGGCGCGGCGGCAGGGTTCGGCACTGTCACGGCGACGGTGGACGCGAACGTGGGCACGCCGTCGGTGACGGTGACAACAGGGGGGACAAACGCGGCGAAAACCTTCGCGTTTGCCTTTAAAAACCTCAAGGGAGCCACGGGCGCGACGGGACCGCAGGGACCCAGGGGAGCCACGGGCGCGACAGGTCCGCAGGGGCCGCAGGGGCCGGCGGGACCCGCGGCGACCGGCGGCCTGAAAATGGAAACGGGCACGGCTACGGGATGCACAATAG
>OOIH01000317.1_pt1 | contig 38262 bp, 40 predicted proteins | sample 1691801 | NCBI WGS metagenome assembly OOIH01 (sample SAMEA1061690, study PRJEB22710) | metagenome
AGCGAGATAGGCTACCAGCTGCTACAGAAAACTACAGTTCAGGCGGCGATCCACGACGCAATGGAGGCGCGCCAGCAGCGCACGGAGGTCACGCAGGACTATGTGATCGATAAACTGCGGGAGATCGCGGAAATGCGGGCTTCCGACTTCCCGGAAAGCGATTTGAAATACAGCAGCAAGCTCAGGGCGCTGGAGCTGCTCGGGAAGCACGTTGGGGCGTTCGGCCGTCCGGCGGAGGGCGGCGCACGCGACGGGGTGCAGACCGGCTGCATCATCCTGCCGGAGGTGGAAGCCGATGGCTAAGATTTGGGGCCCGCAGCCCAAGCAGGTGCGTTTTTTGTGCAGGCCGGAATACGAAGCGCTGTACGGCGGCGCGGCGGGCGGCGGCAAGTCGGAAGCGCTGGTCATGGAGGCGGTGCGGCAGGTGCATATCCCGCACTACCGGGCGCTGATTCTGCGCAAGACCTACCCGGAGCTGTCCGAGCTCATCGGCAAGAGCCTGAACTACTACCCGAGGGCGTTCCCCGGGGCGAAATTCAACGGGAGTGCGCACCGCTGGACGTTCCCGGGCGGCGCGACGGTCGAGTTCGGGGCGATGCACCGGACGGCTGACCGGCTCAAGTACCAGGGGCGCACCTGGGACTTTATCGCGTTCGACGAGCTGACCCACTTCACCTGGGAGGAATACAGCTACCTGTTTTCGCGCAACCGCCCGAATGGTCCCGGCACGCGGGTATACATCCGCGCGACGGCCAACCCCGGCGGGGTCGGGCACGGCTGGGTGAAGGAGCGGTTTATCACGGCGGCCCCGCCCGGGCAGCGGGTTGTGTCTGAGCTCAAAGTGCGCCAGCCAGACGGCAGGGAGCAGACCGTGACGCGCGACCGCGTGTTCATCCCGGCGAGCGTGTACGATAACAAAGTCCTTTTGGCAAATGACCCGAACTATATCGCGAACCTGTCGCTGCTGCCGGAAGCCGAGCGGCGGGCGCTGCTCTACGGCGACTGGGACAGCTTTTCGGGGCAGGTGTTCACCGAGTGGCGCGACGATCCTGCGCACTACCACGACCGGCGCGGGTCGCACGTCATCGAGCCGTTCCCGGTGCCGCAGGACTGGCCGGTCTACCGGGGCTTCGATTGGGGCTACTCGCGGCCGTTCTCGGTCGGCTGGTGGGCGGTCGGCGGCGACGGGTGCATGTACCGGGTGCGCGAGCTGTACGGCTGCACGGGCGAGCCGAACATGGGCGTGAAGTGGACGCCCGGCCGGCTGGCGGCAAGCATACGCGAGATCGAGCAGGACGACCCGAACCTGCGCGGGCGGCGCATCCTCGGCATTGCCGACCCCGCAATCTGGGACGGCTCGGGCGGCGAGAGCATTGCCGAAATCATGGAAAAGGCAGGCGTGTACTTCGACAAGGCCGACCATGCGCGCATTTCCGGCAAGATGCAGGTACATAACCGGCTGGCTTTCGACGAAGGCGGGAAAGCAATGCTGTACGTGTTCAAGACCTGCCGCGCGTTTATCCGCACGCTGCCGTCGCTGGTGTACAGCCAGACCCGCGTCGAGGACGTGGACACCGACGGCGAGGATCACATTTACGATGAAACGCGTTACGTCGCGATGGAGCGCAAAATGAAGCCGCGCGTACCGAAAAAGCAGAAAATCAAACAGTTTGACCCTTTGGAGGTGACAGGATATGACGATTACACTGGGTTCCGGTGAGACCGCCGCAGCGGCCCCGGAGCGCCAGCCCGTGTCGCGCGTGGACGACAAAACGGTCGGTGAGGGCGTGAAGCTGCTGCTGGAGTACAAGCGCGGCAAGGCGATGCTCGAGCGCCGGATTGTCAGCAACGAGGAATGGTACCGGCTGCGCCACGGCAGGCCGCAGGGCGGCGGGAAGGGGCCGATCGAGCCGCGTTCGGCGTGGCTGCTCAACTCGCTGATGAACAAGCACGCCGACCTCATGGACAATATGCCCTCCCCCGCCATCCTGCCGCGCGAGCAGAGCGACGAGGAAGCGGCGCGGGTGCTCGGCGAGGTTGTGCCGGTGGTGATGGAACGCGCCGGGTTCGATGCGGTCTATGACCGGTGCAGCTGGTACAAGCTCAAGAACGGGACGGCCTGCTACGGCGTGTTCTGGGACGGCAGCGCAGACGGCGGGCTCGGGGAAATCGCGGTCAGCCGCGTCGACCTGCTCAATCTGTTCTGGGAGCCGTCGGCCGACGATCTTCAGGACTCCCCGAACCTGTTCTGTGTGCAGCAGATGGAGCGCGACGCGCTGAAAGAACGATACCCCGATGTGCACCTCGCGGGTGACGGCGGGCTCGTGCTTGAGCAGTACGTCAAGGACGACGCGCAGGACCTCTCCAAGCGCGTGCTGGCGGTCGATTGGTACTACAAGCGAGGCGGGGCACTGCATCTCATCAAGTTCGCGTGCGGGAAACTGCTCTACGCGACCGAAAACGACCCGGAACTAGCCGGGCGCGGGCTGTATGACCACGGGAAGTACCCGTTTGTGTTCGATACGCTGTTCCCGCTGGAGGGGCTCCCCTACGGCTTCGGGTTTATCGACGTGATGCGCGACCCGCAGACCTACATCGACATGCTCGACCAGTGTATCCTGTACAATGCGCGGCTCGCGGGGCGTCCGAGGTGGTATATCTCGGACAATACGGGAGTCAGCGAGGAGGAGTTTGCGGACTGGTCAAAGGATTTCGTACACGTCGCGGGCAAGGTCGATGAGGAGCACCTGCGCCAGATTACCGTAAATCCGCTCAACGCGTACATCATTAACCACCGCGAAGCTAAGATCGCTGAGATGAAAGAGACCAGCGCCAACCGCGACGTGTCGGCAGGCGGGACGCAGTCCGGGGTAACTGCCGCGAGCGCCATTGCAGCCATGCAGGAGGCGGGCAACAAGGTTTCCCGCGATATGCTCAAGGGCAGTTACCGCGCGTATCGGCAAGTCGTGGAATTGGTCATCGAGCTGATCCGCCAGTTTTACGACGTGGGGCGGGTGTTCCGCGTCACAGCGCCCAACGGCGCGGCGGAGTATGTGAGCCTCAGCGCCGCGCAGCTGCTCGGGGACCGCAGACCGGTCTTTGATATCGTGGTCAGCCCGCAGAAGTCCAACCCGTTTAACCGTCTGAGCCAGAATGAGTTCGCCAAAGAACTCTACGCGGCAGGCGCGTTCAACCCCGAAATGGCGGATCAGTCGCTGATGATGCTCGACATGATGGAGTTCGAGGGCAAGGAAAAGGTCGTCGAGAAAGTGCAGCAGGGGCAAACCCTGTTTAACCAGGTGCAGGCGCTGACCCAGACGTGCGCCCAGCTGGCGCAGCGGATCGCGGCGGCAACCGGCGAAGACCCGTCGCGGCTGCTTGCGGCGCTCGGCGCGCAGGGGCAGCAGGGTACACCGCAGCAGGTCGGCAGCGGTTCCAGCGGCTCCGGGGGTACCAGCGCGCAAGCCTACGAACGCGCCGCCAGCCTCGCGCAGGGGGCCGAGCAGCGGCGGCTGGAAAGGGGGAGCCCGGTATGAAAAACAAAAGCCCTCCCTTGCGGGAGGACGTTTGCGTTATTCTTGGTCTTTCGTTCGGGCAATCTGGTCAAGCAGCCCCAAGAGTTCCTGCTTGGTGTACGTTTCCTTTTCGCTGGCATCGATTAGCAGACGAATGTCATAAATTAAAGCTTTTTGTGTGTCCTTACGTTCCTTTTCGGTACCCACAGCATCCACCTCCAATCCGTCAGGGGGTTCCTGTATGTATCATACCATAATCGGAGAAAAAACACAAGAGGAGGTCTTATGATAAACATTACAGCAGCACCGCACCGCATCACCGCACACGGGCACGCGAAGGACGCGGCAGGCTGCGCGGCGGTCAGTGCGATTCTGTACGCGCTTGCGGGCGGGCTGGAAAACCTCAGTGATCCGGTCAAGTGGCTGATTGAGGGCGGGGGCGCAGAGATCCCCATCCCGGACAGCGCCGACGCGAAAGCAATGCGCCTGATGGCGGAGGTTGGGCTCCGGCAGCTCGCGGCGGCGCGGGACGATATCACGATTTCAGACGTGCGGGAAAGACCGCGGGAGGGACTATGAAACTGTTAAGAATACGCCTTTTCGCGTTCGGCGAAGGGGCAGGCGCGGGGGCTGCGGCTCCCGCATCCGGCGGAAGCAGCACAGGGGCTGCACAGCCGCAGACGGGCGGCAGCAGCACGGCTCCCGGCCAGCCGGAAGGAGGGAAAACGCCCGACGCGCAGGCGCAGAAAGCGGCCGGAAAGCCGTCCTTTGAGGAACTTATCAGGGGCGACTATAAGGCCGATTACGACAGCCGGGTGCAGGCAATCGTCGCCCAGCAGGTCAAGGAGAAAAACGCGGAGCTTTCCGGGCTGCGCCCGATCATGGCACTGCTCCAGCAGCGCTACGGGGTCGCGGACGGCGAGGGCGCGGCGGCAGCAGTCCGGCAGGCGCTGGAAAATGACGAAGCGTATTTGCAGAGCGCGGCGGACGCGGCGGGGCTGACCGTTGAGCAGTACCGGCAGATCGAACGGGCAAAGGCGGAATCGCGGGAGTACAAGGCGCTGCTGGACGCGCAGCTGACGGCACAGAGGCAGGCTGAGACCATTCGCATTCTTAGCGCGCAGGCGGAAGCGCTCGCGGCGAAGTACCCCGGTGTGGACGCAAACGACGAGCTTGCGGGGAACCCGAAGTTCGGAGAGCTTGTGCGGCGCGGCATTGACATGACCACGGCCTACGAGGTGCTGCACCGTGAAGAGCTGCTGGCGCGGACGGCGGCGGCAGCGTCGCAGCAGGCCGAGCAGCGGACAATGGACGCGGTGCGCCGCAACCAGGCGCGTCCCGGCGAGAACGGCGCAGGCGGCGGCCAGCCCGCGAAGCCCGTGTTTGACCCGTCCAAGCTGACCCCGGCGCAGCGCAGGGACATCGAGCGCCGTGCACGGAATGGGGAAAGGATTACGTTCAAGGGAGGTACATTTTGATGAATTATAAGCTTTTGAAGGTGAATTTGCGTGCGTTTGAGGGCGAAACGGTCAACGAAAACGGCGGTTTTGACATGAACGTACATACGACCGGCACCGAATCGCTCAGCGCCGAAATGAAGCTGTATTACGACAGCGAGCTGCTGCACGCCGCCGAGCCGCGTCTGGTCCACGGGCAGTTCGGGCAGAAAAAGCCCATCCCGCGCGGGCGCGGCAAGACGATTGAGTTCCGCAAGTTCTCGCAGCTGCCGAAGGCGCTGACCCCGCTGACCGAGGGCGTGACCCCGAAGGGCGGCGACATCAGCGTGTCCAGCTTCACCGCGACGGTTGACCAGTACGGATACTATATCGCGGTGTCCGACGTGCTCGACATGACCGCAATCGACAACATGATCCTCGAAACCACAAAGGCGCTCGGCTCACAGGCGGGCAGGACGCTCGACACGGTGACGCGCGAGATTCTCAACGCGGGCACGAACGTCCAGTATGCCGAAGGGCAGGTCACGAGCCGCGCCGCGCTCACCGACGCGCACAAGCTGACCGTCAAGGCGGTCAAGATGGCGGTGCGCACGCTCAAGAACGCCAACGCCGACCCGTGCGCCAGCGGTGATTTTATCGGCATTATCCACCCCGATGTAGCGTTCGACCTGACCGAAGACCCCGAATGGAAGTACCCGCACCAGTATGTGGACACCGAAAACATTTATAACGGCGAGATTGGCAAGATCGCGGGCGTGCGGTTCGTCGAGACCACCGAAGCCAAGATTTTCGCGGGCGAGGGTTCCGGCGGGCGGTCGGTGTACGCCACCCTGATTTTGGGCGCGAACGCCTACGGCATTACCGATATCGAGGGCGGCGGGCTGCGCACGATCGTCAAGCAGATGGGCTCGGCGGGTACGAGCGATCCGCTCGACCAGCGCTCGACGGTCGGCTGGAAGGCCATCCAGACCGCGAAAATCCTTTCGGACGAATACATGGTGCGCATTGAAACCGGCTCGACCTTTTCGGGCGACGCGAACTGACAGGAGGTATTAAAAATGTCAGATAAAAAGACAAAGGGAAACGCGGTTGAACCGGCGCAGGACGAGCTGCGGGAGATGGAAGGGCGAGCGTTTGAGGGGATTGCAGATGCTGACCCTTCGGGGGAACCCGGCGTAACGGCAGAACCAGAGAAGCCGCGCACCGAAACGCTGCTGATTCCCCTTGACCCGAACGGCACAAGCGACAGCGTATTTTTGTGCGTGAACGGGCGGAATATGCTGGTACGGCGCGGGGAGCCGGTCGAGGTCGCGCCCGAGTTCGCCGAAGCCTACCGCAATTCCCAGCGGCAGGAGGTTGCCGCGATGCGCGCGAAACACGCGGCAGCGTCAAGGGCATAAGAATCCGCTGAAAATCCGTAGCGCGGGCAGGACAGTTTGCGGTTTTGCCCGCGTCCCATTTAGGAGGGTTTATGAAAGTTGGAGCGCTGATGGAACGGCTGCGCGAGGTGCGGGCCGCGCCGTTCTCGCCGGAAGCCGTTTTCGAGGAGCTTGCGCGGCTTGAAAGCATGGTTTCTACAGAAATTCAGGGCGGCGGCGTAGTATTGCTGCACCCCGGGCGCGACGAGGAAACAAGGCTGCTTGTGAGCCCGCCCTACGACGGCATGTATTTGCACTATTTGTGCGCAAAGCTCGATATGATGATGCAGGAATACGACTCCGCCAACACCGAATTGACCGTGTTCACCGGACTGTATCAGGAGTACGCGAAGTGGTACCGGCGCACGCACCGGCCCAAAAGAGGGGCACGGGTGAATCATTATGTTTGATTTTTCGATCCCCGGCGCGAATGCCGGAAACAGCGTCGTGTACCAGTTCACCGGGCTTGACCGGCGGGCGCGGGTACAGGACGGCGCGTGCCGCTGGATGGTCAACATGAGCACCGACGACGCGCCCTGTCTGAGCCCGTGCGGCGGGCGGCGCAGGGTGGAGGCATACCAAGCCGCAACGATGCTGCTGCACAAGGGCGGGAAGGCGCTGGTCGTGGACGGCACGCAGCTGAAATACGGCGGGGAGCCGGTCGGGACGGTTGCGGCGGGGCGCAAGCGGTACGCCGCGATGAACGACTGGGTGTTCCTCTGGCCCGACAAGGCGGCGTTCAACACCGCGACCGGCGACTTTTGCAGCATGGAGGCGCGCACCGGGGCGCTTGCGGTGACGTTTACGAACTCTGCGATCACGCGCACGGACGGTAAAGCGTGGCCCTTCCGGGTCGGCGACGGCGTGACGATTGAGGGCTGCGCACAGGAGTACAACAACCGCACCGCCGTAGTGCAGGCGGTCGATGGCGATACCATGACCTTTTACGACAACGTTTTCCAGTACGGCGAGCTTGGCAGCGGGGAGAACCAGAGCACGCACAGCTGGACGGAAAGCGCCGCGTCCTTTTCCCGCACCGTGCCCGGCCTTGCGCACGTCTGCGAGAAGGATAACCGGCTGTGGGGCGTGTACGAGAATCACATTTGCTGCTGCAAGCTGGGCGACGGGTTCAACTGGAACGTGTTTAACGGCCTTGCGACTGACGCTTACGACGTGACCGTCGGCTCGGACGGGAGCTTTACCGGAATTGCCGCTTTTGCAAGCTATGTCCTCGCGTTTAAGGAAAATTGTGTGCATAAGCTCTACGGCACGAAGCCGGCCAATTTCACCGTGAATACCTCGTACATTTCCGGCGTGCAGGAGGGCTGCGCCGACACGCTGCAAATCTATAACAATGTGCTGTACTATCTCAGCCGCGAAGGCGTGATGGCTTACGGCGGCGGCACGCCCGAGCCGGTCGGGGCGCAGCTGAACCGCAGCTATGCGCGCGCCTGCGCGGGGATGCACGGGGGGAAGTATTACCTTTCCGGAACGGATGCGGACGGCTCGGAGATTGTAGTTTACGACACCGAAAAAGGGATTTGGGCGCGCGAGGACAGCACCGATGCCGCCGGGTTTTCGAGCAGCGGCGGCACACTGTACCTGCTGGACGCGGACGGCGGGCTGTGGGCGTGCGGCACAGATGACCGGGTGGAGTGGGAAGCCGTTTTCGGGCCGTTCGAGGCGGTCGACAGCAGCAAGAAGAAAGGCGCGCGGCTCGACCTCGTCATTACCGGCGAACGGGGCGCAGTGCTCCGTGTCGGCACCCGCTGCGACGGCGGCGGCTGGCGCGAAGCGTGGAGCGGCGCGGTCATGCGTGAGGACTGCACTGTAAGAGTACCCTTCCTGCCCATCCGTGGGCACGGGTTCAGCGTCCGGCTGCACGGCAAAGGGCGCGCCACGCTCCACAGCATCAACCTCAGATTCAAGGAGGGGAGCGCGCGGTAGGCACAAAAAAAGAGCCGGGGCTTCCGGCTCTCAGGGGCGTTATTCGTCAAGCGCGATTGCGTAGGCTTTGAGGATTTCGTCGATCTCTGCCGCAGAATACGTTTTATCAGGTGTTTTCCCGAAGAGAATGATTAAATCCAAGATTGCAGCCTTTTTTGCAATATTGATCTCCTTTTCGCTGGGCATTTTGTCAGCCTCCTCTCCTTTTGGGTTGCTTTTATGATATCATACAGGACGGCTTGCCGTCAACAGATTTTGAAAGGAGTTTTCACCTGTGGCGATATTTTCCGAAACCAATCTGCCGCGCTACAACGCGGAGGATTTGCCGGGGACTACGAAAAAACTGTACAATTTTTGCCGCGAGATGCAGGAAATGCTGCTGTTTGTGCTGCAAAACCTGGACGCGGACAACATCGAAGGGTATGAGGAGATTTTTAACCGTTTGCAGGGCGCGGAGGGCGCGGTTTCGGTGCTGGAACAGACTGCCGAATCGATCACCGCGCAGGTGCGGCAGGGCGAGGAAAAGCTGGCGGAATTACAGGTGACCGCCGACGGGATCAGCTCCCGGGTGCAGGATACCGAAAAGGGCGTGTCCGAGCTGCGGCAGACTGCCGAAGGGCTGACCGCGCGGGTCGGCGACAACGCCGGGAACATTGCCGCCTTGCAGCTGACCGCGCAGGGCTTTGAAACCCGCGTTTCCAGCGCCGAGGGCAGTATTTCCAGCCTGAAACAGACGGCGCAGGGGCTCGAAAGCCGGGTTTCGGATGCGGAAGGCAGCATTTCGCAGGTCAAACAGACCGCAAAAGGGCTTGAGACACGGGTTTCGAGTGCCGAGGGCAGTATTTCGCAGGTTAAGCAGACTGCAAATGGGCTGGAAAGCACAGTTTCGGACCTTGACGGCAAGTATACGAGCATTAAGCAGACAGTGGACAGCATCGACATTGAGGGCACAGTAAATCTGATGGTTCAGGACGGTTTTGCGGAATTTCTGATTGTGGACAACCGGGGACGAACTGCGGGAGCGCTGACCAGCGACGGCAGGATATTGGCGATTGGCGGTGAACAGGGGATTTCCATGAATGGCGGCACGGGTGGTGTCAGCATTGTTTCAGGTGACGTGATTGCACTTGGAAACTCCCCAGAGGAAGTACAAATTTGGGTCAGCTCCCGGCGGTACTGGACGTTCTCCACCAGCGGGATTTATTACTGCGACGAAGATGGGAACCGGCTGAATTCAGTTATGTTAAGCGGCAGCTGAAAGGGGTAGAGCATGGCTTTTTACAAGAATTTGGAGGAGCTTGCGCAGGGCATCGCGGAGAGCGGGCAGAGCTGGTCGGACGCGGACAAGGCGCTGGCGGGGAAGGATATCGAGTACGGCAACAGCATTTTCACGCTGAAAAAGGACTGGCAGAACGCCATGAAAAAGGGCGACACGACCGCCGCGCAGGACATCCACGACCGCACCGAGGATTTCCGGCGGAAGTTCGGGAATTACACGGGCGGCGCGGACGGCTCCGGGTATGTCAAGGATACAACGTATTTCAACTACGACGACCCCTACAAGGGGTCGCTGGACGGGCTTGCGGACGCGCTGGTGGGGTACGGGAAGTTTGAAAACCCGTACCAGAAGCAGACCGACAGGGTGCTGGACAGCTACCTGAACCGCGACCCGTTCGAGTATGACCTGGGCAGCGACCCGAACTGGCAGCAGTATCAGAAAACCTATCTGCGCGAGGGGCAGCGGGCGCGGGAGGACACGCTCGGGAACTACGCAGCCGCGACCGGCGGACAGTCGAGCACGGCGGCGGTGAACGCAGCGAGTCAGGCGCAGGATTACTACAACGCCCAGATGGCGGACAAAATCCCGGAGCTGTACAAGCTTGCCTATGACATCTGGCTGAACGAAGGGCAGCAGTACGCGGGGCAGCTGGATACGCTGCGCGGGCTTGGCAGCGACGCGCTGAACGCGTGGAACGCCAACCTCGGGCTGCTGAACAACCAGTTTGACGCGTACAAGAGCCTCAGCGATACCGGGTTCGACCGGGCCTATACCAAGTGGGGGTCGGATTATCAGGTCGGGCGCGACAGCATCAGCGACACCCGCTACGAGGATGAGACCGCGTACAACCGTGCCCAGAGCGAACAGCAGCAGGCGCTTGCACAGGCGTTGGAGTGGATGCAGCTCGGCGTGCAGCCCGACAGCGGCGTGACCAGCGCGGCGGGGATCACCCCGCAGGACGTGGACGGGTACCTCAGCGCCGTGCGGGCGCAGATGGCTCCGGTGAGCTATGGCGGGTCGGGCGGCGGCTCCGGGGGCTCGTCCAGCGGAGCTGCCAGCGCTGAGAGCCCCGTGCAGGACTATGAAGGGCTGTTCCGCGATGCGGCGGCAAGCGGCAATCCGCAGTCCTTTATTGCGAACAACTACAAAAAGTACAATTTTACGTCCTCAACCGGGCTTTATAACGACTATAAGGCGCAGAATGAAAAGGCGCAAGTGCAAAATAGCGTGATTGACCTTTCCTCAAAAATTGCTGATATTACCGGAAAGGCATTCGGGGTGACCGGCGGAAAGCAGAAGGGTGTTAGCACGGACACCCTCACGCAATACGCCCAAAAGGTGCTCAAAAACAACAACGATGCGGATTACCTTTACGATGCGCTGCGTGTGCAGGGGTATTCAGATTCAGATATTGACAAGGTGTTCCAGAAACTTGGGCTGTAAAGGAGCGCGGTTATGGCATATAAAAGCAAGTATTTTCAGGAAGGGAAGCATAAAACGGCGGTCGGCGCGTCCGGGCTGACCCCGGCAGCACCGAAACAGCCCGATACGGAATATAGCTGGCAGCGGGCGACCACGGCGCAGACGGTCGTTCCACAAACAACCCCGCTGGAACGGCTCGCGGGGCAGATGGCGGCGGACAGCTCGAGCGGCTCGCCGCTGCTGGACACGCTCCGGCAGGGGATTTCCACCGCGCAGGCGATTGGGCAGGCGCGGCGGGAGACAGGCGCGGCTGCGCAAACTGCAAAATCGAATTTCCGGACGCGCGGTCTGCTCCCGGGCAGCCAGAGCTCGCAAAGCGCTTCTTTAACGGGGGCGCCCTCTTATCGCACACGCGATCTGGCGAACCGGACAGAACAGCGCAACGAAAACCCGCTGACGCTGAGGGACATAGGCGGCTTTTTGAAGGACAACACCATGCCCGGACTTGACCAGTTCAATGCGGGGCTTGCCAAAACCGCAGACTTCGTCCTGCCGGATTTCCTGACCCCGAAACCGGTGCAAAAGGCGATCGATTATTACCGGGATACCGCCGAACGCACAAGCGCAGAAGCTGCACAGAAGAATCAGGAGCGGTTTGGGAATGCGGGCGTGACGGCGGGAAACCTCTATCAGGGAACGGTTGCAGCGGTCCCGCAGCTGGTAGCAGCGCTGGTAACGGGCGGGGCTTCTGCCGTGAAGGATGGGACGCAGACGCTGATGCAGGCGGGAACAAAGCTCGGGCTCGGGCAAGCCGTCCAGAATTTCCTGAAGAACCCGCAGTTCTGGTTCAGCTTCGCGCAGACGGTTGGCAGCGACTACGAGGACGCGAAAGCAAGCGGCGCGAACGAGTTGCAGGCGCAGACAGCCGCAATCGCGGGGAGCCTGCTGAATGCTGGCATCGAAATCGGCGGCGGCTTGGAGGGTATGAACCGGGTCGGGCGTTTTGGCGTGGGGGACTGGCTGAAAAGCGCGGCGGAAGAGGGCCTGGAAGAGGTCGAACAGGGCATTGTCAGCAATCTTGTGAACAAGGCTGTTTTTGATCCGGGGAAAGAGCTCTTTTCGCTGGAAAACGAGAACGCGGTTGTGAACCCTTCCCGCGCGGCAATGGAGTTTGCGGGCGGTGCGGTCGCTGGCGGACTGCTCTCCGGAGGCACGGCAGTTGTCAATCATGCTGTGAACGCGCTCGGGACGAACGGGCAGAAGAACTACCAGTATCTCAAGGAGCGCGACGGCGGGAAAACGCCCGACTTCGACCGGCAGTACGAGCACTACTATAATCAGGCGCGCGCGGGGCTTGCGGAGGACAAAATTGCGCCCTATCCCACCCAGAACCCGCTGGACGAGCCTGCGCGGCAGAGTGCCCTGTACGCGGGTGAGAACGACGGAAAAACCGAAGCCGCCGAGACTGTACAGACCATTCTTGATGTTTTTAACGGGAAGATGGTCAGCGATAAGGCGCTCGACCGGGCGCTTTCCTTCCCAGAGTCGCGGAAAGCAATCGAGCAGGTGACCGGCAAGCTGCCGGAAACGCCGTCGCAGGCGCGGAAAACAGTACGGGATTGGATTGCAAACGCGCAGAAAATGCAGGACTCTGGGAGCACATCACAACGAAACGGTGCGGCATTGGCGGAAACCGCCGACCAGCTTCTGCGGGAATACGAATCTAGGGCAGATAAAAAGGCGCTGCGCGGGCAGCTGCAAGCCCTGTATGACCACGCCGCCGACGGCGCGGATGCGGATGCTCTCCAGGCGGAAGCCTCCGGGATCGCGGAAAGCATCCTGCGGCAGAGCGAACACCGCGACGACACGCTTTCACAGGAATACAAGGGGCTGCGGGATGAGCTGCGGAACACGAAAATTACATTGGGCGAGCAGGATCGGGGTTCGCTCCCGGACGGGTACAGCACTTTCCGGCGGCAGAATTTCGGGCAACTGCGGGTCGTGCGCGAGGGAGGCGTGCCGGTCGATACGATGTATGAGCAGTTGCGAAACGATTATGGCGAGGCGTTCTTCCCGGCGGAGATCACCCACCCCGCCGACCAGCTTTCCCGCATGGCGGAGGTGTTGGACAGCCTGAAGCCTGCGGTGGAAAACCCTTATGCGCGGGACATGGGCGGCGCTGTGCAGCAGCTGACAGAGGAAATCCTGTCCGCCAGCGGCGTACAGGCGCAGCCCGTGGAGACGTGGACGGCTGGCACGCGGGATACCGCGCAGGCAGCGGAGCCGGACGGTATCCGGGACGCTGCGCCGGGGCTGTTCGAGACCGAGGTATCGCGGAACATGAAGACCGAAGACCGCGAATTCCTGCATACGCTGTTTGAAGCGGTCGGGGTACGCGGCGCGGTTGTCAGCCAGGAAAGCAGCGTTGAAAATGCACACATCGAAGACGGCGTAATTACAGTATTCGCAAACGCGGATGACGCTGCCAGCGCCTACCGGGGGACGGTTCAGCACGAAATCACGCACCGGATTAAGGAGCTCGGCGCGGGGGCCTATCAGGCTTACGAGGATTTTGCGGTTGCGCAGCTGGCAGCGCAGAACAACGTGCAGGCGGGAAGCCTGATTGAAGCTACGCAGGCGTACTATAAGGAGGCGGCTGGGCAGGAGCTGACCGAAGCGCAGGCGCGCGAAGAGCTCGCGGGGATGTATGCCATGTCGCTGAATCTGGACACGGAAACCGTGCGGCAGTTTGTCAGCCAGCGTGAGCAGAACCGGCAGGCGGCAAAGGGCATTTTGCAGACCATCAGGGACATCCTGCGCAGCATCCGTGAGAAGTTCACCGGGCGCAGCCTGAGCCGCGAACAGCAGGATTTTGTGCAGCAGCTCAGCGAAGGGGAACGGCTCTGGGCAGAAGCGCTTGGGGAGGCAAGCCAGATCGCAAACGAAAACGCCGCCCATACGGACGGCGGTACACGGTACTCTATTAAGACTTTGGAAGATGGTTCACAGTATGTCGAGATAGAGGAAGATATCTTAGAAGGATTGAATCTTGGCACAGATGAAATGATAAAGGATGATTTAAGGCGGGTTAAGCTTGTTTTGTCGGACATTGTGCGGGAGAAATTCAAAAACCCGGTGAATGTAGATGGGCAAGATGTCATTATCAAGCCGAAAACAGTGAAGGAATGGACGCGCTCTAAGAACGCAATGACATTGTTTCGGGCAGATACGGAAGGGTATTTAAACAAACAGCGGGCTTTCGCAAACGCTGATGAAATATTGCAGACAGCCTTTGACTATACGCAGGAAGAACCGAAGCATACGCGAAGGGATGAGTTCGTTAATTTTATCCGGGGGGATATCGCAGTTCGTGTGAATGGAAAAATGTACACTGCTGAGGTGGTGGTCGGACTCACAAAGGACGGAGCCGCAGCACTATATGACTTGGTTAACTTTCGGGAATCGAAACAAAGAAGAAGCTCCGGAACGATATTAGCCACGCAAGGCGAGGCTGATCGCAGACTCGAAGCTTCTTCTGAAAATAGTATAGCCGACTCTGGCGAAAATGTCAACCTGGAAAAGAAACTATCACTCAAAAATGCCGACGAGGCGGTGAAAAAGCTGGCGCAGTACCGAGAGCAGTACGGGGCGCTGCCGCGCGGCGAGAACGCGGTGCGCGACATCCTGTTCCCGCAGCGCACCACAAAAGACACCCGCGTGCGGCGGTTCTCGCGCACGGCGGCAGAGTCGGCGAGCCTGACCGACGCGCAGGCCGGGGCCATTGGCGCAGCGGTTGCCGAGGGGCGGTTCAACTATGAGCCGATCGGCGACAGGGCGGCGCGGAAGCATGCGGAGGATATGCTTGCGCGCGGCGAGAAGGCAGCTTCCGACGCCTGGGCGCAGGTCGTCGCGCGGGACGGGCGCGCCGGGAAAAACGATATCGCGCTAGGTGAATACCTGCTGCGGGAAGCGGCGAAGGCGGGCGACACCGGACGGGTCGTGCAGCTTGCCGCTGAAATCGCCGCCGAGGGCACCCGCGCGGGGCAGATCGTGCAGGCTATGCGGCTGCTGAAAAAGCTGGACGGCGCGGGGCAGTTGGTCGCGCTCGACGCGACGCTGAAGAAGCTCCAGGGCGAGCTCGACCGGGGCAAGTCACGCGTGTTTCTGGAGGTGCCGGAAGCGCTGCGGGAAAAGCTCGCCGCCGCGAAGGGCGAGACCGAGATCAACGCCGTTCTTGATGAGATTTACACCGAACTTGCGAAACAGATCCCCACCACCTGGGCGGATAAGTGGAACGCGTGGCGCTACCTGTCCATGCTCGGCAACCCACGCACCCATATCCGGAACGTGCTCGGCAACGCGGCGTTCGAGCCCGCGATCCTCACCAAAAATGTAATCGGTACGGCGCTCGAGCACGTATTCCTTCCGCGCGGCGAGCGTACCAAGAGCCTTTCCGGGCTGCTGCCGCGCACCGGCGGCGAGGCGATGCGGTTCGCGCAGTCCGATTTCCGGGAAATGAAGGAGCTTATCACAGGCGGCGGCAAGATGAACCCGACCGATATCATCCGCGAGCGGCAGCGGGTGTTCAAAATGGGCTGGCTGGAATGGTTACGCAAACAAAACTTTAACTTTCTGGAAGCCGAGGACGGCGTGTTTCTGGAGCACCATTACGTGCGCGCCATGACGCAGTATCTCAAGGCAAACCGGATTGACGTGAACGCGCTGGACGCGGACAGCGCGGAGGGCGCGAAGGTTCTGAACCGCGCCCGCGAGTACGCCGTGAGGGAAGCCCAAAAAGCCACCTACCGCGATTTCAGCCTGACCGCTCAGGTAATCAGCCAGGCATCGCGGAAAATGGGAACGGCGGGGCGAGTCCTGATTGAAGGGATCCTGCCGTTTAAGAAGACCCCGATCAATGTCCTGAAGCGTGGCGTAGAGTACAGCCCGATTGGGTTGGCAAAAGCCGTTACTTATGACGCAAACCGGCTCCGGAAAGGCAAAATCAGCGGGAGCGAATTTATCGACAGCCTTTCCGCCGGGCTGACCGGTACGGGGATTGCCGCGCTGGGCTGGCTGCTGGCGCGCTGCGGCGTGCTGGTTGGCGGCGGGGGCGACGATAAGGAACAGGATTTTCGTGACGCGCTCGGCGCGCAGAGCTGGGCGCTGAAAATCGGCGACCGGACGTTTACCATTGACTGGCTTGCGCCGTCCTCCATGCCGCTGTTCGTCGGCGCGGAAGCGCAGCGGCTCTACGAAAATGGTGTTGAGCTGAACGGGCGCAGCGTCATGGACGCGGCGCTTTCCATCGCGGAGCCTATGACCCAAATGAGTATGCTGGACGGGCTCAATTCCATGCTGTCCAGCGTGCGCTACGGGGAAAACCCGCTCAGCGACCTGTTTACCGGTGCGGTAACGGACTACGTCAGCCAGGCTGTCCCGACGCTGCTTGGGCAGATTGCGCGGACAATTGACCCGGTACGGCGCACGACCTACGACGATAAGAACAGCGGCATCCCGTCCATCGCGCAGAAGACACTGCAAACGAACCAGAACAAAATCCCGTTCCTGTCCCAGCGGTCGGCGGCATACCTCGATATCTGGGGGCGCGAACAGTTTAGCGGCAGTTTGGCGGCAAGGGCGCTGCAAAACTTCATTTTACCCGGGTATCTCCGCAGCGAGAAGCTTTCCGACATGGAAAGCGAGCTGATTCGGCTGTATCAGGCGACCGGCGACGGCTCTGCGCTTCCGGGTAGGGCGGCAAAATCCTTTGCTGTCGGTGAGGGCGATGACCGGGTGACAAAGTACCTGACCGCCGACGAATATCAGCTTTTCGCTGAAACGCGCGGCACCCTGATGTACAGCGGGCTTTCGGAAATCACTTCGAGCAGCTACTATGCAGCGCTGGACGATGTCGGGAAACTAGATGCGGTCAATAAGATGATCGAGCTTTCCAACGCCGTCGCAAAAACAGGTGTTTCTGATTACGAGCTGAAAAGCTGGTACGCAAAGGCGAACGACGGCAGGGAACAGTACGGAATCCGTTTTTCGGACTTCGTTTTAGCCTACGCCGCGCAATCCGGAACGGAAAGCCTAAAGGATAAAGACGGGGACACGATTACAAACAGCGGAAGCCTCCGGCAGATGCAGGCGGTTTACGCAGTGCCGGGGTTGACGGACAAGCAGCGGGCATACCTGTATGAGGCGTGCGGGGTCGGCAAGACCGTGCGGCATTACAACCGCGCGAAGGTCGACGAAGAGCTGCGGAAGATGGAGCAAAAGGCGAAAAAATAACGGAAAGGAGCGTGGTATCATGCTGAAAATGGATAACTGGCGGGTGAGCGCGGAGGTAGAACGCGACCGCTTCCTCGGGTTCACCGGGGAACACCTCGCCAGACGGCTCGAAATCCGGGCGAGCGTGCCGGGGTACGCCTGCAAGCTCGACCTCGAGTTCGAGGACGGACAGAAGAACATCCTTGACCTGACCGCTGAGAACGGCGTGCTGTGTACCGATATCCGGCGGGAGTACGTAGCGTGCCACGGGCGGGTGCGGGCGCAGGTGCGCGGGCTCAGGGGCGATGAGGTCATAAAGTCCAACGTGTTCGAGCTTGTGATTGTGGGCTCGGTGGACGCGGTGGATTCGTTCGAGCCGCTTGCGCCGGGCGAGTTTGAGCAGATGGAACGGACGCTCACCGGGCTGAAAACGGATACCGAAGCCGCAGCCGACCGCGCCGCCGCGCTGACCGCAAAAATGCCGCTGCCGCAGGACGGCACATGGCATATCTGGGACGAGGCGGCGGACGCCTACCGGGACAGCGGCGAGCCGTCGCGGGGGGAACGGGGCGAGACTGGCGAGCAGGGTGCAAGGGGTGAAACTGGCGAGCAGGGGCCACCCGGAGTGCAGGGAGAGAAGGGTGAGCCATTCCGCTACGAGGATTTCACGCCGGAACAGCTCGAAGCGCTGCGCGGCCCGAAGGGTGCCCCCGGAGAGAACGGTGCGGCTGGCGGCGCGGGGCCGCAGGGGCCTCCGGGTGAGAAAGGCGACCCCGGCGAGCAGGGCCCGCAAGGCGAAAAGGGGGAGACTGGGGAGGGCTTCCGGCTCCGTGACCAGTTTGACAGCGTCGCTGAGCTGGAAGCGGCTGTGCCTGAGCCCGAGGCAGGCAGCGCTTACGGCGTGGGCACTGCGCAGCCCTACGACGTTTACATCTACTCGCCGTCCAAAGGCTGGGTCAACCACGGCCCGCTGCAGGGCGCGAAGGGCGACGCCGGTCCGCAGGGCGAGAAGGGCGAACCCGGTGAACAGGGGCCGCGGGGGATACCCGGCGATACCGGCCCGCAGGGGCCTCCCGGGGAGCACGGCGCAGCGTTCACCTATGCCGATTTCACCGCCGAACAGCTCGAAGCGCTGCGGGGGCCGCAGGGCGTACCAGGCGAGAAGGGCGACACCGGGGCGGGCGACGTTTCCGGCGTACTGTTCGCAGTGGAGATCCCGGCGGATGGCTGGCAGGACGGGGCGCAGGCGGTCGAGGACAGCCGCTTTGACGGCTCGAACTGGTTCGCTTACGTTGTTTCGCCAGACGCGGGAAGCTATGCGGCGTACACGGAAAGCGGCGTGCGCGCGGTGGAGGTCACATCGGATCACCGGCTTTTGTTTACGGCGGAAAGCGCGCCGGGAGAGGATTTGACGGTCAGTATTTTACGGTTGGAGGTGCCGGAAAATGGCGAGGATTTTTAATCTGGTCGGGGGCGGCGGCGGGAAGCTGCGGCTTAACAGCATCCTGGTTGCAGTGCCGCCGGATAAAGTCGAGTACCGTTCAGGGGAGACGTTCGACCCGTCCGGTATGGCAGTGGAAGCAGTGTATTCCAATGGCGCAAAACGGGCTGTGACCGGGTATACCTACAGCCCGCAGGTGCTGACAGACGGCGTAACGGAGGTCACGGTCTCCTACGCCGAGGGGCGCACGGTCAAGACCGCCGCGCAGCCGGTCACGGTTACGCCCGTGCTTGCGGGGCTCGAGGTGCGGGTGCAGCCGGACAAAACCGCCTACCGCTACCTTGAAGCCTTCGACCCGGCGGGGATGGAGGCCGACGCGGTGTACTCGGACGGGGCGCGGCAGGCGGTCACGGGGTACACCTACCCGGCGGCGGCGTTTGCCGTGCTGGGGGCGCAGGAGGTCACGCTCAGCTATAGCGAGGACGGCAGGACGGTAACGGATTCCGTGCCGGTCACGGTGTCGGCTGTGACGCTGGCACTGCCCGCGCAGGCCGGGGCGCTCACCTACACCGGCAGCGCGCAAAGCCCGGTCTGGAACGGCTACGACAGCGCGAAAATGACGCTTTCCGGAGAAACCAGCGGTACAGATGCCGGGACTTACCACGCGGAGTTTGCGCTGGCTTACGGCTACGAATGGCCGGACGGCTCCGCCGAACCCGCCAGCGTCCCGTGGACGATCGGCCGGGCGGTGATTGCCCAGCTCCCGGCGGTGAGCGGCACGCTGACCTTCGACGGCACGGAGCAGTCCCCAACCTTCATCGGCTACGACCCGGACAAAATGACGCTCGGCGGGGATACGGCAGCGACCGAACCGGGTGACTACGCCGCGACATTTACCCCGACGGCAAATTACCAGTGGGCGGACGGAAGCACCGGCGCGAAAAGCGTTGCATGGACGATTGCAAACGTGGTGGTCACCATCCCGCATCAGGTGGGCGCGCTCACCTACAACGGCGCGGAGCAGTCGCCCGCCTGGGAGGGCTTCGACACGGAAAACAGCACAATCAGCGGCGACACCAGTGCAACCGACGCGGGCGATTATACCGCCGTGTTTACGCTCAAGCTCGGCGTGTGGGAGGACGGCACGAAAAACCCGAAAGCCGTCCCGTGGAGCATTGCCCGCGCGGTGATACCGGCAGTGCCCGTGCAAAATGGCACACTGACCTATACCGGCAACCCGCAGAGCCCCACCCTGTCCGGCTACGACCCCGCAAAGATGACCCTCGGCGGCACGACCAGCGCGACCGATGCAGGCGAGTATACCGCGTCCGTTACCCCGACCGCGAACTACTGCTGGGCGGACGGCTCGACCGGCGCGAAAACGGTAACATGGCGCATTGCCGGTGTGACGGTTGCCGTGCCCACGCAGAGCGGGGCGCTGAATTACTACCCGCCAATGCCACAAGTTCAATCTCCGTCCTGGAATGGCTATGATACCGAAAAAATGACCATCGGCGGAACAACGAGCGCCAAAGATGCAGGAAATTATGAAGCTATTTTCACGTTAAAGCCCAATTACCAATGGCCAGATGGAACAACAGACCCCAAAACTGTTGTTTGGGTCATCGGAAAAGCAGAGCCGATTGTAAACCCGTACCCATCCAGTCTTTCCCTAACATCCAGTTCCCCGACAGGAAGGATCAATCTTGGGTCAAGGATCTTTAGCGGTAAGCTATCGGCTTTTTCCAACAACACAGAAGTAGCGACAGTTTCCGAAAAGGATGTGGACCCCAATGAGGATACGTTCTTTTTTCTCGTAACCGGCAAGGCAAATGGTACCGCGACAATTACTGTTACATCGGAAGAGGATAACAACTATTTTGCCGGTAGTTGGACGGTTGAGGTGACGGTTTCTTTCGGCCCGGTTGCGAAACTCGAACCGACCGCAGGCGTGACCTATACCAATGGCATTTCGTCTTTGACAGACGAAAAACTGAATGAATACGCACGCGCAATTTCAGATAATGCCAGCATCAACAATGAAACTTCGGTTGTTTACGTTGACGATGAATCGAACCATTATAAAATCAGTATTGGCGATTCTATAGCGGTTCATGCAGAATATTATTCAATTGCGGATATGCTGATAAAAGTCGATTCATCCATGAGGATTTTAGGATTTAATCACGATGATCTTGCAGACAAAAGCGCTTATGGCGCAATCACAACTACAGGAAAAGCCGGATTTACATTTCGTATATCAACCTATTTCGGACCGTGGCCCATGTCAGGAAGCGGTTCTTCCTCAGACGTTGCAACAAATGTTGGCAACTGGGAAAAGTCTCAAATTAGAACATACGTATTTGAACATCTCAAAACGACTTTTGATAGTGTTAAGAAAACTGTCAAAAAGAAAACCAGCAAAGGCGGGCAGAGTACCGAAATTATTACAACAGAAGATGGCGCATTTATCCTTTCTGTAGTTGAAGCATACGGTAATACGCAAAACTATGCGGTGGACGGTGAAGGAACTCAATACGCATGGTTCAAAGCGGGTAACCTAAAACCAGATAAGGATTGGGCTCGTTCCCCATATAAAAGCAGTTCGACTAATTTCTGTTATTTTACTGTTCTTCCCACCGATTCGGCCCCTCCTGTTGTTAGAAGTGCTGCATCTACAAGCAAAAAAGAATTCCAAATCGGTCTATGCATTTGAAGGAGGCTGAAATGTACAAAATCATCAAAAACGGCACGGCTATCGGGCTTGCGGCGAAGCCGGTGTACGTAATGCTGCTGGACAACGGCTACTACGGGCTGTGCAATGCGGCGGAAGCAGGCGCGGTGGTCTACGACGGGACGGTCTACCCGCTGGGCGGGGAGGGCGGCGTGCTGCTGGTCGAAATTGACTCAGGAACGGTGCTGGACGAGCAGCGCAGGCAGGCCGAAAGCCAGCTTGCCAGCGCGGACGAGGCGGCAATCGAGCTGTACGAAGCGTCCCTCGCGCAGCGGGAAATCACGGCGGCGCAGGACGACGCGCTGATCGAACTTTACGAAATGCTGGGAGGTGAAATCTGATGGCAGTCAAGGCGATTGCGCACAGCTACTGGCGCAGGGTGCGGGACGGCGCGCGGGCGTTTGGCAGCCTGCCCGCGTCGGTGCGGGAGGACGTGCGCACCCTCGCGCGGGAGGACGTGCGGGCGGGGCGGCTCAGCCCGGGGCAGTTTGCGCAGCTGACCGGGGAAATCTACGAAGAAACGGAGGCGGTATAAATGAACGTCTGCAATGACAAATGCCCGCTGGAAGCCCGCGTGGAAGCGCTGGAACGGGACAGCGAGCATAACAAGGACGCGCACAAGGACTTTTACGCGCGGCTGGAATCGTCGCATACAAGCGTGGCGCTGATCGAGGAGCGGGTGTGCCAGATCAAGGAGGACACCGAAGAGATCAAAACCAGCGTGCAGCGGCTCCAAGAGACCAGCGCGGGGACGAAGGATTTGAAAAAGGACGTGGAAGAGCTGAAAGCCAAGCCGGGGAAGCGCTGGGACGGCATCGTTGAAAAAGCAATCTGGGCGGTTGTGGCGGCGGTGATCGCGTTCCTGCTCGCGAGGTTTGGGCTATGAGCAAAAAGAAGAAGATACGGTACTTAAAGAAGGTCGTGCTGTACTGCATCGGCTTCGCGTCGGCGGTGGTGGGGGCGGGGCTGTTTGTCTGCTGGCGGCAGGGCTATGACCCGACCGGGATCGTCGCCGCCGCGATCACGTTTTTCGGCGCGGAGCTGGGGCTCGCGTGCCTGACCAAGATTTTCGGGGAAAGGAATGAAAACCATGAATGACAAAATTTTGAAACGGCTGGCAAACCTGCTGAGCGTAAAATCGCTGGTGACGCTGGTGCTGACGTTTGTGTTCGCGTATATGGCGGTCGCAGGGCGCATCAGCCAGGACTTTATGACGGTGTATGCCGTCGTGATCGCGTTCTACTTCGGGACGCAGAGCCAGAAAATCCAGGATACCATTGATAAGGAGTAATCTACATGAAAAAGCTATTTATTTCTCAGCCCATGCGAGGTAAATCTGAAACCGAAATCATGCAGGAGCGCGCTACGGCGGTTGCAGAAGCGGAAAAGCTTTTAGGCGAACCGGTAAACGTTTTGGAAACCTATTTCGGTAAGGAATACCACCCGTTGGAATTTTTGGGGAAAAGTATTATGTATCTTGCGCAGGCAGACGCGGCCTATTTCGCCTCCGGATGGGAGGACGCCCGCGGGTGCAAAATTGAACACATCTACGCAGCAGAGTGTGGTGTGCCGATTGTGGGGGATTGATTTGGAGATTAAAACCGCAAACCGCGAGAATTTCACCGCGAAGCAGCGCAAATTGTCCGATATCGCTTATCTCGTGGTGCATTACACCGGCAACCGGGGCGACACCGCCAAGAATAACGCGGACTACTTTGCCCGCGAGGTGACCGGCACGTCGGCGCATTATTTCGTCGACGAAAACGAGGTGTGGCAGTCGGTGCCAGACGGCCACGCGGCGTGGCACTGCGGCACGAAGGGTACATACTACCACCCCGCCTGCCGCAACGCGAACAGCATCGGCGTGGAGGTCTGCATGCTGGACAAGCACGGAAAGCTTCGCCAGGGCAGTGTAGACCGCGCCGCCGCGCTCGTGCGCGAACTCATGCAGCGCTACGGCATCCCGGCTGACCGCGTAGTCCGTCATTACGACGTGACCCACAAGGACTGCCCCGCGCCGATGGTGCAGAATCCGGCGCTCTGGCGGGCGTTCAAAACCAAACTGACACAGGAGGACGACGATATGAAGTACTACGAAAAACTCACCGAAATCCCCGCCGGGGAGCTGCGCGAGACCGTGCAATTGCTGATTGACCGGGGCGCTATCGCCGGTACCAGTTCCGGGCTGCACCTGTCCGAGGATATGGTGCGGCTGATGGTCTACAACCGCCGTATGGGGCTGTACAAGTAATGTGAAAAACGTCGGGAAATCTGGCTTGTATGCAAGGCGAAACGCCCCTGTTTTGGGGGCGTTTCTTGCTGCCTGATTTTAATGCGTTAGTTACAAGCTAGCTACAAACAAGTTACACGAAATATTTGAAATTGAACTAATTTGCATTGATATAGGCGGAAAATTGGAGTCGTCTTAGGACTTGCGAATTTTTTGTATGGATGTAGAAAATGGCAATCTTAAAATTGTTTTAAGATTTTCTTATGCTTTCTTAAGATTTTTTAAAAGATGGGGCTACATGTGGAAGAAAAACCGCAAAATCGGAAACTTTTTGAACGGTTTCGATTTTACGGTTTTTAAGCTGTTAGTTACAAATTCAGGCTAACAGAAGGACGGTTTTTCGCAAGGACTCGGTGTTGACGTGGGTGTAGTGCTCGGTGATGTCCTTGTCGGCGTGGCCCATCAGGCGTTTGATATCGAGCTCGGGCGCGCCGGCGGTGTGCAGCCGGGACGCGAAGGTGTGCCGCGTCCAATGCGGCGTTGCGCCCTGCGCGCCGATCTGCGCCATGACGGGAGCGAAGCAGGATTGCCGGTAGCGCTGGGCGGTAATCGGCTGACCGTCTGGGGTGCAGATGATTGTTTCGCCGCCGCGTGCGAGGTAGGCGTGCAGGTACGGCGCGATTTTCGGGTGTACCGGTACGGCGCGGTTTTTGCCCGCTGCGGTTTTCATGCCGCCGCGCAGCAGGTCGAGTTCTGCATCGTAGGAAAAGCGGGCCAGGGTCAGGAATTCGGTGATCCGGAAGCCGGTGTAGCAGAGCATGAGCACGGTGTCGGCGTAGGGGAAACCTTCGGCGGCAAGCTGCTCGATCCGCTTTAGCTGGATATCGGTGAACGCGCCTTTTTCGTGCTTGGCCCCGACCGTCGGCAGCTCGACAAATTCGGAGTAGTCCTTCATCACAATGTCGCGCTCCATCGCGAAGCGGAACAGCGCCCGCATCAGCGTTTTGTCGTTCTGGATGGACGATTTCGAAAGCCCCGCCTTTTCGTCGCGGTCGATCACCGCCTGCAATTCGTCCAGCGTCAGCTCGCGCATATGCCGCCCGCCCAGCGCCCGCAGCCGCCCCCAGGACGCTTTGTAGCTGCTGACCGACGCAGGGCCCGCCTTCTGGTACTTGCGCGCCGACCAGAGCCCGTACACGTCCGCAAGCGTGACGGAAAGCTTGTCCGGAGGCGGGGCCAGCCCGCCCGCTGCTTGCCGGGTGTACTCGTCCAGCGCCCGCTGCGCTTCGCCTGCCGTCGCGTGATAGCTGAGATACTTCTGCTGGACGTGCCCGCGCCGGTTGATGCACGGCACGCGTACCGCGTATGGGCAGCGCCGCGTGCCGCTCAGCTTCGTGACCGTGCCGTAGCCGTTTGGTCTCCGCATAAAAAATTACCCCTTCCTTTTCCATTCAGAGTATGGTAAAATAGGGGTACTGGAAGAGTGGAATTTTTCAGTACCCCGAATCCCGTCTTGTGTTGGCGCACAGGGCGGGATTTTTATTTTGCTCCGATATCAGGTTTTACCAATGGTCGCAGTCCTGGCAAACACGGAATCCCAAAGCCTGCGCTTCGATTGCGGAATTGAAGCGAATCAAATTCTTTCGCTTGATGTTTTTGGCGTGGCTGCATTCTTCAAAGTGATAGGAATCCCCGTTAATGCTCGCAACAACTTCCCCGTTGGCAGAAAGAATTTCATTTTCTAATCGTTTATAGGATTGGCTGTCAGCGACTTTGTTCAAACGCAGCTCGCACGAAACCCCATACTCGCCAAGATTGATCGAATTACGCTTACTATCCGGGTCATATTCACAATCTGTGAATTGGGTACGGCCATAAGGGAGTAAGAGATTAAAGACTGTATATCGTGAATAACCTCTGTCTTCCCATGCATTGGTTGTATGACTTACTTCTGCAATACAGAATACAGGAAGACTGTCTTCTTCAATCGTTAGTTCTGCTTCATAAAATTCCGTGTATTCAGCGCGTTCATAAAAGGCGCCAATTTGATTAGTTGCAAAAACGTAGCTGGCAGCCGCGTTTACTAAACCGATGATTGTAGCGAGTGCTATTATGACTCGGGCAGTGTGATAATCTTCCAATCCAAATGAAAACGAAAGACGGTGGCTTTTTTTGCGGATATATTTGTCGAAAAAAAAGTCAAGCACCTCCCCGATGCAGCATATTGCCACAATGCCTGACAGTCCAGAACAAAGATTCAATATTGTCCGCATTTGTCAGACATCAGGAACATCAATGGTATAGCCCTTGCGTTCTAAATAGTAGGTCAGCGCGAAGGAAATGAAATCCTCCGGGACGCCAAAGTACTCGGCCAGCTCCCACTTTTCCCGTATCCCGTCCAGGATTGCTTTGCGCAGTTCCTCAAACGGCAGTACCTTTTGCACGGCCCACACATCCGCTTTGTATTCCCGCTTGCCTCGTAAGTCAAGCGGGCTTTTTGCGTTGTAGAAACCGCCGTATTCACAATGCCCCAGTTCATGTGCCAGTTTATAGGTCTCGTCGGCGGCTGATTTGATCTTGCGCGGGTCAATCGCGATGGCATTGGCCCCGCAGACCGGCATGGAAAGGGTTTCGAGACGGCCAAGAGGGAAATAGTCGATGTCGATGCGGTGCGCTTCAGCGTACCGGCATAATTCTACAAATTTGCTCAAATTATTGTCCTCTCCTTTTTTGTTCCAGCTTGAAACGGGCGTAGGCTTTCACATCTTCAAGCATCTCCTCGGTGATTTCCTCATGAGAGCCAAAAAGGGCAAACATAAGATCCTCATCCTTGGTAGTTTCATCGTTGTAAACGGTTTCCTCCGCGTTTTTCATCAGTTCTTCTACGGATACGCCGAAATACTGTGCGATCCTACGGCGGTTTGCTTCTGTGGGTGTCGATTTTTTCCAGCGGGTCACGACCGATTTCTGAAATCCCATTTCTACCGCTGCCGCGCTTGGGGATATCCCCTTTTTGTTGCAAAGGTTTAAAAAGTTGCTATAGAACACAACTGGCATCCTCTCTTTTTGTGCAATATGAACGAAGTTGAAAAAGTTCGCACTTTACCCTTGCAAGTTGAATGTGTTTACGATATAATGCGATTGTGGTTGAAAGAGTAAACGGTATAGCGCAAGGGATATAGTGTGGTTGTTTTTGTTTGGCGACTTAATCATACCACAAGCTGTTTACTTTTTCAACTGCAAATCAGAAAAAAGGAGTTGAAATTATGTCCAAAAAATGGACGGGCGAATTAGTCGGTTTGCTGCATGACTACAAAATTACGCAAAACCAATTGGCTGATCAGCTGGGTCTGTCCTTCCAGTATGTCAGCATGGTGCTGCGCGGTCACCGCGCCCCGCCGGACGCAGAGCAGCGTTTTCGGGCGGCACTTGACGCGCTGATCTCTGCACAATCTCATTCTAGCACTTCACGTGTCCAATAATCTGGACTTTCACGGATTGTTTACAAATTATTTTCGGCGCATGAAAAAGCCGCCTGAGCGGGCGGCAGGAAGGAGGGAATACGATGCCAAGAAAAAGACAGGAACCGCTGCAGGTTTCGGAGGAGGAAATCCTGCGGCATGCGAACGTACCCGTTTATCTTGCGGCGCGGTACATCGGGTGGAGCACCGCCACGCTGTACAACGCCCTGCAGGACGGGCGCGCGCCGTTTGGCTTCGCGAGCTGCCACGAGACCCGCGAGGACAAGATGGCGTGGGCGTACAACATCAGCGCGGAGGCGCTGGTCGCCTATAAGCATGGGAAACTGCCGTACATGGGGCTCAAAGATTTGACCAAGCTGCTTTTTGACGAGCTGGAACACCTGCTCGGCGGTGACCAGATCGCAAAGCTCATCCTGCGCGGGCTGATGGGGTCGATGGACAAATTACAAACGGAGGTTACATAAAATGCACGAAAAACTGAAAGACGCGGGCTGTGAGCTCGGGTATCTGGCGGGGTTCCTGGCGGACGAGACGTTCTGCGACGAGTGCCGGGCGGAAATGCTGTTCCGGCTGGCGGAGCGCGCAGCGGCGCTTGCGGACGCGGTGGCTGAGGAAGGGGGCGGCAGCGGTGCGGAATAAGCGGAAACGGGTGCGGCTCTGCCGGGCGCTGCGGATTCTGGCGACGGCGGCGGGCGCGGCCTGCGCATGGCACGGCGGCTCGCTGATCGTCGGCAACCTGCTCGGCGGCGACCGGCTGTGGCAGATGCTTGCGGTGCTGTACGCGGCGGGGATGCTGGCAGTGTTCGCCGACTGGCTGGCGGGCTTGGAGCTGAAAGGAGGCAAACGCCGTGACATGGTTTGAGAAGATCCAGGGATGCGGCGCGCCAGACGAAGAAAGCGCCCACTCGGACGGCAATCCGGAGTGAGCGCAAACAAAATCAGACAAGCATAGTGTAACCGTAAGGAGGCGGTTTGTCAAGATGTACGTACAAAAAACTTTGGATTTAGAGCGTATCCGGCACGTGGAAGGGCACGGGCTTGCCTTGCTGCAGGATCTTTCGAGCCGGGGTGCGCGGGGGATTTTCCCCGTGCGCGGCGACTGCATGGAGGGCGCTGGAATCCCGGACGGTGGTTTTGTCGCAGTGGACTTCCGGCGCTGGCCCGCGCCGCCGCGTTACCGCAGCAAGGGCGGTGACGGCAGCTTCGGCGTCTGCCTGTGCTGGGCAACCTTCCCGGGCAGGGAACACCCGGAGCTGATGGTCAAGGAATACCTCGGTGTGTGGGGCACGCGGCATCAGGTCGGCACGCGCTTCGACCTGCGCAAAGGGGAGCACTCCATGAACTGCGGTATGGGTGCGGAACAGATTTTTGGTGCGGTATTCGCCGCGTGGGACACGCACGGCAAACTGCTCTGGGAGCGCGACCCGGGAAGCTTCCCAGACTTTCTCAGCAGTGCCTCGACGATCAAGGGCGGCAACTGCGGCGCGCCGATAGGCTTCCGGCTGAAAGGGGGCGCACCGTCATGAGCCTGCCAACACAAGCGGAGCTCTTCGCGGAAATCCGGAACTTCCGGGCGCTGAAATGGAAGCGGGGATACTGTCAGGAGCATGAGCTTTATAAACGGGCGGGGTGTGTCAACGTGGAAGACCTCGCGAGAGCGCCCGAGCCGACCGACGCCGACATCGGGTTCCCAATTGAAACGCTGACCGTCGAATGGGGCAGCGGCTGCTTAATGGTTGAACTCGCGGCGCTGGCGAAGATGCCCGCCGCGCAGCGAAATAAAATCTACAAATTAGGAGGACTCTAATCATGGAAATGACGTTGAACATCAAAGTAACAGGGCTGGACAAGCTTGCGGAGAGCCTGTCCGCACTTGCGGGGGCTCTGGGCGGCAAGGTAACGCCTGCGCCTGCTCCGGTAACGCCTGCGCCTGTTCCGGCAACGCCTGCGCCTGCTCCGGTAACGCCTGCGCCTGCCTCTGCCCCAGTGAGCGTACCCGCTCAGACAGCACCCACCCAGACCGCACCCGTCCAGGCTGCGCCCCCCGCGTTCGATCTGAACAGCATCGCGCGGGCGGCGAACACATGGGTATCGTCTGACCCGGCGCGGCGGCAGGAGCGTATGGCGGCATTGCAGGCGCTGTGCCAGGAATTCGGCGTGCAGGCGCTGCCGGGGCTGCGGGCGGAGCAGCTTGGGGCATACGCGACGCGGCTGCGGGCGATGGGGGTAGCCATCTGATGGGCCCGGGGAAGCACGCGCTGCTGGGCCCGTCGTCGGCGGCGCGGTGGCTGAACTGCACGCCGTCCGCGCGGCTGGAGGAGGCAGTGCCCAACGAAGGGACAAAATACACGCAGGAGGGGACTCTCGCCCATGCGCTGGGCGAGCTGAAGCTGCGGAACTATTTTACAGTGATGAACAAACGCACCTTCAACGCGCAGATGAAGAAGCTGAAGGCGGATGAGCTGTACTCCTCAGAGATGGACGGGCACACGGAGCGCTACTTTGACTTCGCGCGGGAGCTGGCGCTGGCGTTCCCATCGCAGCCAGTCTTGGAGATAGAGGATTCGCTCGACCTCAGCCGGTGGGTGCCAGAAGGATTTGGAACGGCGGATTTAGTGCTCTTGAGCAGCGAAACCCTGCATGTGGTGGATTTCAAGTACGGCCAGGGGCACGCGGTCAGCGCCGAACGCAACCCGCAGCTGATGCTGTACGCGCTGGGCGCTTACGAAAAATACCGGATGTTCTACCAGCCGGAAACCATCCGCATGTCGGTCTTCCAGCCGCGCATCCGGGAGGAAGCGGGGACGTGGGAGATCACCCGTACGGAGCTGCTGCAATGGGCGGAGGAGGTTGTGAAGCCCGCGGCTGCGCTGGCGTTCGCGGGGGAGGGCGAGCCGGTCCCCGGGGATCACTGCCTGTTCTGCCGGGTAAAGGGGCAGTGCCGCGCCTGTTCCGCGCCATATGCCAGCGCGGCGGAGGGGTTCGCGAAACTGGACGGGCCCAAAGCCCCCGCGCTGCTGAGCGACAGGGAGATCGGCAAGGCGCTGGCGCTGGCAGAGCCGCTGGCCGCATGGCTCGCGTCGGTGAAAGACTACGCGCTCGGAGCGGTGCTGGAAGGAAGGGAAATCCCCGGTTGGAAGGCGGTCGAGGGACGCAGCGTGCGCAGGTTCACCGACCAGGATGCGGCCTTCGACGCGCTCAAGGCGCACGGCGTAGCCGAGGAAATCCTATACGAGCGTGTGCCGCTGACCCTCGCGCAGGCCGAGAAGGCGGTCGGCAAGGCGGACTTCCAGCTATTCGCCGGGGCGTTCATCGAGAAACCGCGCGGCAAGCCCGCGCTTGTCCCGGAGGGCGACCCGCGCCCGGCGTTCAGCCCCGCAGCGGCAGATTTCCAGCCGCTCGCATAACCACACCGGGAGGGCGGCTGCTCTCCCACCGATATCAAAAACATGGAGGTACTTACTATGGCAACACCAAATCCCGCACATATCGTGCTGAACAATGTCCGGCTTTCGTATGCGCACCTGACCCAGCCCCACAGCCAGAACGGCGGCGAACCCAAATACAGCGCGGTGGTGCTGGTGCCGAAGAACCCGGCGGAAAACCGGACGAAAATTGACGCGGCGATCCGAGCGGCGACGGAAAAAGCCCGCGCGAAGTTTGGCGCGGCGTTCCCGGTGCAGCCGAAGATCAGCGTCCACGACGGCGACGGCGTGCGCCCCTCGGACGGACAGCCGTTCGGCGAAGAGTGCCGGGGCTGCTGGGTGTTCACCGCGTCCAGCAAAACCCGTCCCGGCGTCGTGGACGGCAACATGCAGGCGATTCTTGACCCGGCGCAGCTTTACTCCGGGATGTACGCTAATGTCGGCGTGACCTTCTTCGGGTACAACGCGCCGCAGAATAAGGGCATCGGCGTTGCGCTGGACAATGTGCAGAAGGTCGCAGACGGGGAGCCGCTCGGCGGCGCACGCGCCAGCGCCGAAGACGACTTCGCGCCGGTCGCGCCCGCGCAGCAGGCGGCCTCCGGCCAGCCGTTTACCGGCTACGCGGCACAACCCGTGGGTGCGGCTCCCGGATATGCCGCTGCGGCGCAGGCGGTGGGTGTAGTTCCCGGGTATGCGCCTCCGGCGCAGACTCTCCCGGGGTATATACCGCAGGCGGCGGTTCCAGGCGTTGACCCGTTCACCGGTCAGACCCATGACAGCGGCGAGTACATACCGTTTTGAGTATGCATACCTTATCAGTCGACCTCGAGACGTACTCGTCCGAGGAGATCAAAAAGGCGGGCCTGTACAAATACGTGCAGGCCCCCGATTTTCAAATCCTGCTGTTCGCGTACTCGTTCGACGGCGGACCGGTTGAGGTAATCGATCTTGCGGGCGGCAGGGCGTTGCCAGAAGCGTTGCGGGCGGCGCTGTTTGACCCAACATGCACAAAACACGCGTACAATGCCGCCTTCGAGTGGTACTGCCTGTCAAAGCTTTTCAGACTGCCAGAGGGGCAGCGGGACGCCTGGCTTTCGCAGTGGCGGTGCACGATGCTGCACGGGATGTATTGCGGGTACCCGCAGGGGCTCGACGCGGTTGGCAAGGCGCTCCGGCTGCCGCAGGACGCGCAGAAGGACAAGTCCGGCAAGGCGCTGATCCGCTATTTTTGCACGCCCTGCAAGCCGACGAACCGCAACGGCGGACGCATCCGGAACCTTCCCCGGCACGACCCGGAAAAATGGGCCCTGTTCAAGGCATACTGCAAGCAGGACGTGGTAACGGAAATGGCTGTAGAGCGCAGGTTCTCCCGGTTCCCAGTGCCGGATTTCGTACAAAAACAGTGGGAAACCGACCTGCGCATGAACGCCCGGGGCGTGGGGCTGGAAGCGGAGCTTGCCGCCGGGGCGCGCGCCTGCGGCGCGGAGGAAGCTGCGCGGCTGGCGGAAGAGGCAGTACGGCTGACCGGGCTGCGCAATCCGAACAGCACACAGCAGCTGCTGCCGTGGCTGCGGGCGCACGGGCTGGCGCTGGACAACCTGCAAAAGGAAACAGTCGAGGACGCGCTTGGCATGGACGGCCTGCCGCCGGAGGTGCGGCGGATGCTGGAACTGCGGCAGGGGATGGCAAAGACCAGCGTGAAGAAATACGACGCGATGCAGGCGGCGCAGTGCGCCGACGGGCGGGTGCGGGGGCTGCTGCAGTTCTACGGCGCGAACCGTACCGGGCGCTGGGCGGGGCGGCTGCTGCAGGTGCAGAACCTCCCCCGCATTTTTATGCACGGCGAGGATTTGGACACCGCAAGGGAGCTTGCGCAGACGGGCTGCCCGGATATGCTGCGGTGGCGGTTCGGGAACGTTGCCGACACGCTTTCCCAGCTGGTGCGCACAGCGCTGGTGCCAAAACCGGGCTGCGTGTTCGTCGATGCGGACTTCTCGGCGATTGAAGCGCGGGTGATCGCGTGGCTTGCCGGGGAGAGCTGGGTGCTGGAGGTGTTCCGTACCCACGGCAGGATCTACGAGGCAACGGCGGCGCAGATGTTCGGCGTACCGCTTGACCGCATTGTAAAGGGAAACCCCGAGTACGCGCTGCGGCAGAAGGGCAAGGTCGCCACACTGGCGCTCGGATACAACGGCGGGGCCCCCGCGCTGAAGCAAATGGGCGCACTGCGGATGGGGATCCCCGAAGCCGAGCTGCCGGACATTGTACAGAAATGGCGGGCGGCAAATCCCGCGATTACCCGCTGCTGGAAAACGGTGGAGCAGGCCGCGCTTTGCGCTTTGCGGGACGGCAGGCCGGCGGGGGCGCTGCGGCTTCTGTTCTCGCGGGAAGCCGACCCGGAAAATGGGCTGGACTTCCTGACCGTGACGCTGCCCAGCGGGCGGAAGCTGTTCTATGCGTGCCCGCATCTGACCAAAAACCGCTGGGGCTGGGATTCCCTCGGGTATCACGGCGTGAGCCAATCCAGCCGCCAGTGGGCGGCGCAGGAGACATATGGCGGGAAACTGACCGAGAACATCGTGCAGGCGATTGCAAGGGACTGCCTTGCGGAGGCGGTGGAACGGCTGGAAGCCGCCGGGATCCCGGTGGTGTTCCACATCCATGACGAGGTGGTGTGCGAGGTGCCAGAGGGCAGCGCGGATCTGGCAGCGGTGGCACAAATCCTGTCGCAGCCGCCCGCATGGGCGCCCAACCTGCCGCTGAACGCGGATGGCTGGGTGGGACGCTATTTTACGAAGGATTGAGAAGGAGGGCAGACGCTTGCAATACGACAGGGAAATTACGATTTCGACCGCCGGGAGCCGGAAGGCCGCCGACTGGAAGCCGCAGCGGCTGCGCTGGTCGGAGTTCTGCGAACGGCTCCGCGTGCCGGTACGGTCGTCGGAGACCATCACGGCGTATCTCGCGATGAAGAAGGCGCAGCGGGACGAATTAAAGGACGTGGGCGGCTTTGTCGGCGGGAGGCTTTGCGGCCGGAGGAAGAAAGGCGCGGTGGAGTTCCGTGACCTGGTGACACTCGACATGGACAGCCTTCCGCCCGGCGGCGCAGAGGAGGTGCTGCGCCGCGCGGAGGGGCTTGGCATGGGGTACGCCGTCTATTCCACCCGCAAGCACCGCCCGGACGCGCCGCGCCTGCGGCTGTGCGTACCGCTTGACCGAGGGGCTCTGCCGGACGAATACGCCCCGATCGCCCGGAAGCTGGCGCAGCTGATCCAGCCAGAAATGACGTGGTTCGACCCCACGACCTTCCAGCCGGAACGGCTGATGTACTGGCCGAGTGTGTGCGCCGGCGGCGAGTATTTGTTCCAGTTTGCCGACAAGCCATTCCTCAGCGCGGGCGGGATGCTGGGTCTATATGCCAACTGGCAGGATGCGGCAGGGTGGCCCGTTGTCCCCGGGGAGACCCGGCTGCGGGCGCAGGCCGCGAAACGGCAGGGCGACCCCGCTGAAAAGGGCAGCGTGGTTGGCGCATTTTGCCGTACTTATGACATTGAAGCCGCCATGCACAAATTCATCCCGGAAGCCTACGCGGAAACGGCGCAGCCGGGGCGGTACACCTATACCGGCGGCTCGACGGCAGGCGGCGCGGTGCTGTACGACGACGGGAAGTTCCTCTACTCCCACCACGCCACCGACCCCTGCGGCGGGCAGCTGGTCAACGCATTCGACCTCGTGCGGCTGCATAAGTTCGCCGGGCTGGACGACGACGCGAAGGAGGGCACGCCGGTTGGGCGGCTGCCGAGCTATGACGAGATGTGCCGCCTTGCGCGGAGCGACCCCGCGGTGTCCGACCTGCTGGCGCAGGAGGCTTTTGCGGCTGCGGTGGACGATTTTGGTGAGGTTTCCGACCAGGACGCCGCGCTGGGGCTGGGGCGCTGCGAAAAGGAGCCGCTGACCGTGGAGATTGTGCGGCTGGCGCTGCGGGCGTTCGGGATCCGCATCCGGCGCAACCAGATTACCGGAAAAGCCGAAATTGACGGGATGCCCGCCCAATATTCCCGCGAGGAGGCGGTGAACACGCTGCCCGTGTTCCTGCTGGACAAGCTGCGGGCGGTGGGCGTGAAGGGCGTGAACAAAGCGGCAGTCACGGACTACCTGGCAAACCTTGCGGACGAAGGGCGTTTCAACCCCGTGCTGGATATGCTGCACGGGACAGCCTGGGACGGCGTGACGCGGCTGCCCGTGCTGCTGCGCCTGCTGGGGCTGGGGGAAGGCAGCCTGCACGCCGCGCTGGTGCGCAAATGGCTGATACAGACCGTGGCGCTGGCGCACAATGAGACAGGCCGCACGCAGGCCGCGGAGGGTGTGCTGACCATGCAGGGCGGACAGGGGATCGGCAAGACGATGCTGTTCCGGCGGCTGGCCCTGCGGGATGACTGGTTCGCCGAAGGCGTGTCGCTGGATATGAAGAACAAGGACGACATCCTGCGGGCGACCGGCGCGTGGATCACCGAGCTGGGGGAGCTGGACAGCACCCTGAAGCGGGAACAGTCCAGCCTGAAAGCGTTCATCACCGCGAAGGTGGACCGCGTGCGTGCCCCCTACGCGCGGGAAGCGACCGACCGGCCGCGCAGGGCGTCCTTCTGCGCGACCGTCAACCCGGACACCTTCCTGCGGGATGAGACTGGCGACCGCCGCTTCTGGGTGGTTCCTGCGGGCGGGATCGACCTTGACACGCTGCTGGACCTACCGGATGTATGGTTTGCGCAGCTGTGGGCGGAGGCCCTGTGCTGGTGGCAGGCAGAGCCGCAAGGCTTCCGGCTTTCGCTGGAGGAGCGGCAGGCGCTCGACCGCGCGAACCGCCCCTACCGGGAGCAGCTGCCCTGCGAGGAAGAACTGCGCCAGCTGCTGGACTGGGAGCTTCCGCCGGAGGAATGGGGCTGGTTCACTGCAAGCGATTTGCGCCTGCGGATGTTTGGCTGCGGGAACGCAACGGCAGCGCAGATCGGCAGGGTGCTGGCAAAGCTGGAACGGGAGGACGACCGCGTGAAGCGCAAGACGAAAGACGGATATCGGAGGTTTTGGCTTCCCGTAAAAGGCGCAGGCTCGATAACGTAAGTGGGGCGAAGTGGGGCACTTTCTATACTGACTTGTAATTAAGATAAATAAGAAACACGGGCGCGGGCGCACGCATACACGCTTATGCACGCGCCCGCGTAAGAAAAAGGGTCACTTCCCCACTTGCCCCACTTGACTGGATTTTTACAGAAGGAGAACGATCTTGGACAGAGAAAAAGACATTGAGCGGTACCTTGCCCGGTGCGTAAAGGCGTTGGGCGGTATCGCGTACAAGTTCACAAGCCCCGGGCACGCGGGAGTGCCCGACCGGCTGGTGTGCCTTCCCGGCGGGCGGGCGTGGTTCGTGGAACTCAAAGCCCCCGGCAGGCAGCCCCGCCCAGCTCAGTGGGTGCAGATCGAACGGCTGCGGGCGCTCGGGTTTCCGGTCTTCGTGATCGACAGCCGCGAGGGCGTAAATGGGCTGCTGCGCAGGATGGAGGGGGACGCGGATGGAATTTAAGCCGCACCCCTACCAGCAGTACTGTATCGACCGGCTGATCACCGACCCCGCACTGGGGCTCTTCCTCGACATGGGGCTCGGCAAGACCGTGACCACGCTCACCGCCGTGAACGAGCTGATCTACTACCGCTTCCAGGTTGCCCGCGTGCTGGTGGTCGCCCCGAAGAAGGTCGCCGAAGCCACCTGGCAGGACGAGGCGCGCAAGTGGGGGCATTTGCGGCTGCTGCGGGTTTCCACGGTGCTCGGCACCGCCCGGCAGCGCGAACGGGCGCTTGCCGCCCCCGCCGACGTGTACGTCATCAACCGCGAAAACGTGGTATGGCTGGCGGACTTCTACCGCAACAGCTGGCCGTTTGACATGGTCGTGCTGGACGAGTCGAGCAGCTTCAAAGACCGCAGCACCAAACGCTGGAAAGCAGTCAAAGCGATGCGCCCGCATATCCGCCGCATGGTGCTGCTATCCGGTACGCCTGCCCCAAACAGCCTCTCCGACCTGTGGGCGCAGGTATATCTGCTGGACGGCGGCGCACGGCTCGGGAAAACGCTGACCGGCTTCCGGGAACAGTATTTCCTGCCGGATAAGCGCAGCGCGGCGCAGGTTTTCACCTACAAGCCCCGCGCCGGGGCGGACGCGTCCATCCGGGAGAAAATCGGCGATATCTGCGTGAGCATGAAAGCCGAGGACTATTTGCAGCTGCCGGAATGCGTGAGCGTGACCGTCCCGGTGGTGCTGGATGTACGGGCGCAAAAGCTGTACGACCGCATGGAGCGGGAAATGCTGCTGGAAATCGACGGCGAGGACATCACCGCCGAAAGCGCCGCCGTGCTGACCCAGAAGCTGCTGCAGCTGGCGGGCGGGGCGGTATATGACGCGGAGCATAAGCCGAAGCCGGTGCATGGATGCAAAGTCGAGGCGTTCCTCGAACTGGTGGAAGCCCTGAACGGGCAGCACGCGCTGGTGTTCTATGCCTTCGTGCATGAGAAGGAGCGGCTGCTGGAAGCGCTGAAAAATTCCGGGCTGCGGGTACGGGTGTTTCAGGACAGCCGCGACGCGGAAGCCTGGAACGCCGGGGAGGTCGACCTGCTGCTTGCGCATCCCGCAAGCACCGCCTATGGGCTGAATTTGCAGCAGGGCGGCCGCCATGTGATCTGGTTCGGCCTGACGTGGAGCCTGGAACAGTACCAGCAGGCGGGCGCAAGACTCCACCGGCAGGGCCAGCAGGGGCGGGTGGTCGTCCACCATCTCGCCGTGCGCGGCAGCGTCGACGAGGACGTGATGGCTGCTCTCGAGGGCAAGGCCGATACGCAGGAAGCCCTGCTGCAAAGTCTCAAAGCAAGAATTGAAAACGTGAAATGGAGTGGTGCAGAATGACCGCAAAAGAATACTTACAGCGGGTGCGCGGCGTACAGGCCGAGGTGGCGCAGCTGCGGCGGCTGCGGCAGCGGGCCTACGAGCAGGCGACACGGGCGACGGCGCGGCCCTCCAAAGCCCCGGCGCACGGCGGGAACGCCAGCCGTGACCGGATGGCGGACTGTGCCGAGTATGCCGCCGCACTCGACCGGCAGCTGCTGGAGCTGCAGCGCATCGAGCGCGAGGTGCTGGGCGTGATTGAACAGGTGCCCGATAGCCGCTACCGGCGGCTGCTGCGGGCGCGGTACGTCGAGGGGAAGAAGTGGGAGGCGATTGCGCTTGAAATGCACTACAGCTACACGCAGGTGGTCAAGTATCTGCATCCGCGTGCGCTGGCATGTGTGCAGGATGCCATAGAATGCCATACTCCACCTGTGATATAATACATTCATCAAAAAGCGCTTACGGAACCCCGTGGGCGCTTTTCGCATGCAGGAAAGGAGGCGGCTGCAGTGGCGCTGACCCCAAAACAGAAAACCTTTGTGCAGGAATACCTTGTCGACCTGAACGCCACGCAAGCCGCTGTCCGGGCGGGATATTCCCAGAAACGTGCGAGCGAGATAGGCTACCAGCTGCTACAGAAAACTACAGTTCAGGCGGCGATCCACGACGCAATGGAGGCGCGCCAGCAGCGCACGGAGGTCACGCAGGAC
>OOIH01000440.1_pt1 | contig 38110 bp, 56 predicted proteins | sample 1691801 | NCBI WGS metagenome assembly OOIH01 (sample SAMEA1061690, study PRJEB22710) | metagenome
TGGAAGGAGCAAACTTGGAAGGAGCATACTTGGAAGGAGCAAACTTGGAAGGAGCAAACTTGGAAGGAGCAAACTTGAGAGGAGCAAACTTGGAAGGAGCAAACTTGGAAGGAGCATACTTGGAAGGAGCATACTTGAAAGGAGCAAACTTGGAAGGAGCAAACTTGGAAGGAGCAAACTTGGAAGGAGCATACTTGGAAGGAGCAAACTTGGAAGGAGCAAACTTGGAAGGAGCAAACTTGAGAGGAGCATACTTGGAAGGAGCAAATTTGGAAGGAGCAAACTTGAGAGGAGCAAACTTGGAAGGAGCAAACTTGAGAGGAGCAAATATCTATGTAGACGATAGTAAAATAAATACAGAAAGCATAATTAAAAGTTTTGAAGAGAAAAATGGAATAAAAATAACAGATGCATATATAAACAAAAATGTTATCCCGACTAGATGGAACGCTTTTTGGAAATACGGACTAACAATTTGCAACTGGGAACCAACAGAGAAAGAAGAAACAACAGAAGAAAACAAAGGAATAGAAGAACTAAAAACAGAATATGAAGAAACGTCAGAAATTGATGACAGAGGGATAGCAATTGAGAACAGATTTAAAATCAATGAACTAGTAAGAGCATACAACGAACTAATTAAAAAAAGCGAGGAAAAGTAGAATGAGTGAAGAAATAATAAAAGTTTTAAATGATTCAGGAGAGAGATTTGGAATAGCAATAGACTGGACAAGTCAAAATGTAATGCCATACATACAAGATTTAGCAAGTAGATATATAGTATATAATAATTTAATTGCAATAGTACAAATAATAATATCAAGTGTTTTAATTGTAGTAGGAATAGCGTGTATTGTAAAACTAGTTAAAGAGAGCAAGAAAGATAAATATTTTGATGAAGAATTGTTTGTGTGGGAAATATTCGGAAGTTTAGGATTAATAGCATTAGGGATAGGATTAACAATAGGAAATATATTAGGAATAATACAAAATGTATGTATGCCAGAAATAACAATATTAGAATATATAAAAACTTTAATGTAGGAACGGAGTGATGCAAATGACAATTATAGATAAGATAAAAAAACGAATTATAACAAGAGAGACTATGGAAGGAAAAGTTATAGACGAAATACAAATAACAAAAAAAGAAGCAGAGAAATTGGGAGATAGAAGAGTAATCGACCATGTTAAGTTAAAAGTAGTAGACAAGCTAAAAGATATGACAAGAAAAGATTGTTTTGCTTATATAGATAGAAACGGATATAAAAGATGTTATAGCTTAAAAACAATGGATTGCAAGAATAAGAAATGCAAGTTTTATAGAACAGATATTACCATAGCAGAAATAGAACAAGACATAAGAAGATATGCAGAACAATAAAAAGGAGGATACGAATGAAAATATATGGAATATACAATATAAAAGAAAATGAGAGATGCGAAAGAGTAGGAACATTAGAAGAAATAAAAATATTTTTAGATTTAAGTATAAAAGAAATAGGACTAGCACTAAGAAGAAACGTTACAATAAGAAATAAATATGAAATTTGTTATTTATACAAAGAATAGGAGGTACATATGACAAAGGAAGAATTAATAAAATTACTTAAAGAATACAAACAAAATAAAGCTAAATTAAATATAAAATTAAAAGAATTAAAAACAGCTAGATTAAAATTAAAAGCTTGTGACGACATAGAAACTAACACAACAAGTGCATATGGAGAAAATCAAGACATACATAGTAAAAATAAGATAAGTAACAAAGTATTAAGCAAGATAGAACAAAATGATATTAAAAGATTAGAATTAGAATCAGAAATAGAAAGTTTAGAAAAAACAATCAAAGAATTAAGAAATAAAGTAGAAGCGGTTGAAGATAGATTGATTGGATTAAAATATAAAGAAAGAGAAATATTAACAGCATATTATATTGATGGAAGAACAGCTCAAAATATTGGAGATAAACTATATTTTCAGATGTACAATAGAACATGTTCAGCTAGATATGTACAAAAAATAATAGATAAAGCAACAAAAAGAATGATAAACATATAGAAAGTTCATAAAAAGTTCGTAGTATAGTACGTAGATTTATATAAATAGATATAGTATAATAACAATAGTAGAATTGTCACAGTTGGAGAAAAACCAACCTAAAACCAAGTGACTAATAAGAAAATTATAGGTCCAAAAGCTAGTTATAGATTTATTTTATAGCTAGTTTTTTAGTTTATAAGAAATGAGGAACAAGAAATGAAAATAATGATAAGTCAACCAATGCGTGGAAAAACAAATGAGCAAATACGAGAAGAAAGAGAAGAATTAGTAAAAAGATTACAAGAAGAAGGACACGAAGTAGTAGACACAGTATTTGAAAATGCCCCAGCAGATGAAGATATTGCGATATATATGTTATCACAATCTATACGATATATAGGAAAAGTAGATGCTTTACATTTTATGAAAGGCTGGGAGAAAGCAAGAGGTTGTAGAATAGAGCATCAAGTTGCAGTAGAATACGGAAAGAAAGTATTTTACGGAAATTAATTAAGTTATTAACACAATGCTAGGTAGTGCTAATAAATCTAAGCAATAGACTCCTTTTACAAAATTGGAAAATAAGATGGCAAATCAGAACTTACCTAGCAAGTTCTAAAGAAAAAGAAGTACTTTACGTTTAGTACGTAAACGAAATCTTTTGCGGAGTTGTGTTCTAAAAGCATAATTCTATTTTTCTGCAAAAAGAAAGTCCCAAACTCTTTCGAGAATGGGGCTAATAGATATGACCGACGTATTGATGTCGCATAATAGAAGTGTTTTAAATGAAACGTGCAGGATTATAATAATCTTCCGTGCGATTGTCACAAAGAGCATGACATTCGGTGCAAGTGCCGTTACATGCTGGACAGCGATGTTCACATTTGTTACATTTTTCTTCTGCTGCAAAGTCATCACTATTTTCGTTGTAACAATCATAGCATACTTTGCAAAGAATGTGCTTGGATACTTTGCAGCTCTCAAAAAGTTCACATCTTAAAATCCGTTTCATATAGAAACCTCCTTTATAAAAATAGTATATATTGTATTATACTACAAATCAACATAAAAATCAAAACAGGATAGTGTTATGAGTTAATTAAATTCTATAGAAGGTGCGAACATGGAAACAATCTATGAAACATACATAAGAACAATATGTAGTAATTGCAAAAACAGAAATAAAAATCTATGTGAAATAAGAAAAGATATAAAAGGGACATTAAAGTGTGTTTACTATATAAAAGATAAAGAAATGGAAGGGTATAAGCAACTTTTAATTAGATTAGCAGAACAACAAAAGCCAATCATGAAATTATAGAAGGTGAGATAATGAGTGAAAGAACATTTAAAACAAAGGAAGAATTTATAAATAAATTTAAAGAATATATAAACAAATGCAAGACACAAAAAGAATTGCCTAATATAGCAGGTTTTTGTGTATATTGTGATATTAATAGGGATACTTTTTATGCACAAGAGAAGTATTACTCCGACACCTATAAAAAAGTAAATGATATTTTGGAAGATACAACAATTAATTGTAAAAACATAAATGAAACTTTTAAAATATTCTATATGAAAAACAAATTTGGATACAAAGATAAACAAGAAAATATTAACATAGAGACGAATTACGAACAATATTTGAAAAAGGTTGAGGGAGATGAGTATTAATACCAAGTCTTACATTGAAAATTATATAAAGATACGAGATAAAAAGGGAAATGTTATACCATTAACATTAAATGAACCACAATTAAAGTATTACAATGTAATTAGGAAACTACATCAAGAAAGAAAGCCAATACGAATTATTATTTTAAAAGCCAGACAAATGGGATTTAGTACAGAGACGGAGGCTATTATTTTTAAGAATGTGGTTACCCACCATAACTATAATGCGGGTATTGTAGCACATAAGGAACAAAGTACAACGAATCTTTTTGAAATGTCGAAAAGGATGTTAGAGTATTTACCTGATACCATTAAGCCAGAGCAAAAAAAGTCAAATGCAAAGGAATTGGTTTTTAATAATCAAAATGGCACTGGTCTGGATAGTAAGATTAAGTGTATGACTGCTGGAGGAAAAGGGATTGGTCGTTCTGATACTTTTACGGCTTTACATTTGTCTGAATTGGCGTTTTGGGAAGGGAATAAAAAGGAGATTATGACTGGTTTGTTACAAGCCGTTCCGAATACACCAGAAAGCATGATAATAGTAGAAAGTACAGCAAATGGATTTGAGTACTTTAAGGATATGTGGGATAGAGCAGTTGAGGGGAAAAGTGATTTTTATCCTCTTTTTATTGGTTGGAATGAGTTACAAGAATATAGTATGCCTTATACTGGGTTTGCATTGACGAAAGAGGAAAGGCAACTACAGAATCAATATAATCTAACATTAGACCAATTGACTTGGCGACGATGGTGTATTGAGAATAATTGTTCTGGGGATATTAACCAGTTTAAACAAGAGTATCCAATATGTCCAGAAGAAGCATTTCTAAGCACAGGACAATGTTATTTTAATAAATTAAATATTATCAATCGAATCAATGAAGTGCCAGAGCCAATAGCACAAGGAACCTTTAATGGCTACTATGACGGAATACGAATAAGAGGTCAAAAGTTTCAAGAAAGAAACGATGGCAATATTAAGATTTATGAGTACCCAGAAAATAGAGTGCCTTATGTGATTGGTGGAGATACAGCAGGAGAAGGTAGCGACTACTTTACTGCTCACGTGATTAATAATATGACAGGAAAGCAAGTAGCAGTTTTGAAACAACAGTATAATGAGATTGAGTTTGTAAAGCAAGTTTATTGTTTGGGTATGCTTTATAATCAAGCTTTGATTGGGTTAGAGAATAATTTTAGTACCTATCCTACCCAAAAGTTGATGGAACTGAATTATCCCAATCAATATGTTAGAAAGAAAGAGGATACTTATAATACGAAACATGAAAAGAGTTTTGGTTTTAAGACAACTAGTATTACAAGACCTTATATTTTAGCACAGTTACAGGAGATTGTGCATGATAGCATAGAGGTAATAAATGACAAAGATACGTTAAGAGAAATGCTTACTTTTATTGTGAATGAAAATGGTAGAGCAGAAGCGGAAGTAGGATACCATGATGATTTGGTTATGGCATTAGCAATAAGTTATTATATTAGAGAACAACAGGATAAGAAGAAGATAGATAGAAATTCTAATTATAGGGATACAGAGGAACAAATAAATAAAACATTTGGGTTTGAAAATAATAATATCGAAGAGGACTATGGAGATGACATAGTTCCTTTTTAGTTTGGAGGAAGTATGTATTTAATATATACAATATTATCAATTAGTTGCTTGCTATTTGGATTTTATTTTGGTTTTAGAATCGGAAAGGATAAAGAGATTCCAGAGCCACCAAAAGAAGTGATTCATCCTATCGAGACAATTAAGATAAACAAAAAGGAAAAGAAAGAAGAGAAGGAGCAAGACGAGAAATTAAGGGAATTACAACAAGATTTAGAAGCATTAGATAACTATAATGCTGAAATTATATAGTGGGAGGTAGGCATGAAAAGAAAAAATCAAAATATTACGACTGTTTGGGAAGAGTACCAAAGAGGAGTAGATTATAATTATCAACAACAGTTGTATGAAAAGAGTAAGAGAAATTATAATTTTTATTTGGGAAATCAGTGGGAAGGTGCTAAGCTTTCAGGGATTCAACCAATTACGCTTAATATTATTAAGTCGATTGTTAAGTATAAAGTTGGTGTGGTAAAGACTAATTCTTATCAGATTTATTTTAATAGTGAGACATATGAGAATCAAGAGGAGAGGGAAAAGCTGGAAGATGTTTGTAATATGCTGAATCGATATGCCAATCGCTTGTGGGAAAAGAATAAATTAAATAAGTTGGTCCGAAGTTGTATCAATGATGCTTGTATCGATAGTGAGGGGATTATTTATTTTTATGCTGACCCAAACCCAGATAGTAATAATATACTGTGTGAACAAGTGAATAGGACAAATATTTATTATGGCAATGAGAATGATGATGATATACAAAATCAACCCTATATTATTATTTCTTTTAGAAGGACAGTGGAAGAGGTAAAAGAAGAGGCAAGAAGTAATGGAATTAGTGAAAAAGAGATAGATTTAATTGTGGAAGACCAAAATATTGAGGAGCAGTCTGGAAGGGATAAGAGGACAAATGAGATTTCTCCAATGTGCTTGGTTTTGTTAAAGTTGTATAAAAAGGATGGCAAGGTTTGGGCTAAGAAATGTACAAGATTGGCTACTGTTATGAAGGATGTATGTTTAGAAATTGATTTGTATCCTGTAGCCCATGTTCTATGGGAGAGAGTAAAAGGAAGTAGTAGAGGCCAAGGAGAGGTGGAGTGGTTAATTCCGAATCAAATTGAGATTAATAAGACAGCTACGAGAAGGGCTTTGGCTGTTAAGATGGTGGCTTTTCCGAAATTGGTTGCTAATACGAAGTATATTTCGAATACGAGGGCTTTGAGTAAAGTGGGTACGACAATAGAGGTAAATGAATTAAATGCTGATGATGTGAATAAGGTTGTGAATTATTTGAAACCAACTGCTATTAGTTCAGATGCTTATAATTTGCAAAAAGAGTTACAAGAGGAGACGCAAAATTTGGCTGGTGCAAGTGATACAGCTACCGGTAATGTGGATCCAACACAGGCGGCGGGGAAGGCAATATTGGCAGTGCAACAGGCTTCTCAACAACCTATTAATGAGCAAATTGAGTCGTATAAGGATTTTATTGAGGATATTGCTAGGATTTGGTTTGCTATGTTGAAGGCTAATAGTGTGAATGGTTTAACTTTGACGAGGGAAAAGAAGGATTATGCGAATAATATTACGTTAGAAGAGGTGTACAAGATGTCTTATAAGGAGCTACAAGGATATGATTTGGATGTTAAGATTGATATTACGCCGAAGTCTCCATTTGATAAGTATGCGATGGAAGTGTCTTTGGAGAATTTACTGAAATCACAGCAAATTACTTTTGAAGAGTATGTAAAAGCTTTACCAGAGGATGCTACGATGCCGAAGTCTAAGCTAAAAGAGATTTTAAAAGAGAGGGAAGAGAAGGAAAATATCTTTAATGAGATTGAAAAAACGGCGAATGCGTTGGATAGTGCGATGCAACAGGTTATGACGGAACAAGAGATGAATAATGTAGAACAAACTGGAGTTAATCCAGAACAATTAGATAGGATAAATCAAGGACAAGTTCCAGCTTAGTTATTAATATTAAAGTATATATGCCCAAAACTATGATGGCTAAAAAAGCTGAAGGAATTAATAGTCGATGGACTTTAAACAGGAGGTAACACATGCCAAATGATATTGAAAATGTGGAAAAAGATGAAGCTTTGGAAGGATTAGGAGTGGAAGATACTAGTAATCAGGAAGAGGGGACATCAAAAAAGACTTTTACGCAAGAGGATTTAGACAGAGTGGTGAGTCAAGAGAAGGCTAGGCTTGAAAGAAAGTATCGTAAGGAGGAGGAGAGTAAATTAAGTAGGTCGAAACAATTAGAAAGTGTTTTGAGGGCTGGTTTGTCTCTTTCGGAAGAAGATGATGTTTTAAGTAAAGTGGAAGACTTCTATAAAGAGCAAGGGGTAGATATTCCAGATGTTGAAGGTGTGAATAAGAAAGATGCTGAAATCCTAGGTATAGCAGATGCGCAAGAGATGATTGATACTTTTGATGACACGGAAATTGAGGCTAGGGCGAATGAACTAGCGCAAAGACAAAGGATAGGGAAGACTTCTGCACGTGAAAATGCAGAGTTTTTTAAGTTGGGTGAGTACCTGACAAGTAAGTTAAAAGAAAAGGAATTAGAAACCAGCGGAATAGATGTGAGTATTCTTCAAGATGAAGGGTTTAAGGATTTTGCAAGTAAGTTTAATAGCAGTATGAAGATGAGTGAGATTTATGATTTATGGGAAAGGGTGAAGGAGAATGCTCCGAAAAAGCCTGTAAGTACTGGTAGTTCAAAGTCTACTGTACCAGATAATCAGATAAAAGAATATTATACTTCAGAAGAGGTAGACAAACTAGGAGATAAATTGGATGACCCGAATATTCTTGCAAGAGCGATAAAGTCTATGAAACGTTGGTAAAAAGAAAGGATGATATGATATGAGTTATGCAAATTTTAAACCAACTGTATGGTCTAAATACATACAACATGAATTACCAAAGTTTACAACTTTTAAACAAGATTGTGATTACAAGTTTGAAGGAGAAGCAGGACAAGGGAAAAGGGTAAAAATACAAAATGTGGGAAGACCTACGGTTAAGACCTATGTTCCAGGTAAACCAATTGATGATCCAGAGAATGTAGGAGAAACAAGTGCTTATTTAGATATTGATCAATTTGATTATTTTAATTATGGGATGGATGATATTGATAAGGCACAAGCTCAAGATGGAGTGATGGAGGCATTACAAGTTGAAAGTACAAGGGCATTAGCGGAGAAAGAAGATATTTTTTGTGCTAGGCAAATGGCTAAAGATGCTGGTATCAAGACGGCTTCTACTAAAATTACGGATGAAGCGTCTGCTAAAAAGGCGGTTGATGAGTTGTTTGTTAAATTATGGAATAATGGGGTAAGTAGCAAGGATGATGTTACGATGTATTTAACACCTTGGTTTTATATGTTGTTCCAAAATAAATTAATAGAATTGAAGACGAATAATGATGATTTAATTGCCAAAGGTGTTTTAGGGTTGTATAACAATGCTAAGATTAAGATGACGAATAATGCTTATAATGATGGAACCGATGATTTTATTATCTTAAAAACTTCTAAGGCTTTTGCTTATTGCAATGGGATTGATAAGTTAAAACCATATGAACCAGAAAAGGGCTTTGCGGAGGCGATTAAAGGTTTGAATACTTATGGTGGAAAAATGGTAAGACCAAAAGAATGTGCTGTTTTAAGATGCCATCAATAATTTTTAGAAAGGGAAGGTGAAGTTGTATGGATAAGGCTACAAATTCAGTGATAGTGAGAAATGAGGCTACTGTTTTAGAGGATGCAGTGGCTTTGAAGACGACAGGGCTTGGAATTGATTATTCAAACAAGTCTTGTGGAAAAATTTTAATTTTAATTAATAATACAGGAACAGCTGCTAAAAAAGCAACAATAGTAAAGGGTGATTCTTTACAAGGGACTGAGGATATGGAAATATCGGTAGCGAATGGTACTACGGTTGGTATTGTAATTGAATCAGGTAAGTTTGAGAATGTGTCTGGTGAAAATAAAGGTAAAGTTATTGTTAAAGGTGAAGATGCTACCAGTTTAAAGGTGCAAGTAGTAGAGTTACCATAGTTTTAGAGGGGGTAATCTCCTCTTTTTATATGCAAGTAAAGGAATTTTAGCTAGTTCGATTCTAGCGACTTGGGAGGTAGGAAGAATGACTTATGGTGAGAGTAAGAAACAGGTGTTAGCTTTGATTGAGGAGTTTTCACCTCATATGAAGGCATATACAGAAGATGAAGATATTGCGTTGAGATTGCCTTTTTTGTTTGATTTAGCGTATCAAGAGTTGGCACAAAATAAGAAGATAGTGGCTACTAAGTTATACCCAGAAAAAGAAGAAAAAGTGGATAAGTATACAGCTTATACATTACCAAGTGACTTATATCAAATTAAAAATGTGTTTATGTTGGATAAAGATAATAAAAAGGGAAATGTGGATTACTATACTTTAGGAAAAAATAAGATTTACATTAATGATAATACACAAGGACAAACGGTATTAGAATATTATAAGTTTCCTCAGAATCTCACTGAAGAGACGGAGGATGATTTTTATTTGGAATTGGATCAAGATGCACAAGGGGTTTTGGTTTATAAGGTGGCTGATGATATTTTGAAGACTGATCCTAGTTCTGATTATACAGCGTTTGCGACGGAGTTTCAACGTAAGTTACAATTGTTGGATAATAGAAGGAGTGTGCCAAGTGTTTGCTTGAAGGAGTATGAAGAAGAGTGTGAAGGTGAGTTTGACTTATAGGAGGTAAGTGATGGCGACTGGTGTTAAGAGGGTGTATACCAATTTTGCTGGTGTGGATTTTTTGGAGGAGCCGAGTTTGGTGACTATAACGAGAAGTCCAGATGCACTTAATGTTTGGAAGAATTATGAGGATACGCAAGGGGCTTGTATTGAGACGAGACCAGGTTTTAGGAAGTTGGCTCAGATGGGTGAGAAGATTAATGGAATTTATGTGTATGATAATCATACTGCTATTGTACATAGTGGTATGAAGTTGTTTGAATGGAGCAATTTTCCGAATGAACCAGATGAGGAGAATTTAAAACAATTATTTCAGGATATGGATGATAGGAAGAGTTGTTTTAATAAGGCGGATTCGGAAAAGAAGTTGTATATTAATGATGGGAAAAATTATTTGGTATACGATGGTACAATTGTTAAGAAAGTGTCTGAGGATAATCCTGTAGTGCCAAGGACTACGATTAGTAGGAAGGCTGGCAATATGGGAGGAGGAGAATTGTTAGAGGATGTTAATTTGTTGACTCCTAAGAGGACGAATAGTTTTTTGGCAGATGGAGTGGCTAAGGAGTTTTATTTGGATGCGACGGAGATTGATGATACGGCAGTGACAGCGATTGTAAATGATGTGAATATGATGGAGAATACGCATTTTGTGGTTGATAGGTTAAGAGGGAAGGTTACGTTTAATACGGTACCTGGTAAGCCTAATTTAAGTGGTGAAGATAATGTTTTTATTACTTTTTCGAAGACGATTGCAGGATATGAGGATAGAATTGCTAAGTGTACAAATGCGATTATTTTTGATAATCGTTTGTTTTTTACAGGAAATCCAGAATTTCCGAATGCGGTTTTTCATTCAGAACGTGGGAATCCGCAGTATATTTCTGATTTAAATTATTATGAGGATGGGGCTAGTGATAGTTTGATTACTGGTATGACGGTTGGTAATAATATTTTGTGGATTTTTAAGAATTTGGATCAGAATAATGCGAATGTGTTTTATCATGAGCCTACGACGGATTTGGAGCATGGTAGGATTTATCCAAGTAAGCAGGGGAATGTGAGTATTGGTTGCTATGCGGGGAGTACGAATTTCCAAGATGATATTGTGTATCTTAGTCGTTATGGTTTAGAGGGTGTGAGTACAGAGAAGATTGATAGTAGACAGGTTGTGGCTCATAGGAGTTCGCTTGTGGATGTTAAGATGACGAATGAGGATGGCTATTCAAATGCTAGTATGGTGGTTTGGAAGGGCTATTTGTGTGTGTTGGTAGATGGAAGGATGTATTTAGCAGATAGTAGACAGAAGTATGCGAAATTAAATAGTTTTGAGTATGAGTGGTTTTATTGGGATATTTCTACGGCGAATCCTAGTGTTTTGAAGGAGTTTGATGATTGTTTGTATATAGGGGCTAAGGATGGCTCCATTTTTGTTGTAGAGGGTACAAATGATGATGGGGAGTTGATTTCTAGTTATTGGACGACTCCGATGGATAATTTTGGTTTTGATAATCAGCTTAAGACGACGAATAAGCGTGGAGGGATTGCTAAGATTAAGACAATTCCGAATGGTTTGATTAAGATTGCAAGGAGGACGGATAGGTCGCCGGTGTATAAGTTTACAACGCAGAAGTCGGCGACTGGGTTTGATTTTGCGAATATTGATTTTAGTAATTTTAGTTTTGTTACGACGAATAAGTCGTATTTGGTTTATAAGATGAAGGAGAAGAAGGTTGTGGAGTTGTCGATGAAGTTTTACAGTGATGAGTTGGATCGACCTTTTGGGATTTATAGTTCTACGATTGAGGCGTTTGCAGGAGGATATGTTAAGAAATAGGAGGAGTGGATATGAGTTTACCAGTATGTACGGTGAATACGAGTAATATTCAGAGTTTGCCAGATTCGCCTACTTTGGCTCCTGATGAGTTAAAGCAGGAGTTTGATAAGTCTGGGAAAGATTTGAAGGATTATTTGAATGAAATTTTGTTGCCAGCTGTGGAGAAGTTGGTTAGGGATGAAAAGGCTAATTTGGAAGCGTCAATTAATAGTAAGATTTTGGCGGATAATAAGAAGAAGTATCCTATAGGGAAAATAATAATGAGTACGAGTAGTGCGAATCCGAATACTTATATAGGTTTTGGTACTTGGGTTCTTTGGGGTAGTGGTAGGGTGCCTGTTGGTGTGAATACGAGTGATACGAGTTTTAATACGGTGGAGAAGACTGGTGGAGAGAAGTCTCATAAGTTGACGATAAATGAGATACCAGCACATACTCATAAGGTAAAGGGGAAAACAGCAGTTAGTGGTGGAGAGTATACGCAAACACCAATTGATTATACACGTCCTGATGGTGATAAAGAGTTAGTTACGAGTTCAGTAGGTGGTAATCAAGCACACAATATTTTACAGCCTTATATTACTTGTTATATGTGGAAGCGAACGGCTTGATGGAAAGGAGAGAGTTATGGCGACTGGTTATGAGGATATTGATAATTTGGTGAAGGAACAAAATAGTTTGTTGCAGCAGCAGGAACAAAAGCAAAATGATGTGATTAATCAACAAACACAGATGCAAGTAGATGAGTTAAATCGAGAGAAAGAAAAGCTTGAAAAAGAAACGGATAAGACGACGCAAGGGTTGTATGCAAATTGGCAGAAACAGACGAATCAGTATGGGGCTGGTATGGAACAGTTAGCTCAGCAAGGGTTGGCAAATTCTGGTTATGCGGAGACGACGAAGACGGCGTTGTATAATACGTATCAAAAGAGTGTTACAGATACTCTAAATAATTCTAAGGATTTGTATGCTGATTATAATTTTAAAATACAGCAAGCAAGACAAAATGGAAGTATTCAGCAAGCTCAGTCTGCATTGGAGTTGTATGCTCAAAGGGTGCAGTTGCTTACGCAGAATTATGAGTTAAGACAGAATAGGGAGAAGTATTTGTATCAACAAGAGCGTGATAAGATTTCAGACCAACAGTGGCAGAAGAGTTTTGATGAACAACTTAGACAAAATGAGTTGGAGAATCAATGGAGACAGAAGCAGTTTGATTATCAAAAACAAAGGGATAGTGTGGCAGATAGTCAGTGGCAACAGCAGTTTAATTTGTCAAAAAAAAAATCTAGTTCGGGTAGTTCGTCAAGTAAAAAGAAGACAGGTGGATTAAAGCTAAGTGATGGCAATGGTGCTTATGAGGAAGATTATGAAAAAATGTATGAGGCATTGCAAAAAGCTAAAGAAGTAGCAATTAACTTTGCAAATGGAGCAAGGGATGCAGTTCTTAAAACAGGAAAAAAATAATCCCGAAATGAAGGAGTTATTATGGATATAAGAAAATTATCTGAAGAAGAAAGAAAAAAGTATGTAGAGGGATTTAAAGAGTATGTTGCTAATAGAAATAGTAGTACTAATAGTGGAAATACTGAAATTGTTAATAGTGTTATTGATAATGCTTTTTATGACGCAATAAACAATACAACAACAAGGAGAAATTATAATAATGATACTTGGAATAGAGTTAAAAGTATGGCAAATGATAATCTAAATCGTTTTAATAATACACAAAAGGTTATGGATAGAAATACTCGTAATCAAATGGCAAAGACAATGGAAGATTATACAAATTTAAAAAGAGTTGGTATGCAAAATGCTTCTAATTATGTGCAAGAAAAAGCTAAACAAGAAGAGGAAAAAAACAAAAAGAATGATAAAGGATTATTGTTTGATAAGACGAGAAAAAGTGAAAAAGAGCGTGTATTAAATGCTAGAAACAAAAAAGAAACTATAGAAAAAGAACTAAGCAATAATAATATATTAGGAACAGAAAACTTTTTTGACAATAGTATAAATATGTATGAAAGAAATTTAGCAACCCATCAAGAAAATTTATCAAAAGAACAAAGTGTTAAAAAGAATAACAATATATTGCAAGACTTATTAGGATTAGGAAAAATAACAGGTTCAGGAGTAAGCTCAGGAACAAAAGAAGTATTAAACTATGTTGAAAGTACAAATGAAAAAAAATTTAGCAATTATAAAAATTTAAGAGAAATGCAGTTTTTAACTTCTCCTAATGTAAGTAGAGACGATAAAGCTAAGGTGCAATTTGAAAATGATAAAAGGATATTTAAAAGTCAACCTAACTATGGTTTAGGAAATATAGATTTAAATAATAGAAAAGTTGCAATTAATGAAGATGGAAGTATAAGTACCGTTAGAAGTATGAGCTTTCAAGATGAAGATGGAAAAGAAGTTTTAATACCAACAGTTGTAGATGGGAAAATAGTTTCTGACGACGAAGCTATTCAACATTATTACAATACAGGAGAATATCTTGGAAAATTTGATACGGTAGAAGAAGCAGAACAATATGCAGAACAACTTCATAAACAACAGAATGTTTTGCATAATAAAGAGGGAATTGAAACGAATCTTGTAAAAAAGGCGATACGTGATAGCATAGCAAAAGATGAGCAAAAAATACAAGAAGAACAAAGTAAATTAAGTAATAAAGTAGCACAAAAATTCGGAGAAATAGCACCATCTATGGGACAAATGTTACCAGGTATGGCTTTGAGCACAGTAAATCCAGTTTTAGGAACATCTTACTTTATGACTAGTGCAGGAGGCGGATATATAAATGATGGTCTTAATAGGGGAATGACAGAAGAAGAGGCTTGGAAGTATGGAACTGTTATGGGGGCAATAGAAGGAGCCAGTGAGTCTTTTATAACAGGTCAACAAGTAAATAAAATTGCAAATGCGTTTGGAGGAAAACAAATTAGTAAAAAAGTTCTTGATAGTTATGGATTTAACATATTTGAAAATGCAGTGCAAGAAGCAGTAATGGAGCCAGCACAAGAGATTACAGCAGGAATAATTGGAGATAAAGCTGATTGGAGTAATATGGGACAAAGAATGATGGAGTCTGGTTTTAATGGTGCTTTGATGGGAGCGATAACAAATGGTGTTACGTATGGTTTGGAGAAGAGTGGTATTGTTTATAATAAGATTAAAAATAATGAGCAAGTGACAGTAGAAGAATATAAGGAAGCTTTACAAGAAAATATAGATAGGTTTGGGAAGAATGCAATAGAAGATAGTATAAAGAAAGGAGCTCTGGAAACTTATGAAGAGATAAATAATGCTACTAAATTACAACAAAATGCTCTTGCAAATAATAGGCAAACAGTGTATAATAATAATGAAAGTGTAGGTGGAGTCAGTGAGCAACGAATTGATACAAGAGGAGATGAGTTTAGAAGACTTCAAGAAGAAAGTCGAAGAATCGCTAATTCAACAAGTTGGGAACAAAGAGACTCAAAGATTGATGGAAGAGAACAAGAACGAATTAGAGGAATATTACAAAGACAAGTGCAATCCTCTAGGATTAGCAACAGCAATAGTGAGGGGATTAATGTAGTATTAGGAGATAAAATTGAAACTGATAAAACATTTAACATGTATAGTAACATAGATGCTAAAACATTTCGTGATATGTTTGAAATAGCAAGGACTTATACTAAGAATGGTGAACTGGTAGATTTGCATAACCTAGAAGAGTATAAAAATACAAAAAATTATTTGTCAGAAGATGGAACAAGTGGGTTTTCAATTACAAAAGATGGAGATTTAATAAGTGTTTTTAATGCAAAATCAATTAACAATAAAAAGGGATTTTTGAAAGCTATTGCTCCAGAAGTAAAGAAAAATACAAAAACACTTGATTGTTTTATGTCTGTAAATCAGCCTTTGAATACTATGTATGAAAAATATTTCGGATTCAAAACTGCTTCTGTAATGGAGTACAATATGCAATACGACCATGATAATATAGGAAAAAACCATAACTATCCACAAGTTGCGTTTATGGTGAATACCCAAGAAGATGTACCGATTAGACATTTCACGAAAGACCAATATAATGAGGCAATAGAATATAGAAATAAATTTATAAATAATCGGAGAAGGACTAGGAGATACTAGTTCTTTTAATATGCAATCTAATAATACTACTAATTTAGAACAAAATGGCATCAATAATGAAATTAATTCCCAAACTGGACAAATTAATCAAGCAGAAAATAAAATGTCTCAAAATGGAAATATGGAGCAAATAGATAGAAAACAAATAATAAAAGGATATCATGGTACAGATGCAAATTTTGAAAATTATAGTTTGGAACATTTTGGAAAGCATGATGAAGGAGATTTTGGAAAAGCAGTTTATTTTTCAACAGATAAATCAACAGCCACTAAATATGGAAAAAATGTAAAAGAAAATAATATAAATTTAGAAAATCCACTTATTATAAATAATGAACAAGACTATAAAAAGATGTGGAGTGAATTAGGAAAAAGGGCAGACAAAGAAAAATTAAGTATTGAAGAAAAGGATTTAATTAAAGATAAATATACATCTCAAACAGATAAAGATTATATGCTATATAATACATTGTCAGCAGAAGAAAAAAAGAATATACTGCAAGAAATGGGGTATGATGGAGTTATCGATAACACATACAATCAAATTGCAGTATTTAATCCCAACAATATTGAAAATAATTCGAAAACAGTGTATAATAGTACTGAAAGTGAAGGTGGGATAAATGAGCGAAATCAATTTACCAATCAACAAGAAACAACAAACGAATCAGTTAACGACACGACAACAAGAAATACTGAATTATCTCGACAACGAAATGATACCAGCGTACAGCAGAACAGTCAATATAGCGAAAGAAAATACAACAAACAAGAATATAATCAATGGGAGCAATCAATTAGACCAAAAGAAGAAAGTAATCTTACCATTGAAGAAAAAACAATAAAAGACAATATTAAAAGCCAATATGGAAAAGATATTGTCTTTTTTAATGGAGAAAATAGCAACTATAATGCAGGGGCATCAACCCAAAATGCGAATACTATTTATATAAATTCAAACCAAGTCGCTGAATTTGGATTAAATAAAATGGTGTTACATGAAACTATGGAAAGCAATATTGCACATAATCAAACATTAAAACAAGATATAGTAATACCAGCAATTGAAAAAATAATTGATGACCCTAATTTTATACAACAAAAAGAACGTTTTTGGGAAGGACAAACAGATAAAATACCAAGTGATTATGCAATAGCAAAAGATATTTTATGTGATAGATTTGCAGAAATGAAGTCTGGAGAAAGTTTAGATTATAAAAATGTATTATCACAAGAAACCAATATGACTATAGATTATGCTTTAGAGAGCTTTCATAAACAGTTATATGGAAAAAATATAGTTGATACAAATAATCAATTAAATAAAGTGGAAGCAAATACACAATCATTAGGATATAAGCAAGAAGTGAGAAGTAATATGTTAATAAGTCAGAAGGTTCAAGCTGATATTAATTTGAAGAAATTTAAAGACGAGAATAACATAAAGAACGATATCATAACAGAGAGTAAACAAGAAGTACCGATAAGCGAAAGCAAACAAGAAGAAAAGGTGGCACAAATATTGGCTAAGACTCCAGAAAAGGTAAAGCCAAGCGAAAGAAAATGGGCTATTTTTAAGGCTAATATATTAGATAAAGGAATTGTTTTTGAAGAATTATCTCGAAAAACTAAAAATAGAGATTTACAGGTAAAATGGGATTATACATTATCAGCAACAGCAAGGGGACAAAATGCAATTGGGAATGCTAGATATGAATTTGATAGTAAAACAAAAACGAAAAGACAAATAAGTAAATCTTTAGAGGAAATAAGAACAGAAGTAGGAGACAATATTGAAGATTTTAGCAATTATATGTATCATCAATTAAATGTTGATAGAATGACTTTGGAAGAAAGGTTTGGAGGAGATACAGGATTAAATTATGAAAGAAAAGGTGTTATTAAAAATAAACCAGTATTTGGAGACAGTGTAACAGCAAAGATGTCAAAGAAAGTGGTGGCAGAGTTAGAAAAGAAATATCCTAAGTTTAAGGAATATGCCCAAGATGTATATGATTTTTTAGATGCTAACCAATTTGAATTAGTAAAAAATGGTGTAATTTCACAAGAAAGTGCTGAACATATGAAAGATATGTATCCACACTATATTCCAATAGGAAGAGTAAATAATACAGGAATGGCAATTACAGTGCCTTTAGATACAAGAAAGACAGGGATTAATTCGCCAATTAAGTCTGCTAAGGGTGGAAGTAGTGATATTTTGCCTTTATTTGATACGATTGCACAGAGGACATTACAAACTTATAGGGCTAGTGCAAGAAATAATTTTGGAGTAGAATTGAAGAATACATTAAATTCAGCTGCTAATGTAGAAAAGGTTGATGTTGATAGCATTGTTGATACAATGGGAAAAACAGTAGAAGAACAAGAATTATTACAAAAGGGGAAGAATGGAGAAAATCCTACATTTACAGTTTTTGAAGGTGGAGAGAAAATAACTTATGAGATTACTAAAGATATGTATGATGCTTTGAAACCTGTAAGCGATAGTTCAATTTTAGGAAAAACAGTGAAACCTTTAAACAAAATTAGCAATTTTAGAAGAGGTGTATTAACTGAATATAATCCTTTGTTTTCTATTACAAATGCTCTTAAAGATGCTCAAGACGTTTTGATGAACTCCCAACATTCGGCTAAAACTTATTCAAAGTTTCCAGAGGCTTATACGCAAATTTTAAAAAAGGGATATTGGTATCAAGAGTATGTTCAAAATGGAGGGGAGCAAAATAGTTATTTTAATGCAAATGATAATATTTTTGAAAGTGATGCTAAGCAAAATAAGTCTAAATGTAAGAATATTTTAAGGATACCTTTGGATGCAATAAGTAGTGTAAATAATGTAATTGAATTGGCTCCTAGACTTTCGGAATATATTGCTAGTAGAGAAGCGGGGAGAGGTGTTGAAACATCAATGCTAGATGCTTCAAGAGTTACTACAAATTTTAAGGCTGGTGGAGATGTAACGAAGTTTGCAAATAGGAATGGAGCGACATTTTTGAATGCTTCTGTTCAGGGAGCTATGCAAGCAGTAAGAAATGTGCAAGAAGCTAATATGAAGGGAGTAAAAGGATGGACTGTGTTAGCTTGTAAGACTGCTATTGCTGGACTGCCTGCTATGGTACTAAATAATTTCATATGGGGCGACGATGATGATTATGATGAATTGCAAGACTATGTAAAGGATAATTTTTATTGTATTGCTAAATATGGAGATGGAAATTTTGTAAGAATACCTAAAGGAAGGGCATTAGCTACGATTCAAAAAGTAGTGTCAAGTGCTGGTAAATATATAACAGATGGAAAAGAAATAAATATTGACAATTTAACAAAGGATTTTTGGGATTGTTTAATGTTTGCAAAGGATAATTTAGCTCCTAATAATCCAATTGATAATAATGTTATTTCTCCAATAACACAAGTGATGACTAATACAAGTTGGTATGGAGAGGATATTGTTCCTAGTAGATTACAAGATAAACCAAAAGCAGAACAATATGATGAAACAACAGATAGTTTTAGTATTTTGATAGGTCAGATATTAAATGTTAGTCCATATAAAATTAATTATTTATTAGACCAATATGGTGGAGGAATAAGTGATGTGGTGTTACCATTTATGACAAAGCAAGCAGAAAACAATCCAATTGAGGATAAATTTACAACTGATTCTACTATGAAAAGTAAGTATCCAGGGAACTTTTTTGAAAAGATGGATGAATTGAAAATTAGTGCAAACAGTTCTAGAGCAACAGATGAAGATAAGGTTAAATATCAATATATGTCTGGTATTCAAAATGAGTTAAGTGATTTATATACTAAGAAAAGAAAAATACAAAATTCTGATATGTCAGATGAAAATAAAAAAATTATATTAAAAGAAGTTCAAAAACAAATTAATAAAATAGCAAAAAAAGGAATAGATTCTTTGGATAATTTAAAAATAACAAATTTGACAGCTAAGATAGGAGATAGCGAGTATTATAAATTTCATGATGAATGGACAAAATTGTCAGATGAAGAGAAAGAAAAGAATAAGAGTATTTCTTTGACTTCTTATGCTGATTATAAGAATAAGACTTATAATTTGGCTAAGAAAAAGAAAGATAGTGGAGAACTGAAAAAAAATGAACAATTAAAGAACAAGGATAAAATAGAAATGCTATTAAATTCAAAATGTTCAGAAGAAGAAAGAGAAGAGGTTTATAAAAATTATATTGGAACAGATGATAAGAAAATACAGCTAGTGGATAAATTAGATTTTCCTTTGAATGAGTATTTAAAATATAAACAACAAGATTTTAAAAATGATAAAGATAAAGATGGAGAAGCTATTTCTGGAACTAAAAAGGAGAAGGTTTATAGTTATCTTAATGATATTTCTAGTTCTATTTTAAAAGATGATTATAAAAAGATTATTTGTAAGATAGAAGGGATAAATGAATATGATAGTGATGTTGTTAATTTTATATGTAATTATGATTCTATAACAACAAATGAAAAAAAGGAAATATTAAAAAATTTAGGGTATAAAATTGACAAGGATGGATTTGTTCAAACTAGTACAATATTGCCAATAAGGAAGTATGTAAAATAAAGTGTAAATTTATGTTTTGTGTCGAAAAAAGCAATTTTTATAAAAAGATAGACGGATTACTCTGATATACTGGTATTATACCAACATAATATTAAGAGGAGATGTAGATGTGCTTAGTTTGATAGAAATTATGTTTTCTAGTATTGGGGTTTATGGATTTTTTGTACAAAATTGGATATGTGCTACTATAGGATTGATTGGTATAGTTATATGTGATTTTATAGATATATTTATAAGCGGTCATGATCCGACTATAACATTTCTAGCTATTATGTTTGGAATTGGAGTTAGTATAGCCAATAAAAATCCATTATATGGATTTACAATTGCTTTATGTGGTGAGAATCTTATAATGTCTATTATAATAATGGTTATTATGGTGATGTCTTTTATAAAGTATTGCATAAAAAAAGATAAATCGACAGAAATACGTGAAGATTTAATGAAATATCTTGATTATAATAAATTTACAGAAATTGAAAAGTATGTAGAATTATCTAAAATTGTTATGAACAAATTGAATACAGAGAGTATTGATGAGGCAATTGAGATGACGTATTCTTTTTATAAAGAGCAAGGTGTTGATGTGGATAAGATTGAGGAAGATAAAAATAATAAATTTGCAACACTGTCTAAGTTAGTGATGTTAGGGTTAGATACTGATAGTATTGATGAGGCGATTGAGGAGACAAATGATTTTTATGCTAGCCAAGAGATACAAAAGGAAAACAATTATTAGCAGGAAGGAGGAGTGGTATGCTTACAGAAAGAAAGGTATTAACTATTACAGATGAAGAAAATCAAGGTGGCGAGAAGATAATTTCAGTTGATGAAATTTTACAACAGTATGAAATTAAGGGATTATCTTTAGGAGATTTACAAGAAAGATATGTTAATATGGTGGATGTATATGAAGAGGAAATTAGAGATTTAAAAAATAATATAGAAAGTAAGTATGAAGAGATAAATTCTAATATTTTAGGGCTTGGAGAAACTGTTAGAGAAATATCTAATAATGTAGAAGAAATAACAATGGTAAGTGAAAATGAAAATTGTGTGGATACTTCTTCTTATATCTTATTGATAATAGCTTTAATAATAACATTTTTTGTAGGAAAGTATTTCGGAAAGAACAAAAATAATTAGAAAAATATAGATAAGAGCATTAGATTTAATCTGGTGCTTTTTATAATGGAGGAAATATGAATTTTAATGTGAAACCTAAGAATTTAGCGAGGCAAGAGAAGGGATTGCCTCAAACGATTTCCCAACTGATTCAAAAGTACAAGTTAGATGCTCTGTGGGATAATATTCAAAAGCTTGTGAATGAGGTGCTACAGCATGCGGATTTTATCCGAGCTGGAGAAATCTCGGCAGATAGAATCAAGGGAGGAACTTTAAAACTTGGTGGAGAGAATAATATAAGTGGAAAGTTAGAGATTGTCGATGAACAGGGGAATGGTGTTCTTAATGCTGGCAAGGATGGTCTTGAGCTACAAAATGGTACTAAGATAATAGGTGCAAATGGAATTTTAAGTCAGTTTCAGTTTGGTGAATATGATTGGAAAGAAGTTGGGTATTACAACGAGACATATCCATTACAACGAAATACTTATAAGTTTATTAATGTTCCTATTTATATTCCAAGCAATTTTGAAGTGACAGAAGCAAGAGTAATTTTAAAGCATGCTCCAATAAAATGGGGAGATAATATTGGAAATAAAAGTGTATGGGGGTATTGTAGAAATGTGAAGTTATATAAGCAAAGTGAACAAGATAGCTTTTACAAAGAGTATCCTATTTTTCCTTCAGAGGATTATTCCGATGAAGAGGTCTTAACTACTGAAATAATAGGTGCTTTTGGAAGTGATGGCTTTACAGCACAGAGTGCTAATCAATCTACACATCAAAGTGAAGTGATTACAAGTACAGATATAAAAAATTCATTGCAATCTGGATTTACTTTGCTACAAGTAAGAACTGGAAATGATATACCAACATATAATTTAGATGTTAACTATGTTGATGGAGGACTTACGAATGGATACCAAACAAGTGTATATCAACAAACAGGAGCGATGAAAGTTCTTGTAAATATAGTAGGATTTATCAAATAACTAGAAGGAGGAAATTATGGATTTAGAGTTTACGAGGGGTGATACTCAATTCTTGAAGTTTCAACTTAAAGATGGAGAAGGTAATATATTGGAATTAACAGAAAGCGATTACTTATATTTTACAGTAAAACAAAATCAAAATAGTTCAAAGGTTTTAATTCAAAAGAAATATCCAGATAGTATTCAATACCTAGATGGGTATTTTTCTTTTACTTTAAATTCAGAGGATACTGCTGATTTAGCTTATGAAACATATCAATATGATATTGAGTTAAAGTCTGGTGATTATGTAAAAACATTAGGGTTTGGAACGATTACGTTGACAGAGGAGATTACACATAGGAGGGATGAATAATGGTAATTATAGATGATTTAAGCAATGTTGAAAGAACCCCAGTGGAGTTATCTGATTTAAGTCAAGTGAAAAAGGAAGATATTGTGGTTGATGGATTGATAAATATTCCTTTGGTAAAGGGAGACAAGGGAGATAAAGGCGAAAAGGGAGAACAAGGGCAACCGAATCAATTGACAATAGGAACCGTAGAAAGTGGAGAGGAAGCAGTAGCTACGATAGAAGGAGAGGCGCCTAATCAAGTTTTGAATTTGGTATTACCAAAGGGAGAAAAGGGAGAAATGGGTCCTCCAGGGACTGATGGAGAAAGTTATAATGATACTGAATTAAGACAAAGCGTTAACAATAAAGTAGATAAGGTAGAGGGAAAAGAGTTAAGTTCTAATGATTTTACAGATGAATTAAAGCAAAAATTAGATGATATTGGAGAAGGTTCTTTTTTACCAACACGGAGGAACAACAGGACAAGTACTAGCAAAAGCAAGTAATACAGATGGGGATGTTGAATGGATAAATCAGACTGGTGGAGGTACGACAGAGGTAGTAGATACATTACCAATAGGTTCCGTGGTAGAATGGTATTCTGATACACTACCAGAAAACTGGTTGTTATGTAATGGACAAGCTGTAAGTAGAACTGATTATGCAGAGTTATTTAATGTTTTAGGAACAAAATATGGGATAGGTGATGGAAGTAGTACTTTTAATTTACCAAATTTACAAGGAAAAATTCCAGTTGGAAAAGATAGTAATGACACAGACTTTAATACATTAGGAAAGACGGGAGGAGAGAAGAGACATACATTAACATTAAATGAGATACCGATCCATAACCACGGTTGGGGATATGCTAATTCAGCAGCAAGTGGAAATTCTACTTGGGGAAGTGCAGGAAATAATGCTACAGGAACAGCAAAAGATGTGATAAAAGATTCTGGTGGAGGACAATCACACAATAATTTACAGCCTTATACAGTTTGCAATTTTATGATAAAAGCAAAACAAAGTATAGTAGAGGGAATAACGGGAGGAATTGTAATAAATAAAACAAATGTAGATGTAGCAACAGCTACGTTGTCATCTACACAAAGAGTAACTACAACTACAGCATGGGAAGCTGTAAAGGTTAATTTTGATAATGTTACGGATACTAAAAATTTAACATTACTAAATGGTGGAATAAAAATAGGAAAAGGAATTTCAAAAGTTTTGGTTTCAACCAATTTGATTTTTGCAGAAGCACTAACAGGAAGGAATCAAATTCTTATTCGAAAAAATAATAAAACAGTTGGAAAATATATAGCTAAGGAACAAGATAATATATATATGAATTTAACAATGCCAGCACAAGTAATTGATGTAACAGAGGAAGATGTAATAACGCTAATAATAGGAAGCTCAAATGTTCAGACGAATAAAGCTATCGTTAAAGATAGTACATACATGACAATTGTTGCAATAAAAGACGACGAGGAAGCTTGTACAAGTGATATAGTAGTAAGTTCAACAGAACCAGAGACAGATAGAAGAAAAGTATGGTTCCAAAAGGGGACAGATGCAGGCAGTAATGCGATTTATATAAAAAACGATAATGACATATATGAAGAGTTTATAAAAAAAGAGGAAAAAAGAATTATAACAGGAGAAGAATTTGAAACAAATGAATATATAGATGGGAAAAGAGTGTATAGAAAGATAATAAATTTAGGAGCTGGACCTAATAACAATTCTAAAAGTTATGCAATAGGAGTAGAGGCAAGTAAAATAGTAAAACTAAATGTCAATATGAAAAATGAAATAGTTTATATACCGTTAGGATTTGTAAATACTTCTGTAACACAGATGATTACTTACTATGTAAATGAAACTAATTTAGTAGTTCAAGCTGGGATGGATAGAAGCGATTACAAGGTAATAGCAGAGATTTATTATACCAAATAGGAGGAAAACAAATGGACAATACAATAATAGTATCTATAATTTCTTTAATTGGAACATTAGGAGGAAGTTTAGGAGGAATTTTAGTAGCTAATAAACTTACAAATTATAGAGTAGAGCAACTAGAGAAAAAAGTAGAAAAGCATAATGGAATAGTAGAAAGAACATATAAATTGGAAGGACAAGTTGAGGAAATACAGCATGATATTAGAGATTTAAAAGAGGTGAAATGAAATGAAAAATTGGATAAAATGTGCAGGAATAAGAGCAATAAAGACAATAGCACAAACAGCAATAGCGACAATTGGGACAAGCGTAGCAATAGGAGAAGTTAATTGGTTAACAGTAGGAAGTACAAGCTTGTTAGCAGGGATATTAAGTTTATTAACAAGTGTGGCAGGATTGCCAGAAGTGGAGGAAAAGTAATGGAAGAAGAAATAGTAGAGACGATGGAGTTAGTAGAAGAAGATGCAAGAGGGGAGGAAAATGAGTAATGGAGATACAAGAAAGATTACTAAGTATCAATCCATATAGTCGAACAGGAGAGAAGTTACAAAAAGTAAAACAGATTGTAGTACATTGGGTAGGAAATGCTGGAAGTTCAGCATTAGGGAACAGAAATTATTTTGAGAGTTTAAAAAATAAAGGAATATATGCTTCTAGCCAATATATAGTTGGTTTAAATGGTGAGATAATACGATGTATTCCAGAGAATGAGGTGGCATATCATGCAGGAAATAGGACAGTGAATCGAAATAGTATAGGAATAGAAACATGCCATCCAGATTGGAATGGGAAATTTGCAGATAAAACATATAATAGTTTAGTTGAGTTGTGTACTGATATTTGTAGAAGATATGGGCTAAGTGTTAATGACATTATAAGACACTATGATGTAACTGGAAAAGATTGTCCACGTTATTATGTACAAAATCCATCCGAGTGGATTAAATTTAAAAATGATGTGGCAAATAAATTAGGACAAGCAAATGTAAGTGTTGATGTAGAAAAAGTGAAAGGGAGTGATGAGCCAGTGAGAAGGTATAAGAATGGAAGTACAAAGGAAACGATATATGCAGATACAAGTTTAACAAGAGTAATTGGAAATTTAAGTCCTTATGAGGAATGTGATTGTTTTGGAGTATTTAATAATAGACCGATGGTAAGATATAAAGTAGATGGAACGAATAATTATAAGATAGGTTTTGCTAAGTGGTTAGGCGGAGTGAAATAATATTGTTCTAAATTATAAAAAAGAGTAGATTGAGACAATCGTAAAAGTTGTGTAAATCGGATTTCCTTCCGATTGATAACTTGAAAAAAATTAATATTTTAATAACTAATTTTATTTTAACTATATTTTTCTAAAAAATCAATCTTTTAGAAAATGTGAGAGTATAGAAAAAGTTGTGTAAATAAATCCCTCCTTGATATTTTTTATTTTATCACGGAAGGATTTATTTACACAACTTTTTCTATACTCTCGCTAGATTAGATTAATTTCTAGTCTAGCTTATTTTTTTGATTTATAGAGAATACTTGCTTAAATCTCTTAACATTTGAAGCAAGTAATCACCATTATTCTTATCTCTTTCATCTCTTTCAAGATTTCTTTTTCCGAAACATTCAAATCCATTACTTTCATAAAATTCTTTCAGTTTTTCATTATCTTCACATTCCAAAAATACATACCTACCACCGATTAGATTGTGAATTTCTTTTATCTTATTACAAGCAAATTTTAATAGGATATCTCCAGAAATTAATTTGTTGTATCCATTATGATAATTTTTGCCTAGTTGACCTATTAATGGTAGTGCTATATTATATCCTTTGCTATCATTATCGTATTTAGCGTATTTTAAAATGCTTTTTTTCTTTGTATTACTAAGTATGAACTTTTTTATAATTGTTGCTTTACTTGCAATAGAAAAGTATCCTACAAGCACATCTGCTCCTTTATATTGACTCATTACAATATAGGTTCGTGAAATGTCTTGCTTAGAAAATTCAATCGACTTTTCTTTAAGAAAATATTCTACATCATTATTTAATTCACACTTATAAGATTTTAATATTTCTTTTGTTTTTGATTCTCCTAAATTATTGTAAATATCTATTAAATTTATTATCTTGTATCCCATTACCTACTGAATATTTTCCTTATTTGTTCACTATCTGTAATATTTTCAACCATTTTATCTATTTTTACTTGTTTTGCTTTTTTATTTTCTGCTCTTTCTAAAGCATTTATAAATTTTTCGGCTGATTTTCTGTCTTTAATGACTATATTTTTTAAAAAACTTTTTGTTGCCATTTTTATCATCTCCTAATATATTATATCCGATATTTACAATTATAACACAATTTTATGTAAAATTCAATGATTTATAAATAAATTAATTAATATATAATCATGATAATTTTATCACAATGGGAGATAATGTCAATAAGATTTATTAAACTTTCCAAATTTGTGGATAATTCTGTTAAAAAATGTAAATTTTGACAAATTTCAACAAACAAAATAAACATAATGTGCTATAATAAATAAAAAGGGAGTGATGAACCAGTGAGAAGGTATAAGAATGGAAGTACAAAGGAAACGATATATGCAGATACAAGTTTAACGAGAGTAATTGGAAATTTAAGTCCTTATGAGAAATGTGATTGTTTTGGAGTATTTAATAATAGACCGATGGTAAGATACAAAGTAGATGGAACGAACAATTATAAGATGGGGTTTGCTAAGTGGTTAGGCGGAGTCAGATAAGATAAAGAACTGCTAGATTAGTTAATACTAGTCTAGCTTATTTTTTATGTATAATAAAATGGAAAAGTAAGTCGGATAGATTTCTTTATTATGGTAAATACTAAGTCAGGGTGTTTATCATGACAATAAAAATTACAATGAAGAAAGTAAGAGAAGAAAAGGGTATTTCTTTAAGAAAACTAGAAGAAGAGACAGGGATAGGAAGAAAATATTTAGCAGACATAGAAAATGGAAAAATAATTGTAGATAAAGTCTTATTTGTAGAAATGGTAGTAATATCCAAAGCATTGGATTGTAGCATTTTAGATTTATACGAGACGGGAAGCTTAGAGATAAAAGGGATTGGAGAAATATAAATAAGAAAATAAAAAAACCAATTTTGTCGAAAAATGTGTTTTTATATAATAATTGTATAGAAAAATAAAAATAATATTTTTTCTCGACTTTTATTTGTTATTATGAGTAAGTAAAATAAAAAAGAATACGTATTCAAAATGAACAAAAAAGGAGAAAAAAGATGAAAAAAGTATTTACAAAAAAGAAAATTAAAGATACAATAAAGAAGAAATATAACCCCTTTGAAGTAAATTATAAAATTTACAAAAGAAGGGATGGATTATATATGAACAAGGAAGTTTTAAAAGAAATAAAAAAAGATTTAAATTTTAAAGAGAGAGTAATTGTACATATTAATAAGAATACTTTTTTTAAAGTTTTTAATAAAACAAGAATAGACACAATAAATAAATTTATAAAATAATGCTTGTAACATTAACATTTTGACAAATGAAGCTATAATTGTTACAAGCATAGACTAAAAAATAATCTATGCTTGTATTTCAATATAGTTTTGGATATAATTTTAAATTAAAATCTTGTTTACTTTTAGGGGTTATTTTCAAATATTCAACTTTTTCTAAAACACTTTTCAATAATTTGTTTTTCTGTTCAATGTTATTGGTTACATAATATACATCTATAACATTTTCAATTTTAGGAATTAATATCTCTTTATTGTTTTTCTTTTTAGATATTTTTCCTTTTTCTTTTTTTAGCATTTCTATATTAATTTTAACATTGTCTATTTGTTGTTTTATTAAGTTTGAACGTTCTATAAAAGTTTCTTTAGTATAAAGTTCTTGTTCTAATAAATCATATGTTTTATTTAATTGTTGTTTCAATTTTTTTAATTCGCTTTCTTGATTTAGTAAACTATCTTTGTTTATTTTAAGTAATGTTTCTATGTCAGTATTGTCATTATTTATTAATTTTATTTTATAGTCTTTTAGAAGCTTAGTCAATGCTTGTAACAATTTATCTTCTACAAAATCAATGTTGCTACTAATATTTTCTTTACAATTTCTGCAACAAATTCTAACATCGTTTCTTGTATTGTTAGTAATTCTTTGCATTGTTTTTCCACAAACTCCACATTTTAAAACAGAAGCCATTGGATTTTTTAAAGTATAATCTACTTTTGTTCTATTAGCTAAATTGTTATTTCTTATATTTTGAGCTTTATTCCATGTATCTAAATCTATTAGTGGTTGATGTAGACCATCAACATATATAATATTTTTATTTTCGTTTTTAACTCTTACTATATTTCCATCTATGAGCTTTTTTATTGTAGCCTTATCAGTATATTTTATTTTGCCAATATACACAGAATTGGTTAAAATATGAGTTATACTTGATTTAGTAAACTTATTGCTCCTATGAGGTTTAAAACCTAAAGAATTAATCTTGTTACATATAAATTCTAAGCCATTACCATTACAATATAGATTATATATTAACTTTATCATATTTGCTTCTTTTTCATTTATTTTTAAAGAATATCCTTTTTGCTTAGGCAATTTATATTTATCATATCCATACGGAGCAGAAGTTCCAACATGCTTTCCTTCTTTTACACTTGCCAATATTCCTTCGTGAAGTCTTTGATTTATCTTTTTATACTCTCTTCTTGACATAAATAACCCAAATTCAAAATATTCTTCATCATAATCATTGTTTGGATCGTAAGTCTTTAATGGAGTAATAATTTTAGTATTGGAATATTGGAAAGCGTTAGATACAATGCCTTGATCCAATGTATTGCCTCTTGCTAAACGTTCTACTTCAACTACTAATACTCCTGTCCACATACCATTTTCAACATCTGTTAATAATTGTTGCATGACAGGTCTGGATGAAATAGTTTCTCCAGATACTACTTCTCTATAAAATTTATTAAGTTTAATTCCTATTGAATTAGCATAATCTTTTAATCTTTTTTCATGTCTTGCAAGTGTTTCACCTTCGCCGTGAGATTCTGCTTCTACATCTTTTCTTGATTTTCTTAAATATGCACAATAATTTCCCATACTATTATTTATTATATTTTCCATATAAAAATACCTCCATTTTCTTTATTTATTTCTAATAAACTATTGAAAATGAAAGTACTAAAATGTTATAATAATACTATAATCACTTTCAACAGTGGTTGTGCGAGAATTATGTATCAGGTCGTGGTAAACTTTGAAGCATAATTCTCTTTTATTTTATTTCATTCTTCTTTTCGTTTTCTAACTTACTCAATAAGAAATCTAATTCAGAAGTATCTTTGTTCTTTTCATTATTATTGATTTGTTCTTGAATGTCTTTTTTATGTTGAAATATAAGATAAGAAACAATACCAATGCCTATTAAAATAAGTAATATAATTATGTTAGAATTAATCCATGCTTCTTTTTCGTTCATTAAATCTTCTCCTTTTTTTAAAATTCTCTTTTTAATTGTTTTACTATTCCAACTATTATAACTGGAACTGTTTTCATTTCTTCATATGTAAATATAAGTGGTTCATATTTGGTATTATTAAGTGGTTGCAATAAGATATTGTTATCACTTTTCTTTCCCTTTTTAATTGTTGCTTCATCTCCATTAACAATTGCTACAACCAAATCGCCATTTTCGAAATCTTCTTGTTTTTTTATAATTACTATGTCATCTTCTATTAGAACTGGAAACATACTATCGCCGTTTTACTTTTAATGCAAAATATTCAGAACCGTCTTTTATTAAGTCTTTATCTACTTCAATATTTCCCTCCCAGTTTTCTTGTGCCATATAATCGTAGCCAGCTTTTACTGTACCGAAGAAGCGGAATAGAAACAACAGAATTGCCTAATTTGTCTAACTTTATTTCTTCCATTGGAACATCTAAACCCATTAGCCAAGCTTCTGAAACGTTTAAAACATTTGCAAGTTTAAAGATACTTTTCTGTTTTGCTTCATATAATCCTGATAAGTATTGACTTATGGCAGATTTGGGTATATGAGCTTTTTCAGAAAGTTCAGTAGCTTTTATACTTCTAACTTGCATTGCTTTTTTTAATCTATATGAAAAATCTTCTTTCATAGTTACCTCCACAACTGTATTATAGTTCATTTTTATGAAAAAAGCAATGCTTTTTATAAAAAAAATTAAGAAAATTGAATTTTTTTGTAAAAAAGTATTGACAAAGAAAAATTGTAATGATAATATAACGACAGTTCAGAAAACTGAAAATGGGAAAGAGGTGAATAACATGGAATTTAAAGAAATAATTTCGGATTTTAGTATGCTTAATGATGAAAATATAATTTTTGATTTTAGCAAATTAAGAGGAAAGATAAAAGAAGTGTATGGAACTCAAAATGCATTTGCAACAGAAATGGTTATGAATGAAGCTACATTAAGTAATAAGCTAAATAATAATGTCGAATTTTCTCCTAAAGAAATAATAAGAGCTTGCTATTTATTAGGAATATCTTTTGAAAAAATAAAGCTATATTTTTTTACGTTAAAAGTTCAAGAAACTGAACAAAGTAACCACGACCTGATACAAAATAAGAAAGGAGGACAGGTATAGTGAATAAGTATATACAGAGGTGGAGGCAAAATGGTAGTAAAAACTTTTAAATTGGGAGAGACAACAATAGAGGTTGATGATGCATGTTTTCCAAAAAGCGAAGAAGAAAAACAAATAATCTATGAAGAATTTAATAAGATAGGCTACGAAATTCTTCGAGAAATTGAATAACCAACGAAAGAAGGTGAAAACCAATGAAAAAGACAAGAAAGAAACTAAAAAAGCTAGTAGGAAATGCAATGTTATACACAATTTGCTATCGGAATGTGGACAGGCTTAATGGTATTTGGATTTTTACAAAATACAATTTATTAAAATGTTAATTTTATAAGTACAAGGAGGTGAAAAGAAATGATGTTTGGAATAATAGTAGGATTACTACTAGGATTATTATTAATAGGCATAGCAACGGAAGAAGAACAAAAGATTAATAGCAAGCTAAAAGAAACAATAAACAATTTACAAAAGGATTTAGATAATGCAAATTTTAAGATTGAATATAGAGACAATTTTGTAAAGCAATACCAAGAAGAACATGAAATTTTACTAGAAAATGCTAGTGAGCTAAGAGCTAAAATAGAAGATTTAGAAAACAATTTAGAACTAATAAAAAATAGTTTAACAGACGAAAACATAAACATAATAAAAGAGCTATCTAACAAGTTTGGAAGTGAAGATTAGATAACTCAAAAAATACATAAATATATGATTCTATGCTAATTATAGCACAGAATAGAAAGGAAAGTCAAATGATTATAGAAGATGACTTGTTTATAGAAAATGACGAAGATGGAAATATATTTGAGTTAATAGCAGAAGAATGCTATTACGAAATGGAGGAAAATCAAAAATGACTAATTTAAGTTTATATGAAATAACAAATGCTTTTCCAGCACTAATGGAAAATGAGGAAATGTCTATAGAGGATAAAGAAAAAATAGAAGAAGAACTAACAGTTTTATTACAACAAAAAAGCCAAAACGTTATTGGACATATAAGAAATAAAGAAATGACAATTGAAGCAAAAAAGAACGAAGAAAAAAGAATAGCAGAAAGCAGAAAACACGATGAAAAGCAATTAGAAAAATTTAAACAATATGTAAAAGAGTGCATGGATAAAAATGGAATTACAAAAATAGACACAGGATTAGGAAGTTTAACAATTGCTAAAAATCCAACTAGTGTAGAAATTATAAATGAGGACGAAGTACCAAGCGAATACAAAACAGAAGTAGTGACTGTAAAAATAGATAAAACAAAAATAAAAAACAATTTTAAGGAAACTGGCGAAATACCAAGCGGAGTGAATATCTTAACAAACAATACAAGCTTAAGGATAAAGTAGGTGAAATAATGGATTACTTAGATTTAATGAATAAGGAGAATGAATATTATGAATATAAGAACATTAAAAGCAGAAGAAATAACAACTAGAGTGCAAAGTGTTGTTCCATATACATTTCAGAACCAGAACAAAGTAGGAGTAATACTTTTATTGTACAAGGATGCAAGAGTAGACATGAATATTTTAGATGAAGTATATGGAGCAAATAGTTGGCAAAGAACACATGAAGTAATAAACGGTAATTTGTTTTGCAATATAGATATATGGGACGACGAAAAGAAATGTTGGGTAAGAAAGCAAGATGTAGGAATAGAAAGTAATACGCAAAAAGAAAAAGGACAAGCAAGTGACGCTTTTAAAAGGGCAGGAACTAATATTGGAATAGGAAGGGAACTATACACAGCACCAACTATCTTTATAGACTTAAATCCAGAAGAATATGAAATAGATAAACAAACTAAAAAACCAAAAGTAAAAGCGAAAACAAAATTTAAAATCAAACTAATCGAATATAACGAAAATAGAGAAATTTCAAAATTACAAATAGTAGATACAAAAAATATTGTTAGGTTTGAAGTAGGTGTCAAGAATGATAGGAACAGCAAATAAATTAATAACTTGGCTATTAGAACAAAATAAAGACAAAAGATATGAAGTAAAAGAATATTCAGAAAAAAGAGGATTAAAAGCTAATGCTTATTATTGGGAACTAGTTAATCAATTGGCTAATGTATTAAGAATAAGTAAAGAGGAATTACATTTTTTATTACTACAAAGATATGGGCAAAGCGAAATGGTAAGTGTATTAGCAACAATAGATGTAAAACCATATTTTAAATACTACGCAGAAGCAGGAGAAACAATTTTAAATGGAAAAGCATTTAAACACTATAAAGTATACAAAGGCAGTTCAGAAATGAATAGAAAAGAAATGTCAATTCTAATAGATGGACTAGTTAGTGAATGCCAAGAGGCTGGAATAGAAACAAAACCAAAATTGGAAATAGATAGCTTATTAGAAAGTTGGGATAAGAAATGAACATAGTAAAAGATTTAAGTAATTCTTTTAATCCTTATCCAAAAGTAAAAATAGAAAAGAAAAAAGAACCAACAAAGATAAAGCAGAAGAGTAATAAATTAGCAAAGAAAGAAAAAGAAAGATTTAGCATTTTACAAGAAGATAATACAAGATGTTTTGTATGCACAAAGCAGTTTAAAAAATTAGACAAGCACGAAGCTTTTGGAGGTTCAAATAGGCAAAAAAGTATGGAATGGGGATTAGTATATTACTTATGTAGAAAATGCCATCAAAAATCAGATACAGACGAAATAACAAGAGATTATTTGCACGATTTTGCAAGACAAAAGTTTATAAAAAAATATGATAAAGAAAAATTCTTAAAAGAGTTTGGAAAAAATTATAAAAAATAGGAGGAAATAAAAATGAAAAATCAAAAAATAAACGCAATGTTAGGAATTATTATAGGAGTAGTTATTTTTATAGTAATATTATTACTTGCAAGCATAACAACAATACCAACAGGGTATGTAGGAGTAAAAACAAGATTTGGACAGGTACAAGACGATACTATTCAAGAAGGATTAAATTTTAAAGCACCGTTCGTAGAGAGTATAGTAAAAATTGATTGCAGAACGCAAAAAATAGAATATCAAATGGAAGCTAGTTCGAAGGATTTGCAGAAAGTAAATGCTATAAAAATAGCAGTAAACTATGGAGTGGATAAGCAAAAAGCAAATGTTTTATATAGAGAAATTGGAAAAGATTTTAACACGATAATAGTAGAACCAGCAATATACGAAACAATGAAATCAGCAATTGCAAATTATACAGCAGAAGAGTTGGTTACTAAAAGACAAGAAGTATCTAATTTAGCACAAGAAACATTAACAAATAAGTTACAAGAAAGAGGAATTAATATAACATCTTTGAGTATGGTTGATTTATCGTTTTCAGAAGAATTTGACCAAGCAATAGAGAAAAAACAAGTAGTAGAACAACAAACACAACAAGCAAAGTATGAATTAGAAAAAGCGAAAGTAGAAAATGAAAAGAAAGTGGAAAATGCAAAAGCAGAAGCAGAAGTTATGAAACAACAGAATCAAGAAGTTACAGATAAAACACTTGAACTAAGAAAATTGGAAATACAAAAAGCATTAATTGATAAATGGAATGGACAACTTCCAAGTACCACATTAGGAGAAAATATACCAATGTTAAATATAGAGAAATAAGCAACTAGGGTAGAGACACAATATTCTACCCTAATTTTTATAAAAAGGTGGGAGATATGGAAGATAGAGGTTATATAAAATTATTTAGAAAGATATTAAATTCTCCCATATTTGAAAATGAGAAAGCATTGAAAATTTGGATTTGGTGTTTAGTAAAAGCTACATATACAGAAAGAGAACAATTAGTAGGAAAACAAATAGTACATTTGGAAAAAGGACAGTTTGTAACTGGAAGAAAAAAAGCAAGTGAAGAGTTAAAAATGAATGACAGAACAATTTATGACTATTTTAAACTATTAGAAAAATTAAAAATGATTAGTATAAATTCCAACAACAAATTTTCAGTTGTAACCGTTGAGAAATGGGAAGAGTATCAGATTGAAGAGTTAAAGATGCAACAACAAGACAACAACAACGCAACAACAACGCAACACAAACAAGAATGTAAAGAACTTTATTTTATTTTATTTAATAAATATAAAGAGCAAATCGAAAAAGAACCAAATCGAGTGGTGCAAATAATATCGGCTATGAAAAACAGTGCAGATTATGAACTATTGACTTTAGAGGAACAAGATAAAATATTTTACGATTTAATGAGTGTAGATAAAAAAATAAGATAGAAGGAGAGTGAAAACAAATGAAAATAAATCAAAGGCAACGAATTATAAATTACATACGAGAATGTGGAAGCATAACAAGTTTAGAGGCTTATAAAGATTTAGGAATAACACAATTAGCTACAAGAATAAAGGAATTAAAAGAGCAAGGCTATGAGTTTGAAACAAAAATGGAGAGTAGTAAAAATAGGTACAATGAGCCAGTAAGTTTTAAAAGATATTATTTAGCAGATATGGTAGCAAAAAGCATGAACCATATACCGCAGATATAGGAGGAAAATATGATAATAGTAAGTCAAAATAAAAAGGTAATATTAAATTTCGATAACATAATAAATTTAGAACTAGAAGAACAAATCAAAAATATGGACAGAGAAAGAGAAATACAAGTACAAGCAATTACCGATTGTGGAAATTATTGCGTACTAGCTTATTATAAAACAGAAGAAAGAGCAAAGGAAGTATTACAAGAAATAATACAAAGTTGCAGAGATTATAGAACTGCTGAATGTGATGGTTATACAGATGTATTGCAAAGGACAGCAGTATATGAAATGCCAGAGGAATAGCTTATGAAATATAACTACAAAGAATTAACAGGAAAATGCAAAAACTGTGGAGGTTGCATCTTGTTGGAAAATCCTAACTGGTTAGGAACAAATAAATGTGAGTATGCAGATGAGCCAATACAGCAAATAAAACAAATATTAGGAATACAGGAGAGGATAAGAGAGGAAGAAGGCTAGATGATAAGTAAATCAGGTAATAAAGAATTAAGGAGTAAAAAGAATGTAGTTGGAATGAACAAATTTTTACTAAAATTTAAATGGTATAGAATGAAACATTTAGACAAATTTATACCAGAACAATATAAGACCGTTTATGAAAACATACAAAGAGGAATACCAAATAATTTACAAGATACAATTACTGTATGTAGTATAGTAGAAAAAGTAAAGGCAGGTGTTTTAGATGAATAAACAATTAGAAGAAGCTATAAAACGATTAGAGCACATAGATAGATATTATGATTGCAACAATTATTATAGTAAGTATGATTTAGACTGCATAGAAACAATCTTAAAAGAACTAGAAAGACTACAAGAAGAAAACAGACAACAAAGAAGTCAATTAAATAGTGCATTTGATAACGGATTTATACACAAAGACAAAATAAGAGAAAAGATAGAAGATGAAAAAATAAATATATCAGGCTTAGAAGTTGTTGCTGTTGAAGATTCAGAAGAATTACTGGAGGGAAAACAAAAAACAAAACACTTATATTTCTATAAGTGATTTGTGGAGCGTACGAGATTTGAACTCGCGCCTTCTGTTTTGGAGACAGGTATGCAACCAATTACACCAACGCCCCATGTAAAAAAATTATATAATAAATTTACTTAAAAGTCAAATACTACATCTAAAGAGGGTGTAGAAAGTGCAAGACAAAGAAATAATAGAAAAATGGCTAAGTGGCTTAAGTAAAGAACAATTAGCAAAGCAATATAAAAGACAATACAATCATGAAATTAAGATAATAAGAGCAGAAGTAAGAAATAGACATTCAGGAAGATTTATAACGCAATATGAGGCTCTAAATAGAGTAGAGCAAGTAATATATAAATATTTAAAGAGGAAGTGAGAAGATGTTGAAAATACAAGATAATATAGAGATAAAAGAAATAGAAAAATTTGGATTTAAAAAATATGAATATGCACATTTATTAGTTTTTAGAAAAAAAGATCGTGATTTTGCTTGTATAGATATTAGAGACAGAAAATATGAAGTATTAGACTTATGCAATCTAACTTATAATTTGACATATGACTTAATTCAAGCAAAATTAATAGAAAAAGTATAAATATTTAAAAGAAAAGAGGTAGAAAAAATGAGTAAAATAAAATTTGAAATAAAAAATAGATGGACAGGTTCTGTACTGTTCGAATATGAAAAAGAAGATAATACATTAAAGGAAACTGTAGAAAAGGCAATTAAAGAAGGAGCATACTTGGAAGGAGCAAACTTGGAAGGAGCAAACTTGGAAGGAGCATACTTGGAAGGAGCAAACTTGGAAGGAGCAAACTTGGAAGG
>OOIH01000592.1_pt1 | contig 37955 bp, 59 predicted proteins | sample 1691801 | NCBI WGS metagenome assembly OOIH01 (sample SAMEA1061690, study PRJEB22710) | metagenome
AAGCAGGGCTTTTTTTGTTTTTATCAAACAATTTTATCAAACAAAATACATATAAATACAGATAAATACATATCAATACATATCAAAAATGCGTAAAAACAAGCAAAAAACCCGTGAAAATCACGGGTTTTTTTAGTTGGTGTGAAGGATGGGACAGCTTTAACCACAATATATTGTGTATTTTTGCTATAATAAAGCACAATATATTGTGTATTTTTATTTTATCAAACAAAATTTTAAATTATCAGTTGATTTTTTTTATGATTTCGTACTTATCTTCGTTGTATAAATGACCGTAAGTTTTTAATATTTGCTCTACCGTATCGCCTATTAAATCAGCTACGACGTACACGCTTGCGCCGAGGTGTATGCACATTGAAACAAAGCTGTGGCGCAGGTCGTGCATACGTATTCTTTTAACCCCTGCTTTTGATATGTATCTGTCAAAAGCGTGCGAAACCGTATTTTCGTGTATGGGCTCTTTGCCGCCGAAAAAGAAAGGCGACTGCGGTTTGTATTCTTTTAGTGCCGATTGTAAAGTTTCGCAAATAGGGGTGCTATCTTGTTTTTCGTTTTTGGTCGAAGTTATTTTATAAGGCGAGCCGTCTAACGTTCTTCTCGAACAGGTTTTACTGAATACAATAGAATTCTTTTGAACGTCGTCGGTTGTTAACGCTAATATTTCGCCTTTTCTTCGCCCGGTAAAAAACATCATAGTGAAAATCGTTTTGTACATTTCATTATCTACGACTTCGATAAATTGTTTGAATTCGTCGCGCGTCCAAAATTTCATAACGGTTTTAGGGGCGCGGCGTTTCGGCTTTTTAACTTCTCTCAAACAGTTTTTATATCCGTACCTTTCTTCGCACCAAGACAGAAATGAACTTAAAGTCATTCTTATATTGGATAAATACTTATAGGAATAATAATCGTTTGTTTTCGGGTTTTTAGTTGCCCAGAGATTATCCTGCCATTCGAGCAGGATATTTTTATTTAATTGTGCTAACTTATATTTTCCGAGTTGGGGGAGAATGTATAACCCGGAAACGCTTTGCTTGCTGTAAATAGAGCTGTCTTTATTTTGGTTTCCGAGCGATGAAATATAAATGGGGAAAAGGTCTTTAACGGTTGGTTCGGATTTTCCGTCCTGTATGTTTTTCCTCATCGTCAGATGTTTGAATTTGATAAGTTCGCAATACTGCGTAACGAAATCGGCATAAGCCTGTTTTGCAAGGGCTTTCGTCTGATAACCGCATAAGTATTTTTGTTTGTCTTTGCCGTCCTTATCGATTATGCGGAAGCAAACGTCGTAAACCTTGCCTTTTTTGGTCGCGCGTTCCTGCAATGAAAATTTAGTTGAAGCTATTAAATACTTTTCCATAGATGTTAAATAGTTTGTTTAATTATCTTCTTTCGAGGACTGATTAAGCAAATTTTTGTTTTTAGCGTTTATCGGGACGACAACGGATTTTCCTAATTGTTTTTCAACGCTTTTACGGGCGCCTTTTGTGGCAAGTCCGCCGCGTATTGCTATAATTTTGTTTTCGTTAAACGTTTCGGGTTTTTCTTGTTTGGAAATAGCGGTAGTAGTAACTTCCGCAAGCATATTCAGTACGATTTCGATGTCTGTCATATTATCACGTAAATTTTCTTTTTGGATATTTTTGAACTCTTTATATTCGTTGACGGTCATACCGCTCCAAGCTTTGGTCATTTCGTTTGTGAGTATAGCATAATCTTTTGCTTCGGTTATGCCGCGTTCTTTCCACTCGTCGGTTAACTTTTTGCGCGTTTTTATAGCTTCTACGCGTTGGTTTATCCACTCTTCCGAATATCCTTTCTTGCGGTATGTTTCGACGGCTCTTGTAATGGATTTTTCGGGGTCGGCTATTTCGTCCAAACGTTCGCTACCCACCTGTGCCAACCACATTTTAAACGGCTCCGCTTTGGGGGACGGAATGGACTGAATAAGGCGCAAAACGCCTTTGGTAGCGAGTACGTCGGTTTCACGCATTTTTCCGTCGGCGGCTTGTAATTTCAACCGGTGACAATTTGTCACCAGTTCGCTACCCTCTTCGGTAAGTCGTTGTTTTAATTTATTCCAATATTTACGTGCCGTTAAATAATCGGGGCTGTCTGCCAAAACCCAGCAAACATCGACAACAGAAAAATACCATTCTTCTTCTTTGGCGTTCCATAAAGTACGTATTTTCTTGTTTTCAAATATTTTTATTTTGTTATTCATAGTTAATTCCTTTTTTATTAAATTTTTAGCCCTTTATAGCCCTTTCGGGTATAGTAATCGATAACGTCGTGTAACGCGTCCACAGACAAGTCAAGCTCTTCGGCAATAAGATAATCGACCTTATAGGTTTTTACGGCTTCTTTAAGCGTTTTTACGTCTACAAGGTATGTACAGGCTTTGGCTTGCGCTTTACGTTCGATTTTTTCGAGGTTTTGGCGGAAAAGAGGATTGTTGATATCATCAAGATAATAGAAAAGGTCCGTTTCGCAATGACCGAGCTCGTGCGCAAATACCTCGCGCTTTTCCCGTTCCGTTTCGATTTCGGTTTCATTCAGTAAAATATGATACTCGTTAAAAATTTTTAGTGCTGTGCCTTTTTTACCGTGAACCACATAGTCTTTTACGATGATATTACGGCGTTCGGCATAATCGTACAGTTGTAATATATCCATAAAATCTCTCCTTGTAGTATTATTTTATCATACAATATATGTCAACTTCTGTCACTTATTAAAAAATTTTTTAAATATTTTTTATATATTTTTGCCGTTTTGTATTGACAAATCCATTTTTTTTGCATATAATAGTAATACAAATTTAAGTTTGAGAACAATAAGTTTGAGATTTTTTGAAAAAGCAGTGGTAATCTTGCCACTGCTTTTTCTTATATTAACCAATTTGATTCAGGTTTCATAAGTAATCTTGCCTTTTCATAAGCCATTTCTTTTGTAAATATAGTATTTGCTCTATATTGCTTGGTTGACGTTAATTCTACAGCTAAAGCCATAGTAACATATTGCTCATCGTCTATAGGTATGTTTATTGGCATAAGATACATAATCTTGTTATTATAAAATTGAGGAACGACTAAACGTAAGTTCCTTTTTATTTTTCTTTTTGTTTCTTCTACAACGCCAACCATTAGCGATTTTACAATGTTTTTGCTTAAAGGAATAACTTCTGAAATTCTTTCCCAATTATCATCTAAAATATGGTCGCTACTTATTACAATTTCATAATTAGGATTAAAATACAGCTCTTCAAAATTTTCTGTATATGTAGCCATATCTGGTACGCCATCAAAAATATCCATATAAAGTCTTTCGGTTTTATCTCTAAAACTCTTTAATCTCCATATTTGGGCATTAGGATAGTTGTTCTTTTCAAATATAGCTAAAATATCATTTCCGTTAGGGGTTAAAAGACCAGTATTAAAGCATACATAATTATTATCGCAAGAGTATAATAATTTATTTTGTTTATAGCATTGTTTAAATGTGCCTTTTAAATATTTTATTAAAATACTATTTGGATTTTCATTGAAAGTCCATTTTTCATTTTCAGCTATATTAGCTAAATAATCAATCATTTTTTTGAAACCGTCTGTTGAACCGCAATTTGCAAATTCAGTTAAGGTCATTTCCTTATTTTCTTCTTCTACTAATACTTCCATAATTCGTTCTCCTTATCATTTATTTTTTTCTTTATAAATAACTAAATCTATATATTTTAAAATGTCTTGTTGTCCTTCTGGGGATAAATCGACATTGTCTAATTTAGCCCCTAACTTATTATAAAACGCTATAGGAATATTCTTTAATCTATCTTTCTGCTCTTGGTCTATACCAAGGGCTTTTTCTATTGCCTGCGGTTGGTTTGTTCTACCAAGAAGGTAGTCAACGGATACTTCGAAAAAATCTGCAAGAATATTTAAGCTTGTTTTATCGATTTCAGTTTTTTCATTTTCCCAATTGCTAATTGTATTTTGTTTTACATTAAGAATTTTAGCAATATCTTCTTGACTTAAATTTTTTCTCTTTCTTATAGCTTTTAAATTATTCATAGTTAAACTCCTTAATATCAATTATATTGATTTTTTAAAAATTATCAAGTAATAAAATATTATTTTATTTTTTATCACAAAAATTGATTAAATCAGTTGACAAGTATCAAGTAGTGTGATATTATATATTCAGAAACTTGATAAAGGAGGCAAATATGCTGAAAGAATTACGTAAGGCAAAAGGATTAAGCCAAAAAGAACTTGCGGAAAAACTTGGAACTGCGCAAAGCACTATATCAATGTGGGAGCGCGGCAAAAATTATCCGAGAGCAAAAGAAATAGCAAACATTTCAAAAGCACTCGGAGTAAGCTCGCAAGAAGTATTAAATTGTTTTAATTAAGGAGCAGACAAATGGATAAAGAAAAAATAACATTTGATGAATTAAAAAAAGCGGCAGAACCACTTATTGAACTTTTAAGAAAAAAAGGGCATCCCCATATGACCGTACTTGTTACCGATTGGTCAATAGAACTTGTAGAAGCTCTTATGGGAGTGCCGATGCCATATAAAGATTAACGCTTGTCATCATATGGATAATATGGTTTTACCATACGGTGAAAGTATGTTCCTGGATGAGGGTTGTTTATCATATAATCAAAATGCTTTTTAGGGACATTTGGATAAGTATAAATACCGCCTTTAAGGAACTCAATTTCTAATGTACCGTTTTCGTATCCAATACTACGAATATCGGTAGAAATAACATTGTACCTAATCATATATAATTACCTCCTTATAATATTAGCACTCGTACTCATCGACTGCTAAAAATATTATAAAACAATATAAGTTTAAAGTCAATCGAAAATACGATGTTTAGTAAAAAAGTTTTTAACACATACAATATGTTGTGGTTTTTATTAAAAAATACTATTAATCCAAATAAGGAGAATAAAAAAGCCCCTAAAAGGGGGCGAGGAGAGATTATGGATAAAAAAATAGAGTTTACAATATTAAAAGAAAATATGCTGCAACTACAGGTGTGTTGCAATTTGTCTCCCGAAGAAATGAAAGAACGGCAGGAAGAGTTTGAAGCTCTAATGCCGTTTTCAGGAACAAGACTTGGATGGAGATTGGATTGGAATGAAGCCGAAGAGTATGCCCCTGTTAAGTGTGGAGAGTTAGACGGATTTTGGCACTATATTTTGTGGTGCTAACTTTTTCAAAAGAGCCGATGCGCTTAAGTGCAATATAGCAGATATTATATAGGAGAAACGAAGATGACCATTGCAGAACGGGACGAAATATTTTCAAAAGAATATTTGAGCATCGCGGATATACAAAAGCTATTGGGCGTAGACTACGGACCTGCGGCGAAGATAATAAGAGAGATAAGGCGAAAGCACGACAGGCTCGGTATGCAAGGCAAAATCCACGTGCAAGATTATCTGGATTATTACAATATTCCTATGTCGGATAGATACGTAAGTAAAGATTGAGAGCTTTGTTGTTTTGTAAGGACAAGCTTAAAAAAATATAAAGAGGATTATCAATGAACAAGTTAAAAGAACGCAGGGAAGAACTGCGCTTAACTCAAAAGCAAGTAGCGGAAAACGGAAACGATATGATACTTATAAATAATTTAGCAATTATTATGGCAAAAAAGAAAATAAAAATTACCGCATTGAGCCGTTTGACAGGAATATCGAGAACGACGCTTACGGCAATATATTATAATCGTGAAAAAACGATATCATACAATGTATTGGGGCGAATTTGTAAAGTATTAGATTGTTCAGTTGGTGAAATTATCGTATCCAAGTAAAATTGTACTTTGTTTTATCACTATTTACCAATTCATGTTCGGTATCTTGAAGTTGGTTTTGAACGATTTCAAACACGTGAAAAGCAAATTTATCTTGTAACAGTTGTTTTATTTGAGTTGGCAATTCTCTTATAGTAAGGGCATCTTTTCCATTTTCTATGGCAGTACATATATAAATTTCCATTGATGCAATGTATTGACTTTTGTCGATGTCTTCAAGCGTATCTAAATCAAAGACAAGTTTAACGGTTTGCAAAGAATACGTAAAATCACAATGCAAAGAAAGATGTTTGTGGCAGAATATAATATCTGCAAAAAAATTGTCATTGTCGATATCATCATAAGATACGCTTAAATCGCCGTTGTAAAATTGAAAAAACTCGGTTGGAGATACGTTCAAATATTGGCAGAGCTTGTCTAACGTATCAAATTGGATGCCAAGACTTGCATTATTAGCAAGAGCCGTTAAAGTTGTTCGAGAAATAGATGTTTCTGAACTTACTTTTGAAATGGTTAGATTTCTTTCGGCAAGTAGTACTTTTAAGTTGGTTAATAACATAGGTTGACTTCTCCTTTAAACATATTGTAGCATATTTTGAACAAATTATCAAGAAAATATGCAAAAATTTACTTGACAAGACAAAATGCATAATGTACAATATTATTGTCAAATTGTTCAATAGTCTGAACAACACAAGTGTAAAAAGGAGAAAGGACAATGAAAAAAGAAGTGTTAAAGAAAATCAAAGACAAGTTCAAGCAATTAAATGAAGAACAGCAAAAAGATGTTTTGATGTTTATCGAATTTTTGCATTACAGAGAACGCAGGAAATTGCTTGAAAAAATTCCGACAGGCGAAATTGAAGAAGAAATTAAACGTAGAAAAGGAGCGTAAAAGGAAAATGAACTATGTATATTACAGCAAAGGAAATAACGTAATAGACTTGCCGTTAAATAACGACAGATATTACGACGCTTTGGAAGAAGTGTTAATGCTGAAATTCGGGATAAGCAGAGAGCAGGCAGGTTTAATGATAAACGACATACCCGAACTCGAAAGCATAATCAAAGCGGATTTCGAGGACGAGCTTATGGACGCAGTGGAAGATTATGCGGAAGAATACATAAGGGAGCAAGAAGCGGAGGAGCGTTACGATGAAGCTGTACGACATAGACGAGCGTTATAGAGAGCTTGCGGAGAAAGTAACGGAGCAAGACGGCGAACTGTTGGACGGCGATTGGGAAGCGTTGGACGAAAACCAAATATCGTTCGAGCAGAAAGCGGACAATTACGCGGGGCTTATAAAAGAGATAGAAGCGGAAATCGAGTGCTTAAAAGAAGCGATAGCGCGGCAAGCGGAGCGCATCAAAAAGAAGAAAAACACGATAGAATATCTAAAAAACCGCCTGTTTCAGTCTATGGAACTGCGGGGCAGGGATAAGCTGGAAACGCTTAACGCGGTAGTAAGTTTCAGGAAGTCGCAGGCGGTACGTATAAGCGACGAAAGCAAACTTCCGAAAGAGTTTATCAAGACGGAAGAAAAGGCGGATGTAGCGGCAATCAGAGCGGCGTTATTATCGGGTAATACGATAGACGGCGCGGAGCTTGTTGAAAATAAAAACATACAGGTGAAGTGAAATGAATATTTACGAAAAGTTATTGGGAATACAACGGCAACTAAAAGCCCCGAAAAATCAGTACAATTCATTCGGGAAATATAATTACAGGAACTGCGAAGATATTTTGGAAGCGGTAAAACCGTTATGCGCACAGCACAAAGCGGTGCTAACGGTAAGCGACGAAATAGAAACGGTCGGGGAAAGGTATTACGTCAAAGCGACGGCAACTCTGTACGATACGGAAAGTTCGGACAAAATAAGCGTAACGGCGCGGGCGAGGGAAGAAGCGGAAAAGAAAGGCATGGACGGAAGTCAAGTAACGGGAGCAAGCAGCTCCTACGCCCGTAAATACGCTTTGAACGGATTATTTGCGATAGACGATACAAAGGATAGCGACGCAACGAACAAGGGCGACAAGGCGGACAAGCCGCCGAAAGCTACGGAAGAAAGCGAAACCGAAATGGATTACGAAACGGCTTGCGGATTAAAAACCAAAGGCGGCAAGAACCTTGACACACTCGAAGATAAGGAACTTAAAATTTTAACTACTTGCGGGGCGAAGAGGTACGAAGCGGCAGCGAAAGTAATCCTAGAATACAGGAAAGCGCAGCTGGACGCGATACGGCAAATGGATGACAGCCAGCTTCCATTTAATTAAAAGGTGCAGATTATGGCGGCAGTGGAATTTAAGACGGAGAAGCCCGAAATAAGCCTTACAATGGACGGAAGAGGTAAAGCAACGTTCTTGTGTCCGAAGAGCAAATTACAGGTGTTAGACGGGCTTAAAACGGGCGAATACGTATTGGAACTGAAAAGATACAGGGAAAGGCGGTCGCTTGACGCTAACGCGTATTTTTGGAAGCTTGTAGGCGAGATAGCGGAAGTATTAAAGACAGACAATAACAGCGTGTATTTAATGCTTTTAGAGCGTTACGGAGTGTTTGCTTACATAGTAGTCAAGCGAGAAGTAGTAGACAAGATAAAAGCGGAATGGCGGCTTGTAAAAGAGCTTGGAGAGATAGCGGTAAACGGGAAGAAAGGAATACAGCTGCAATGTTTCTTCGGTTCGCATACGTACGATACAAAAGAGATGTCGCGGCTAATAGAAGGCGCGGTATCGGAAGCAAAGGAACTCGGGATAGATACGCGAACGCCCGAAGAAATAGCGTTAATGGCAGAGGAGTGGGGCAATGAAAAGCATACTGCAAAAGGATAAAGAATGCTGGTTCTGCGGCAGGACGGACGGCTTGGAGCTTCACCACGTATACCCGGGGACGGCGAACAGGCAGGTAAGCGATAAAAACGGATTTACGGTTTACCTGTGCCACCGGCACCATACGGGAAGCAATCAATCGGTACACCTTAACCGCAATATGGGACTAACGTTAAAATGCGCTTGTCAAAGCAAATACGAAGAAAAGCATACGCGGGAAGAATTTATGAAGCTTATAGGGAAAAGTTATTTATGAGCGAAGTATTTTATATCCGCGGTAAGCGGTTCGAGGTGAACGACAACATAGGCGTAACGGTGGACGCGTGCGGCACGGAAATATGCGTAACGTTCAAGGATAGCAATAACGGACGCGCCGCCGAAGAAGCATATAAGAAACTTATGAAGGAGGGAAGATATGAGCAACAGCAACCTAACGCAGTGCAAGCGGATAATGCGGCATTTGGAAGAATACGGGAGTATATCCGCGCTCGACGCAATGAAAGAATACGGGATAATGCGTTTAGCAAGCAGAATATCCGAACTTAAAAAGCGCGGCGAAAAGATAGGCGTGCGAATGGCTAAAGGCGAAAACCGCTTTGGTGAAGAAACACACTATGCGGTGTATTATTTAAAACAGGAGGCATAGAGGGCAGGTGAGAAAACAGTCGCAAGGATTGGATTACTTTCCATTAGAAATCGACTTTTTCTCGGATAAGAAAATCAAGATACTTAAAGCGCGGTACGGGGCAGACGGGATTACGATTTATTTATATCTACTCTGCCAAATATATCGCGAAGGGTATTACACAAGGGTTGACGAAGATTTTATATTTATGCTGTCGGATGATTTGAATATGTCGTCCGACAAGGCACAGCAGGTTATGACATTCTTACTTGAACGGTCGATGTTCGACGAACAGCTTTTCAAGTCGGACGCTATCTTAACCAGCGCCGGAATACAAGAGCGGTGGCAAAAGGCGATAAAGACCCGCGCCCAGAAGACACCGACAGAGGTAACGGATTATTGGCTTTTGAATGAAGCGCAGACCGCACCTTTTATAAAACGCACCCTTTTTGACAATTCTTCCGAGAAAAAAGACCTTAATTCCGAGAATTATTCGCAAAGTAAAGTAAAGGAAAGTAAAGTAAATAATCTATCACTATCAGCGCGTACGCGCGGGGAAGAAAAGAACAAGGAACTTGAAGCGTTTTTAGCGGCACACCCGAAGTTAGAGATTGACGGGTATAACGGGGACATATCCGGGATTGATTTTAATAAGCTATCGGAAGCGATAGAAGAAAGCGGGTACTTACAGGAAGCGACAAGCTTTAAATGGATATGCGAGCGGGCGCGGAAGATTTGTACGGGATATTATAAAGACTACGCAAGAAGCGCGCCGAGAAAGGAACGCACCAACGACATAATAGACAGAATGCTTGAAGCGGAATATGCAAAGGAGAAAGCTAATGACGGATAAAAAACTACTCGAAATGATGAAGCGGATAAAGATAATTTACCCGTATACGTTTAAGGACTTCGACGAGAAAGACGTCGTTATATGGCAATCTACATGGAAAGAGCTGTTAAAGGATTATCCGGACGACGCAGTGGATTATGCTTTTAAGAGAGCAATGAGCAAAGCGAAGCAACCGCCCGTGCCTGCGGACGTAATCGAGGAGATAGAAAAGCTACGGCGCGTAAACGGTAAATCCGACGCGCAGCTGTGGGACGAAGCGTTAAGGCTTATGGAAACGGCGCAGGACTGCGCGGGGCGGTTTAATTATACGGCGTTAGACCCGAACGGTAAAACGCAGGGCGAGAACGCCCGGGCGGAACTACGCGAAGAATACGGCAAAGTAAACGCGGCGGTAAAAGAGTATTTCGGTTCTCTCGGCAATCTACTGTCGATAGCGCGGGATATGAGCGACGAAACGGTTAGTTACGAGCGGGGCAGGTTTTTCAAGCATATAGGGATATGCAGGAACAGGGTTGATGACAAAAAGGAAGTAAACAGTCTTTTATTGCAGGGCGTGAAGACTTTATTGTTACGGGAGATATAGATATGGACGGATTAACAAAAGGCAGAAGTATAACGGAGTTGCTCGGCAGAAAATGCGTTCACATAAAAAAGAATGCAGTTGGGACGGTAGAAGCAAACGAGAACGAAATAACGGGCGTGCTTATAGAGCAGGGTAAAGCGCAGGTGCGGTTCGGGAAATACAAATGGCTGGACGTTTCGGAAGTATATCCTGCGGAAGAAAAAGAACAGCGACTGAAAGAATTTAAGGAAAAATATATTTGAGGAGAAAAGGAAATGAAAGGCTATAAAGGATTTGAGAAAGGTTTAATATGCCGAGGGAAACAGTATGCGGAGAATACCGTATTTGAAGAAGAAAGAGCAGAGATTTGTAAAAACGGAATGCATTTTTGCGAAAATCCGTTTGACGTATTGGACCATTATCCGCTTGTAGACGATAAAGGTGAAATAAGCGATTTTGCGGAAGTAGAAGCGTTAGACAAAGTAAAGACGGACGATAATAAAAAGTTTTGCACTAAAAAACTAAAAATAGGGGCGAAGTTAAATCTTGCGGGATTTATTAAGGCGGGTATAGATTTTTTGTTTGAGAAAACCAAAGAAGTTAAATCCGGTATTGATAATAGCGACAGCGCACAGATAGGTTCAAGCGGCAACAGCGCACGGATAGGTTCAAGCGGCTACTCTGCACAGATAGGTTCAAGCGGCTACTCTGCACGGATAGGTTCAAGCGGCTACTCTGCACGGATAGGTTCAAGCGGCTACTCTGCACGGATAGGTTCAAGCGGCGACAGCGCACGGATAGGTTCAAGCGGCGACTACGCACAGATAGGTTCAAGCGGCTACTCTGCACGGATAGGTTCAAGCGGCGACTACGCACAGATAGGTTCAAGCGGCTACTCTGCACGGATAGGTTCAAGAGGCGACAGCGCACAGATAGGTTCAAGCGGCTACTCTGCACGGATAGGTTCAAGCGGCTACTCCGCACAGATAGGTTCAAGCGGCGACAGCGCACGGATAGGTTCAAGCGGCGACAGCGCACGGATAAAAAGCGAAGGTAGACATTGCGTAATATGTTGCGCCGGTCATGACTCAATAGCCAAAGGTAAAAAGGGGTCGTGGATAACCTTGTCGGAATGGAAATATATAAACAAGGAATACATACCCGTATGCGTTAAGACCGAACAAATAGACGGCGAGAGAATAAAGGAAGATACTTTTTATAAATTGGAAAACGGAGAATTTAAAGAGGTAAATGTATGAATAAGATAATTTTAATCGGGAACGTAACGAAAGACCCGAAATTAGAAGAAACGGCAAGCGGGGTATCGGTATGCAAATTCAGCATAGCGGTAAACAGGGACTACAAAAAAGACGGGGAAAGGGAAACGGATTTTTTCAACGTCGTATGTTGGAGAGAGAAAGCGGAAGTATGCGCTCAATACTTAAAGAAAGGCAATAAAGCAGCAATAACGGGCAGGCTCGAAAACCGCACGTACGAAGGGAATGACGGCGTAAAGCGGACCGTAACGGATATTATAGCCGAGGGAGTGGAATTCCTTACGCCGAAAGAGAACGGGACGGAGAGCGGTGCAACGACGAGCGTAAAGAAAACCCGCCCGCAACTCGAACCTATCGACGATAATATGTTGCCGTTCTGATTATGAAAGAATTAACGCATTTATCGCTGTGCAGCGGTATCGGGGGAATAGACCTTGCCGCCGAATGGGCGGGATTTAAGACTGTAGGGCAATGCGAGATAGACGACTACGCGAGTAAAGTCCTCGAAAAGAATTTCAAAGGGGTACATAATTTTGGAGATATCAGAACAGTTAACGCTCGAACTGCCGCGGAACGCGGTATCGAGCGGGGAAAACTTACGGTTATCAGCGCGGGATTTCCGTGTCAACCTTACAGCCTTGCAGGAAAAGGTCTCGGCGATAACGACAGCCGCGACTTATGGGGAGAAGTGGCGAGAATACTCGGAGAGCTTAAACCGAAGTGGTTCGTCGGTGAAAATACACCCGGTTTGTTCGCAAGGCAAAATCAGCGGTACTTCCGTAGAATACTTAACGACCTTACCGCGATGGGGTATAGCGTCGGGTGGGGAATATGGGGAGCTTGCGACGTCGGAGCAAATCATAAGCGCGACAGAGTGTTTATTATGGCGCACGCCGATGGCAAGCGACGGAGAGTTTTCTCAACGAAACAACAAATATTTGGTAAACGGTTGGAAGAAACATCATACGAAGCACCTACCCGAGCAAGTGTCTTATACGGAAACGTTTCCGACGCCGCTTGCGAGCCAACGCGGAGATTGCCCTGCGGAACGGAAACGGCACACTCCGTGTTTGGAAAGTTACGTAAAAATGTATCCGACGCCGACGGTATGCGGAAATCACAACAAAAAGGGAGCGAGCAAGACAAGCGGCGACGGGCTTGCGACGGTAGTTGGTGGCAAGTTGAACCCGACGTGGGTAGAATGGTTAATGGGGTTTCCCACAGGGTGGACCGACTTAAATGTTTAGGCAACGCAGTAGTCCCGCAACAGGTTTACCCCGTATTTCAAGCAATAGCAAAATTAGAGAGGTGTTAAAAATGAAAATAGCGTTAGGCGTTATATTAGGCGATATAGCGGAAAATTATAATTTCGAGGTGGAAGTATGAAATCAGTTTTAATGAGTATACAAGCTCGGCACAATAAAAATATAGAAAGCGGTAAAAAGGTATCAGAGTTAAGGACAAAGCCGCCGAAGTTAAAACCGCCATATAAGGTTTATACATACGAAAGCGGTTTTGACGGACGGCATAAAGTAGTAAATGAATGGATATGCGATGATATAACGACATGGCGAATTTGCATGGGTGTACCCGCTCATTTGCCTTTACGTGCTTGTGTATCGGTTGCAGAAATACGAGAATACAGCGGCAAAAGTTATAAAGACATTGCGGAAATGAAAATATCTAATCTCAAAATCTACGACAAGCCGAAAGAGTTGGGCGAGTTTAAGACGGTTACAAGGTGCAAGGATTGGCAGTACTATGAGATATGTAGCGATGTATGCGGTTATGCCGAAAATAAACAGTGTCACGACGGCATAATCACTAAACGCGTATCTCGTCCGCCGCAGTCATGGCAATTTGTAGAGGAGATATAAGGAATGAAACCATTAACAATAGAACATTTGAAAAGCCTTGAAGTAGGCGATTGGGTGTGGATTGTAGATGAAAATTTCAAGAATGGTAGATACAGAGAGATATTGGGCTGTGATGACCTTGGAAATTTTTATTTATCCGCATATTGTGCAAGTCGCAATATTTATAGCATTGCTGACTATGGCACAAAGTGGATTGCCTACAAAAACAAGGAACAGGCAGAGTGCAAAGGCGAGATTGTGGAGTTGCCAAAAGGTTGGCTTGACACTCTTAAACTTTTGACTTGTGCTGCAAGTTGTTATGCGGTTATTGACGATATGATTGCAAAAGGTATGCAGAGCAATAAAGCGTTAGCAGATTTATTTATGAAAATACCAAGAGTGCAAGGCTCAACGCTTCAATGGTCTTTACAAGATTTGGCAAACAATAATCTTGACTGTGATAAAATTCAAGGCTTTGACGAGGTGTTAAACGCAATGCCGAGATTTAAGGCGTATTTTGCGGAGTTGAAAGGAGAGTAATTATGAACAGTACATATAAAATAACGCCGTTTATGGCGGAACAGTATTACATAGACGGCGAAATAGTCTACGCAGAGATACCAATCGATTGGGATAAAATTAACGGGGTGAAATAATGGATAAATCAATAAAGAAAAAGCTTGAAGCGGCGTTCTATGATTATAAGAAAAACCGAGATGTTTCGACTTGCAACATATTAAACGATATCGCGGACAGATTGCTTACGGCGAAGTACGATAAACTGCCCGTAAAGAGTTCCGGGCGTGGCGGTATAGACGATTTACTCGTTAAGTACATAGACCGCGATATGCAATCTTACAAATGGTGCAAGGTCGTGGAAAAGACGCTGGACAGATACCACGGCGATTACAAAGACAAGCTTATAATAAAGCGATATTTCGAGCATAAGGGCGTAAATACGGTTGCGATAGAGCTGAATATAGACAGGGCGACGTTCTTCCGCTGGAAAGACGAAATATTGCTTACGGCATCAATGTGGGCGCAAGAATACAAGCTGTTACGGGAACAATGCGCAAAATAAGTAAAAAGTCGCAAAACCTGCGACTTTTAGCCTGTTTTAATATGCTATAATGGTATCGTGGAAGAAGACACAAGGAGAGAAATTATGAAGAAAATATTAGGTGTGCAGGCAGAATTTAATATTACGGCGGACGAGGATATAACCAAAGGGATGGGCAAAGGGTTGCAGAACGGGACGGCAGTACTCGCCGACGTTATAAAAGAATTAAAGCCCGTAGCAATTAAATGGTTAAACGGACAGTTGGATAAAGACGGTAAGAAAGATTAAAGCAAAAGCGATATTAAAAGCACCATGTATAACAGCACGGTGTTTTTTTATGCCTAAAAAGGAGGATAAATCGTGGCAAAAAGCAAATATGAAACCCACGTTGCGCCGCGGTTGGAAGAAATAAAAGATTGGGTAAGGAACGGCGCGACGGACGATGAAATAATAATAAGGCTCGGGATAGCAAGAAGCAGTTTTTATGAATATAAAAATAAGATTTCGGACTTTTCGGACGCCTTAAAAGAAACAAAAGAGTACGTAGACGCAAAGGTTGAAAACGCTTTATTGCAAAATGCGTTGAAAGGTAATATTACGGCGCAGATATTTTGGCTTAAAAACCGCAGAAGCGAGAGATGGAGAGAGAAGCCTGAAGAACAAGAGTTAGAAGAAAATCAAATAAACGTAACGTTAACTATAGAAAACGTAAGCGGGGGCGAAGACGATGATTGAGTATAAGGCAATAATCCCCGAACCGTTCGAGCCGTTAGTCAATCCGAAAGTAAGGAAAATTATAGAAGAAAGCGGACGCAGCTCTGGGAAATCCACGACGAACGAAACTGTTGCGGCGGGGTTAATGATGAAAAGCCGTAAAAACAATATCTGGTATTGCCGCGCGGAAAAGGGGGACGTAAGAATATCGGTATTTAATTCGTTTTTGGCGACGCTTAACGATATGGGGATAGAAAAGTATTTCAAATATAAATTAAACCCTATGGAGATAACCTGTAAACTAACGGGAGCGGTTTGTTATTTCGGCGGCATAAACGGAAAAACGAAAGACGATTTGAACACGACGAAAGGCTTCGTGCCGCAGGGCAGAAGTTTGGCGATGTTTATACTTGACGAAGCTAACGAAGCAAAGAGTTATCAGCATATCCGCGCGGCGGAAACAACGGCAAATAAATTCTTAAACGAAGACGGTAAAATAGTTTATGCATATAACCCTCCGCCGAATTTGGGGCATTGGGCGCATTCGTATTTCGGGAAACAGATAGAGAACGGTGCGACGAAAATTTATACGACGTATAAAGATATTTACAAGCTATTAAACCCTGCGACAATCGAAGAAATACTTACTATGAAGAGGGATAACCCGCAACAGTACAAATATTGGTATTTGGGGCAGAAAATAAGCCTTGAGGGGCTTGTGTTATTTACATTTAGCAAGGAAAAGAACGCGATACAGATAGACAACTTCAAAGCGGCGGTACAAAACGGGTATCAGCCGCTTTATGTTATATATGGAGTAGACAGCGGGGTAGTTAAAGACCCGACAGCCGTATGCGCTTGGGGGATATTTCCCGACGGTACACTAATAAAATTATCGACGTTTTATCTTGACCCCAAACAAATAGGAGAGCCTGTGCCCAATACTATGCAGGTAGACGAGATAACAAAGTGGTACGGCGAGTTTTACGAAGAAATGAGGTCGTACGGCGTGATATTGCCGGGTGCGTATAACGAAGCGTGGGTGTTCGACAGCGCAGTAGTAACGCAGGATTTAATGCTCGAATTTGCCAACAGAACGGGATTTTACTGTAAAGCCGTAGAAAACAAGAGTATCGAACGTGATATAAAACGGTTGCAGAACGGATATTTCCGCGGCGTTTTCAAAATTCTCGATACACCGTCGAACGCGCCGAGCTTCCGTGAGATAAACACGTTTTGCTACGACGAAAAGAACGAGATACCCGACGGACAGGACGACCACACAATCGACGCGGATAAATATGCGACCGCGCATTATTATTACGCATATATGAATAATTTTGCATAAAGGAGAAGAACTATGGGATTTAAGACCCCGCAATATTTAAAGCGATATTTAGAGGGAGCAAAGTACAGAAAGCCGTTTGAAAGCTTTGTTAACAACTCGACATACTACGCACAGCTTAATTGGCAATGGATGGATTATATGGAAAGGATAGTCCGCCCGTGTATAAGCTACGCAACAGCTTCGGTAGACGGGCTTTACAGTTCGGCATTGTCTACGTCTACGGGCATGGCGATACTTAAAGGCGCGTCCCGTCTTATAGTCGGCGATAAAGTGTTCTTTTTGGGCGACGACGAAAGCTGCGCGTTTTTAAGCGATATATGGTCGCCGAGCGTAAACTTCAACCGTTTTCTTAACCGGGCGGTCGGGTTTATGTTATCGGGCGGCACAGCGGTAATAAAAGCCAACAGGGACGAAAACGGGAAGAATAATTTAAGCGCGTTCAGGATAGACAGGACGCTTATATCCACCGACGAGAACGGCGAAGTTACCAACGCCGTGTTTTTTATTGCTTTATTGGCGCAAATGAAAAATAGCGGTTCACAAACTACGTATTGGCTTGTAGAAGAGCGTAAATATGACGAAAACGGCGAAAAGAAAATAACGTATAAAGTATTCACGCGCGGCGGTACGGCAAATTCTCCGACGCTGCCGAACCCGATACAAGAAGGCATGGCGTGGAAAAATTTATCGGTTGCCGCGAAACGCGAACTGACGAGGTTAAAAGTAACAAGATTAAACGAGGAATTGCCGCTCGACACGAAAGACGGCTTGGGCGTGTGGCTTATGAGCAGAACGGCAATGAATTCCTGCATACCCGACGCGCCGCTCGGCGACCCGTTGCTGTACGGTTGTCTTGACCTTTTATGGAGCATAGACGTGGTGTACAGCGGTTCATTAGTGGATGTATTGAACGGCGAAGGCAAAATCATAGTACCGAAGCAGTTTTTGCAAGATACGCTTAACAGACTGCAATCGCAGTACCCGGGCACGCAATTTAATGTAACTACGACGGAATTGCGGGGTTACGAAGACGAAAGCTTTGTTTACGTAATGCCGAGCGGTATAGACAAGGACAAGCTTACGCCGTTACCCGTACAGTTCGATATCCGCGCAGACGCATACGGGAAAATGTTAGAAATTTACGAAAGGCTTGCATGTGTACGGGCAGGGTTTTCGCCGACTTCTATATTCCCGTATTTAACGCCCGATAACAGCACGAAAACGGCAACGGAAGTAACTGCGGAAGAAAATCTTACGCGGGCAAGCGTCAAGGATATACATACGCTTATGCTTCCCGTGTTAAACAGGGCTTTGCGGGAGATATTGACGCAAGAGGGGTTTAATACAGACGTGCAAGTTCAACTTTCCGACTACATAGGCAATAAGTTACAGTACGACCAAAATATACGCGATAATTTTCTTGCGGGACTAATTCCGAAAGAAGTCGCAGTGAAGCAGATAAACAACTTAACCGACAGCGAAACTATGGAATATATGGAGAAGATAGCGGAAGAAGAACAACGGCGCAACTTAATAGATTTCGGAGAAGATTATGATAATAGCGAACAGACCGCTGAACAGCCAAGCTTTGGCGATAGAGGAAGCGGAGACGGAGATAAGGAGAACGGTAAAGAATGAATATCTTAAAACGACACCCAAGACCGCCGTAGACAAGAAAGTAAAGGATATAATAACCGCAACGCTTAAAGAAATAAAAATCCCCGCGTTGAGAGACGCGGCGCGGCGAAGCCTGATTAACTTTTACAACAGGCAGTACGCAGAAATAAGGCGTTTAAACGGGGCTGTGCTCGCCGTTTATCTTGCGTTGTATAAGTTGACGGACGAAACGGTAACGGGCGCGGAAAAGGCAAAAGCGCGGACTAAACTTACGAATTACGGCGTGGATAAAGCCAATCTGTACGGAAGCGCGATGCAGAAGTACAGCAAGGACTATATAGAGAAGAACGTACAGCCTGTTTTCGATAGGCTCGCGAAGCAGTTCCCGATTGACCCCGACAGCAAAACAAGCCGCGTTTCGCTACGTAACCGCGCGGAAATGGAAGTTCGTTATCAAGGGCATTTGGACGAAATAGCTGGGTTTAAGGCGAAAGGCGTTAAACTCGTGATAGCTTCCACACATGCGGACTGTTCGGAGCGGTGCGCACGTTGGCAAGGCAAGGTTTACAGCCTTGACGGGACGAGCGGCACGACCGACGACGGGCGTACGTATCAGCCGCTCGAAGTCGCTACCGACGTTTATTACACGACGAAAGCAGGCAAGACGTATAAAAACGGTTTGCTTGGGTTTAATTGCCGACACTTTCTTGTGGAATACAAAAGCGGTTACCGTTTCCCGAAGCCCGACGCGGCAGAAGAAAAAAGACAGTACAAGATAACCGAAACGCAGAGGAAGCTCGAACGCGCCGTAATACATTGGAAAACCGAAGCGATAGAGAGTTCCGACCGCGAACGGTATCTGTACTGCAAAAAGAAAGCGATAAAGTGGAATAACGCTTATATAAAATATTCCAAAGAAAACGGACGGGCATATTACCCGTCGCGTACTAAAATTTTATAAAAACGGCAGGGTTTAAACGCTCTGCTTTTTTTATACAACTCGGGAGGTGAAAAAATGGGTTGGTTTAACAGAAATAAAGAAAAAGGAGAAGAAAAAATGACGACACTCGAACAAGTAAGAAAGGCATACGAAGACCTTTCGGAAGACGACAAGAAAAGTTTTCATCAGTCCATAGCCGACCGCGTGCACGAAAGCATAGCGGCGCAGGAACGGGCGGACGGGAACGAAGACAGCCAAACGGCGGAAGACAGGGAGCACGAAGCTCTCGGTGCGGAACACGCGGCAGGGCACGGCGACGTTGCGGAATTGCACGAAGAAAAGCGCGAAGAAAATGAACGCGAAGCCGAGCAAGACCGCAGGGACGACCGTCAAGACGACAAACAGGCGGAAATCCGTTCGCAAGCGGAAGCTTGGCGAAAAAGCGCGGAAGAACGCTTTTCAAGGATTGAAGCCGCGCTCGAAAAACTTTCGGGCAAAAGCAAACTCGATAACGCTCGCGAAAAATACGGGCTATCTTCGTCCGGTGTGGGCGAAACAACTAAACGTTCGTTTACGGACGAAGACGTTAGAAAATTACTCGGTTAAATAAAAGGAGGTATAAAAAATGGCAGGAGTAATAGAAACACAGGGTCTCAGCGATAAAGTATTATATTCGCAAGTTATGACCAATTTGAAGGCAGCTTACGACAATTACGGAGTAGGCAACGGCAACTATCCGAATGCGCAGGATATTCTTGTAGACAGGGTGCTTGCAAACATTTGGATGAAGAACGTACTCGATGCGAAGATATTCGCCGACGGTATGGGTATCACTTCGAGGACGGGTGCAGAAGGCGCAGCGCTTGTACGCGTGCCCATTATGGCTCCGCCCAGATATTCCATGCGTACTATTTCTTTGAATGCATGCTTAAACGGCAGGTTGCAGGGTACGCCCGGCAACGACGGGTTGGAAAACAGGAATTTGCCGAACACTATACAGACGAACGGTGTAGACATTCCGCTTAATCAGGTGTACGACGACGCGACGGTTATTTATCAGCTTTCGCAAAACATGGTATCTTTGCCGCTTGCGGCGGAATACACGTCGATGATACCGGGTACGGTTGCGAATATGGAAGATACTACCGTTCTCGCAACGCACTTGAAAGGCGCATTGGCAAGAGCGGCAGAGGGCGATAACGCTAACGTTATTCCCGTCGACCTTAATAACACCACCGAGGGCTATTTGCAACAGATTATGAACAGCCTTATAGGGGCTATGACTAATCCGCAGACGTCCTGGTCGGAAGGTATCGTGCAGTACAGGCTCGAAGACAGCGTTATCGTTATGAAACAGTCGTTCTTCAACCGCTTGTTCTCGGTAAGGAACGGTGCGCTTGTATCGGCTTCCAACCTTGCGCAGGAAATGCTTCTCGGCGGCGCATTTACGTCCGACGGCAAACCCAAAGGCGGCAATATTCGCGGTCAGTACAGCGGCGTGTGGATTAAGGTTGTGCCTGATTCGTATTGGAGACAGGCAGCCGCGCTTATAGGCATTACGGCTGAAAGTTACGCACAGTACGATAAAATACAGGCGTACATAGCTAATGCTATGGGCTTTGCGTTCGCACGAGCGGAAGCAACGATAAACCCGATACCTAATCCCGGCAACGCGGTCGGCACCAAGATACAGAACTTGTTCCGTTGGGGCGCGGCAATGACAAGGGGGTCTGCCGCGGCAGTCGTAATATCCACCGAAAACAACCTCGCGGATTTCGTCAACCCCGTGGATAAAGACGGTTATATCGTTGCGCCCGACAGCTTTAACGACGTTATTAAGTCTTACGGCGTGGGTAATGTGGATTACGGTAACGCTTCGAAAATCGGGGTATATGAGAGCGACACGACCACGACCGTTACGCTTACCTTAACGGGCACCGACAGCGCGGCGGTAACCAACGCGGCGCTTACGATTACGAAAGGCGACAAGAAAACCGCTGAATACGTAAACAAAGCCGACGGTACTTATACGTTTATCCTCGGCAGGGGCGATACCGCTACGGTTAATATCACTGCGGCAGGCTATACCGACGCTACGGTAGAAATTGCCAAAGCAAACACCGCGGCGGCGACTTATGCCGTTACGCAAGCACTTACCGCTACGGCGGCGCCTGCGGCTAAAAGCGGTAAATAAAGCTTTCTTAAGGGTTTGAGCTTATCAAGCCCTTTTCCATTAGAAAAATAAAGAGGGTATTAAGATGTGGCAAGAAGAAAAACACCCCCGTGATAACGGGGGCAAATTTACCGATAAAAATAACGACGGCTTAAAATCCGAAGTGGATAATTTTAAAGAAACAAACTTAAAGTCCGACGTGGATAATTGGGATAAAAACAGGGTGGTAGAATTCGTCAAAAGCGTAAAGGAAGGTAAGCCTATCGCCAAAAGCGTAGAGGTCGGCGCGGTAAACGACAGAGAACGCAAACGCATAGAGGAGCTTACGGGCGAGAAGCTGAACGCTACCAAACACGTTCTTAACCTTAACGAAGCGGTACATATACTTAACCGCCACGGCGAGAACGGCAAAGCGGATAAATCTATGGCGGACGTTAAAGAGTTTGCGAAGATAGAAGATACTTTACATAATTTCGATAGCTTGGATTACGTTATAAAAAACGGGGACATCGAAACTACAAAGGCTTATAAAAACAGCAGAAATGAAAGGGCTAAATTGATTATTTATAAAAAAAGGATTGATAATAATAATTTCTTTACCGTTGAGGCAATTTCCGATGCGAAAGACGGTTCGATAAATATAATTACAAGTTATCAAACAAAAATAAAAAAATAAGGGCAATTTAGCCCTTATTTTTAAGTGATATGTGCCTCTTGCTCTATCTTGTTGATAGCCTGGGCTTTATACGTCCGAAACGGGCATATCTACTTGTTTAAACTGTGCGAACGTTGACAATGCCTTTACAGACCCCAACTTCACGTCCGAAACTTATTCGCACTACTTGTAAGCCATGCGCGGTGGATGCAATTAAGCCCCCCTGTCACGCCCGAAGCGTCTCACAAGTTCTTACACCATATATTATACTCTAAAACAAAAAAATGTCAATACAAAAACGAAAAAAAGGAGAAAATTTTTATGCAATACCCGAAAAGCGACGATTATATGATATATAATTACGCAAAACACCGTTATATTTTAACGGAAACCGACGTGTTCGAAACGCTTGCGATAAACCTCGAAGAAAAGCTGTTGACCAAACCCGCACGTGATAGGATATTAGAGCAAATATCCATCCATGTTTACGCGTACATACATCAGTTCAACGCCGATACGAAAGCGCAGGATTATATAATAGCTACGACGTCAAGCGGCAGGGATATTATTAAACGCGCAATGGAAGAACAGCTTATTTACGAGCTTACGGTGGGAGATTTATCCCGCGCTACCGATATGGATAAACGCCGTCTGTGGTTCGACGAAACGGCAAAAGAAATTCTGCTCGAGGATATTCCCGAGATAGGTGCTAACATCTGCTACACGGGCACTTTATGCCTTTGTATAAATAATTTTGTGAGGTGGTAATTATGGATTTTTTGGATTTTTTAACACCAAAATACGATATGGTATGCGAGGGCACTTATTATGCGGAGCTGCCCGACACGCCCGACAACGGCGGCGAATATATCAGATACGAACATATCGACGTTACGAGTTGGCAGTTTTACAGAATGTTTTCAAACGTAACGGAAAATGAAAAGACTTCCGCCGCGATACGGACGGTTATTCGTTGCGATTACAAAGTAGGGGGATACGTCTATCTGCAAAACGGTAGGTTTTATCAGATACTTTCCGTTTCGGAAGAAATACCGCCCGAAAAGAAAGAGCTGTTAAGGATTATGAAAACCGTACCGGGGACAAAATACACGCTTCGGCTTGTGGAAATCCCTAACCCTTGGGGACTGAAATGACACAAGCGCAATTTTTGAAAAAATATAAACGCGTTTGCGAAGCGGGATTTAAACAGCTACGCAAAATGTACGTGCCGTACGATACGGGCAACCTTGCAAACGACGCGCTTCAATACGCATGGGAAGGCACTACTTTTCACATGTGGGTTAACGAGGATATCGCGCCGTATATGGTTTTTACGAACGAACCGTGGCTGTCGGAATATTGGCACGGTAAGAAAAACCCGAACGAGGGGTGGTGGGGCGCGGCTTGCGAATGGTTTTTTCAATACGTAAGCTTGCATCTAAAAGGAAAACTGACTAAACGAGGAGAACAGGAAAATGTTTAATATATTAAATTTCGCAATGACGATACAGGAAGAATTAAACCAAATAATAACGGCGGACTTAACAGAAAGAAAAAGTACGGCGAACATACAGTTCCGTATATTTGCGGATATGGCGAAATATAAACAGGCGGATAGAGCGTTAAACTCCGTTACAACGTATATAAACGGGTGTTTGACGACTGACACGACAGACGTAACGACTTTGAATAACGAACTTGCTATGGCAGTTATTTCTTTGACGTTCGAATTTATAACCCCGACAAAAGCCCCGCGCGGGTTGACTTTGCCAGATGATGACGGGCAGCATACGTTTCCGTTATATATCCGCAATATAATACAAGCTTATTTTTCACAAAATAAAGCGTACACGGTTGTGGGCGAAACAGGTAAAATGTTTACAGGCGGTGCAAAATTCGAGCTTTTGAACACGGGCGTTGCCGATATGCCGATAGGTATTGGCACGAGCCTTACTTATTCCGCAGGCATAACTTATTATCTTGTAGAAAAAGGCGTAAATTCTTCGGCGATAAAAATAGAGTTAGACGGCGTGCCGTTGCCGTTTGAAAACGCAGTGCCGACCAGAAGCCCCGCTATGCAGTCCGACGTAAGCTCCAACGGGCAAAATTATATTTCTAAAAACTACGTTACTTCGTCCGCGTTTGCAGTCGACGTAACTATGCCGTCGGTCGATACTACCGCAGGCAGGGAATTGCTTTCGTGGCTACTCGACGGCGTGCCCAACATGGCGCATTTTTTAAAGATTACGTGGGGGACGCTTAAAACGGCATATTATTTAATAACGTTCGGGGACGTAAACGCTTCCGTTACGGATATCAAAAGCGCGGGGCATACGTTTGCTTTAACGGAATTAAAGCCCGACGCAGACGTAATTACATACCCGTCGTATTTTTATGCAGGTAAATTAACAGTTGCGGAGAACGCGACAAGCGTTATTTTGCAAACGCTTTCGAATTGCCTTGTTTTTGTTTCTAACGGTAAAATTTATGATTTATCTACGAGCGGTAATGCGGTCATAGAGGTAAACAAAGACGATTTCGGCGAGGACGGCACGTTGCTCGTGCTTGCGAATAAAGCCGTTACTTTTACTGTTCAGAACGGCACGCTGACTACTATTCAATCGGGAGGGAATAATGCCTAATACTAATCAATATCATTTACGTATAGATATAAGCGGACTTGAAGATAACGCCGCAGTAGCCCAAACAAAACCCGAACAAGACCAATTAACGCAGATACAAAAGAAAGCTAAAGGGCTTGTGAGCTATGCCGCAATATCGGGGACGGCGCAAAAGCTGATATCCAATCATATAAGCTTGATATCCGAAAGCACGGGCGCGGTGGAATACGAGCAGAAAATACAGGCGGTACATAATATTGCTTTCCCCGTTGCTTCTTCTATTTTAGGCGGGCTATTGACGGGCAACGTCGGCGTTGCGCTGTTCGGGCTTGCAATTTCCGCGGGCAATATGATATGGGATATTGCGCAGAACCAACGCAGGATTAACATAGAAACCGCCGTCGAGGACGTAGGCATACAGTTGCAGTCCCGACGCGTCGGTACAAGCTCGCGTAGAGAAAAATAACCCAACGCCCTCGGTAACAATTATTTGGACAGTTGAGTATTTACTTTTGGAAAAAAAGTGGTATAATTAGAATAAACTGTGTATAAATATAGTATAATACAGATAAATACAGACCAATACAAATAAAATTAGCAAAAACTATTGCAAAAAGCATTTAAATGTGCTAAAATAGTTAGGCTAAAAAATAAGGAGTAATTTTGAGTTACAGTATGGTAACAGAGTATTCAAAGGACGACATTAAAAGGTTAGAGAACGAAATAAATAATTTTTGTAATGAAAAAGGAATTTCATTAAAGCCTAAACTTGACATTGTAAAAGAATGTAAAAATTTAGGTTTTTTAGTTGTGTCGCTTTCTTTGCCTGATAAAATTGATGGGGCAATTTTAGTTGAGAATAACCAAAAAATTATTGGAGTAAATGAAAAAATAACCGATAGGAAAGAAATAAACCGTGTTGTCGCTCACGAGTTATCGCATTATATTAGAAAATTGAAAGAACAAGAAGAGAGTAAAATGCTTTTTGCGATGAAAGATAGTATATTGCATAACGAAGAAAAAGACGCATCGGAAAATGAAATGGATTATATGTCGGCGGCGGTGTTAGTTCCTATGGATAGCTTTGTCGGCTTTATCGAACTTTTTGGATTAAAAAATATTAAAGAATTTAGCGATGTAAAAAAAGTAAGTAAATCTAAAATAAATTATCTTGCTAATTATTATAATGTAGAAGAAGAGTTAATCAAACGTCGTATAGTTGAGGCGGCAAGATATGTCGGATAAAGCGAAAGATAAATTTCAACAAGAAAATGTGGATGAAGTACGGAATTACTTTAATTCGTCTAATAGTATAAAAGATATACCAATAGAAGAGTTATCTGAAAAGAAATACATTGAATTAGTAGGAAAAGTAATAGATATATCTAACGGTCAACTAGAGATACAAAATATTAATAAAGAAGGATTGCGGGGAAAATTTACAAAATATTTTAAGTGGTTATTGTCTATACAATATCTTGTTTTAGTGGTACTGTTAGTTCTTAATGCAACTTTAAATAATTTTAATATTTCCGATACAGTTTTTTTGACTTATATATCTTCTGTTTTTGTAGAAACATTGGGCGTAATAATCATAATGGTTAAATTTGCTTATGATAATAAAACGGAAAACCAAATTTTAGAAGTTTTAAGGGCGGTTGTTGGTGAATATAAAAAATATAAAGAAAATGATAAAAAGGAAGCGAAATAGCTTCCTTTTTTGTTACCCCAAAATAGCCGTAAGCAGAAGCTTGCGGCTTTAATTATGCAAAAAACTAATCTTCCGTAATGTTAATATCGAAAACTTCGTCGGAAAAGAATTCCGTAAGCGAAACGTTTAAGCCTTTGCAGATTTTATGTATAGATTTCAGTGTGCAAGATTTGCATCGCCTGTAAATTATGTTGTTTAATGAAGAATAAGAGATATTGCTTAATTTGCTTAAACGTTCAACAGTAAGGTCGCGCTCGAATAGTAAAGTTAACATGCGGTCTGAAATAGCTTTGTTTAATTTCATCATTAGCACCTCGTTTATCATTTATTGATATAACGATTGTACTATGTATGAAATTACCAAATATTTCCAAATTTGATAGAAAATTTAAAATTATTAAAAAAGTTTAAAGTTATTACTATTTTAAGAGATATTTATTATGCTTGACATATGTAAAAATTTCCCATATACTTAACAAGAGGTGGAGTATGAAAAAGAAAATTATATTTACGGTGCTGCTGGGGGCGCTGATATGTTTGTGCATTTATGGTATGATATTTAATTTAAAATTGTTGCCAAATATCGTTAATGGAGTTAAAGAAGGTACGATATCAAATAATCGTAGCCATATTGCAAAATTAATTTTGCAATATATAATATTTGTGTTGACTTTTTTATTAAATGCAACAATACATAGTTTTATAATTTATAAATTATGGGTAAATAAAAAAGCAAGAAAAAAGACCGACGGTTAATCGGTCTTTTCTTTATTATCTTTAAATTTTATAAAATCAATATATTGAAAAATTTGCTCTATTTCATAATCAGTTAAACCATCTGTCGCGTCCTTAAATCTTTTATATTTATACGTTGTATCCACTTCCTTTATTGTCCTTAAAAATAAATCTGCATCTTTTTCATTCGGTAACACAGTTACAGTCATAAGTTCAATAGGGATATTTAATGCTTCCGAAATTGATTTTATGGTAGAAACGCGCGGGTTTTGAGTTTTTCCACGTAAAATATCTTTTAATGTACTTATTGAAATTTCTGTTAATTCAGAAAGTTTCTCGTAAGTAATTTTTTGACGTTTCATTTCTTTTTTGATAAGAGTTGTATTTGTAGTTTCGAATATCATAATCAAATTAAAACATATTTTTTAAAAAAAATCAAGTTTTTATTTAAAAATAGTTGACAAGACGGTTCTATCGTATTATAATATTTGCAAAAGTACGATAAGACTGTACTAAATAAAATAGGAGGTAATAAAATGAAAGACGGAGAAAGAACGTTGACTATTTCGGCAAAACCAGAATTTATTCGGAAAGTTAAAGTTCATTGCGCTATTAAAGATATCCCGCTTAAAAAGTATATAATATCTTTAATCGAAGCCGATTTAAACAAAGAAAAAAGTGATACATAAGGATAGCAGTCCTGTATCACTTTACCCACCCACAAGGAGAAAAACCTTATGTTGAATATATTATATCATTTGTTTTTCTCCTTGTCAACAAAATTTTTGATTTAAGGAGTAAAAAAATGAAAAACAATTTAACAGTATTTAACTTTGAGAAAAACGAAGTTAGGACATTAACCGTTAAAGGCGAGCCGTATTTTGTGGCGGCTGATGTTGCGAAAGCGTTAGGTTACGAAAAAGCAAGAAATGCAATAGCACAGCATGTAGATAAAGAGGACGCCCTAAAACAGGGCATCCTTACAAATGGCGGAAAACAAAATGCAACAGTAATTAACGAAAGCGGGGTATACGCTTTAATCTTCGGAAGTAAGCTTGAAAGTGCAAAAAGGTTTAAACATTGGGTAACTTCGGAAGTATTGCCTACAATTCGCAAGACAGGGAGCTTTAACGCAAAAGAATATATGCGCACGGACGAGTACAAAGCGAGAATGCTGAAAGTAAAGGAAGCGAATGCGAAATCACGTCAAGCGGAGAAATTATTAAAAGTTTCCGAAAGGTGCGGCGTAGAAACTTACAAGCAGGTTATTTACAGCCATATAACGCTTATGCTTACAGGGCAAGAACTTTTACCTCTTCCGAAAGCCGAGAAATCGACTTACACGGCGGCGCAAATCGGGGAGATGTTGGGTATAACAGCAAACGCTGTCGGCAGGCTGGCGAACGCTAACGGGCTTAAAACGGAAGAATACGGCGAAATGGTTTGGGACAAATCGCCGCATAGCAATCATCAATGCCAAACGTTCAGATACTACATAACGGTCGTAGCAGAGCTTAAAAAGCTTTTAGAGGTGGCGTGATGGAAGATAAAATTTTTAACGCCCTTGATAGGTTGGAAAGCTTATCGATACAGTTATATACGACAAAAGAACTTTATGGGTTAATAAACGGCGAATTTATAAAAGAAAACCCCACTGCCGACGACGCTATAAGAACTTACAAGCACGCAGGATTATTACAATATGTTGCCTTTGACAGGCTAGTAAAAGAAACGGAAGCACTTTCGGAGCTGTTTGACGAGCTTCGTGAAGTATTTAAGGGGGCATAATGGAAAAAATTATAGAAAGCGCAAGCTGTGATTTAAGTTGCCTTGACGGTGTTATAACAGATTATATACAAAATGACGTAATGCAAGATAACGGAATATTACAAGTAATACATATTACGTTAAATAATATTATACATCGTTTAGATGAAGCAATAGGGTTGTAAGAATAACAAGGACGGGTAAGCCGCTCGTCCTTTTATTATATAAAAAATTTTAAGGAGAAGTAAAAAATGGCAATCAAAAACACTGTATCCCTGTACATCAACGGAGTAAATTACTCCCGCAAATTAGTTTTGCCTTTCGACGTGAGTAGGTTCCTCGACGAAAGGCTTGACGAAGTAAACATATCGCTACGCGCGGTTAAGAAAGAATATTTTAAACCGCTGTCGGTAGTAGAATTTACTTTGCATAATCTTTTATACTACGGTCAACCCAAACCGCATTACACGGAAATGCTTGCCGAGCCTAAATTGCGGTTTTTGGTAGCGGTAGACAACGTTACCGAAAACCCAAACGGCAAAGGTTTTTATGACCACGAGTTGTATTTGATAGAAGAAACCAAGTATCTTGAATGTTTTATTTGCGATACTGTAACTTTTACAAACGATATGGGTAGAACGTACGCATCAAATCCCAAGAAAATAACTCCGACAAAGACCACATATAAATATCCTGCGCCTGTATTTAATGATATTAACGATAGTACATATTTAAATCCTTTGAAAAGCGGAACAGATTTTACATTTTTGTGTCCTCGAAATTTTTTTCCACGAGCGGATTTTTATAATGTTACTTCAGATTTAAGATGTACTTTAACATTAAAAACACCTGCAGACACCATTACAATAGTTGAACCCAATTCAAATAATAAACCAAATGATATTACTTTGAATTTGCAAGAAGGTTATTACACTTTAACCTACGAAGCATCGAATTATTTCAATTTTAATTTAGAGGGGTCGGTTACTTATGTTTATAATTTTGTCGTTGTGCAGAATTTTAAACCCCTAAAAAGATACACCATAACCGATGTAATAAACCGTTTATTGGATATAGTAGAGCCCATATATAAGGGAGATAAACCGCGTTTCCATTTAGAGGGCGTAACGCGGAACGAAAACGGCACTTTTACCATAGCAAAGGACAGCCTTGCGGATAGGTTGGAAAAGGTAATCGCGCCCGAATTTGCCTTTACGCAAAAGACATTAAGGGAGTGTTTGCAACAAATAGGCGGGTTTATCCACGGCGAACCTCGGCTTGTAGACGGCAACACAATAACCTTTGATATGTACGGCGACAACAAAGGGTCGCCCATAGTAGAACGCCCGTACGCGATGAAAAAGTACGGTTTTGCAATGGAGAGGTACTGCGACCACATAGACAGCACGGCGCAGAACTTAATAAATCAGCTTGATTACGCGCAGGGGGTTATAATAGAGCCGTATTCGGGCGGATTTAAGACCGTAAGGACCGAAACGGCGTATGTCCGTATAACAGACGGCAATATGATTATTACCACGCAGTACCCCATTTACGACGTAATAAGCGTAAAGAGCGGTATTATACCGAATAACAATACTTATAAAAACGTAGATATAACGCCGTACGTGTTTGAAAGCGCGATATACAACACGCAGTTATCGTCATATAAAGAAGCTTATCCTATGAGCAAGGCGTACGGGATATATTTTACGAAAGGCGAAAGGAATATAAAAGGGCTTAATTTCAGAAATCCGACGGCAGGAGATAATTCTTCTTTTGCTAATTACGCAATAGTCAATATATTACGTATAGCCACAGGAAATATGAGAATGAACATAACGGATTATCCCTTATTGGCGTTTCAAGTAAGCTATATCCCCATATACAACACGAGGGTATCGCAAAATAAGTCGTATTACAAAGAGTACGATAAACCTTGCGGGTTAATTTACAACCAAGGGGCAAACCTTGTAGAAACAAGATATTACGGGGAGAACTTGAAAGGCGCGGTGGCAAGGCTCGGGAACGTAGAACAAACGCGGACCTATGTATTCGGGCGGTGGAATTATATCCCGAAAGCGGGCGAAATGTTCGGGGAGCATTATTATATATCCGCGGTGCATACGAAGATATACCAGAATTTGCTTGTATGCACGATAGGGTTAAGCAGGGACTTTAACCGTCTTTCGCAGTACATAGGGATATCGAGCGAAAACAGGTATTACGAAGTTTCGGAAAACCAAGCGTACGACCGCAATTTATTGTACAGGGATTACGTAGTAGTCGGCGACCAAGAACAAAGCGACGGTACGTCGATAGGCAATAAAGCAATGGAAGCTGTAAAAGACACGTTTACGCAAAGCGGCGGGAAAAGCCCCATAACCTCTGTGACGGCGTGGGGGCTGTCGTATAAAGGCTTAACGTATTTAACCGAAAGCGATTACGAAGTAACGAATGCTACGGTAACCAGAACGGTTACGGTAAAAGTCAACAATATGAATGGCAGATACACGCCCGTAATACTTACGGTAAAGACAGATAAAAAGGTATATAAAGCCGACGCGGTGTTGTATCAAGACCCCGACGCGCCTATCGGCGGAGTTACGCAGACGAGCGTTTTTGTAAACTACGGCTTAAACGAAACGGTTACGGATATAACCGTAGAGGGGTATTATATAAACTCTTATTTGCCGATAGTGCACTTGCCCGTAATATCTTCCGCGTTCGGCAATGCTTTGACGTTCAGTTGGAAGTATAAAGATAACTACTCGGCAGGCGAAGAAGCGGTATTCGAAAAACAGGGCAACGTAAGCGGTTATTGGCAGAACGATTATCCTTACTGCGATTATTACGGCAGGATATTCTATTACAACTTCGATTTGGAAACGGGCGGTAAAGTTCCCGAAAGCTTTGACGAGCAGAAAACAATAGGGTTAGGACTTCCTGCGGGCACAATGCCGTCGGGGTCGAGCGGTTACGTATCGACGTTAACCCATAAGCCCATATTGCTGCGTAAAGACAGCAGGGAAGTATTGCAAGTAAACCAACAGATAGAGTTCGTCACGAACAGGGAAAATTTAATCATAGGCTCTGCGCTTGCTTCGTCGTGTCCTTTGGTGAGGGGAAGCGACCCGCAGTTGAAGCCGAAGCTTTACGTGTTCAACGAGAAGATAAACAAATTCACCAACCACGTAGAGGGTAAGCTGAATGTGGATTTGTCGGAATTGACGGGCGCGGAAATAACTGTTGTCGTCGAGGGAAGTTTACAGTTTTATATAACGGGCACATTCCCTGCGGACGGGGTAGCGTGGGCGATAGTAACACAGCAGACGGAAAAGGAAGACGATATAGAGGACGAGTTCGGGGGAGAAGGTACGCAGACAGTATACACGGGCGGGGATATACTTCTCGCGTCGAACACGCCTTGCACGGCGGGCGAAACCTTGCCGCCTATATATTTTACGGCAAAACACAAACTTTATTAAATCGGCACTGCGATAGCGGTGCTTTTTTAATACAAAAATTAAGGAGGGTAATATGGAAAACCAAGAAACGGAAGGTTTGCTTATGGAACTCGGGCAAGAGCTGTCGGCAAACCAAGAAAAGGAAGCGGAAGCTGTAAAAGGCTATACGCGGCAGCTCGGAATGATTATGAAGATAATCGAAACGACGGAAAACGAGGGCTTGCGGGAGTTTCTGCAAAAGCTTGCGGAAGCGACCGAGGAGAAGATTTCCGACGAGCTTAACCACCAACAGGGACTTTTAAGCGAGTACGTAGAACTTACGGGAATAAAAATAGCGGAGGATTAAAGAAATGGTAATAATAGCAAACGGACAGGGAACGGTAACGGATATAATACCCGAACATATCTATCAGGGGAGTAACCTTGCGAACGAAATAATCTTCGTCGCGCCGTTCTCGGAAAGCGACAACGTTTTAATAGCGTTTAACCTGCCAAACGGGATAAATTTAAAGCAGTCCCTTATGGTAAAGAAACAGCTGGATAACGTAGTAGACGGAGACGGTGCGCACTACAACGCGTGGTCGTATATGCTGCCCGCGTCGGCGACGGAATACCGGGGCGAAGTAACTGCGCAGTTATACGTAATGACGGGCAACGCGACGGTAGCAACTTCATCGGCAGTGTTTAGAGTGGAAAAGGGCGTGCCCGTAATTTTACCCGACGAGCCTACGGAAGACGTTTATACGCAGATTATAAGGCTTATAGGGACGAAGCAAGACAGTTTAACGGCGGGTATGGGTATAAACGTAAACGCCCTTGCAAACGGCAATACCGTAGCGATAGATTTTACGCAGACCTTGACGGAAGATACGAATAAAATAGCCCCGAATAAAGTTATTAAGGACTATATAGCAACGGAACTCGAAGATTATAATTTGCAGTTAAAGCTTGAAAGCGGAGAAGAGGTGAGCGAAACGGTGCTTGACAGCATGCCGCATGCTCCGGAAAATAATCAGCTTATAACGGCAAAAGGGATTAAAGATTTTTTGACGAAAACGTCGTTTGTACCCGACGCTACTTACCCTGACTTAACGGCGGGGCATGCAATAGCCGCGGAGAATGCAGAAAATGCCGTAAACGCACAAAAAGCAGGCACGGCAGAGAACGACGGAACGGGGAATAATATAGCAGAACAGTTTGCAACGGTTAGTTCGGACATAGACGGACTGCGCGAGGATATTACTAATGAAAGCCATTTCCGAGGGATGTTCGACAGTGTGGAGGCGTTGCGTGCGGCGTATCCTGCCGCTACGCCTAACGACTATGCTTATATAGTTGGGGGAAATCAGTGGATTTATCAAAACGGCGCGTGGACGGACAGCGAAAAGCCGACGCCTAATACTGCCGTGCCGAGAGGAACCTCGATACCGTTAATGGACGGAATTGGCAGCGCGGGTTCTTCAAGCGCCTATGCTTCGGAAGACCACAGACATCCTAGCGATACTAACAAAGTAAACAAATCAGGCGATACGATGACGGGAGCGTTAAATGCGCCTGCGACAAACACGACGAAAGCAGTTACGAAAGAAGTAATTTTATCCGACCCTAACGACACGGCGGAAATACCTACATCGGGTTATCAAGCACTGACGGTAGATGCCAAAGGTGTGGAAGTCGGAGAGGCGAGTGTTCCTCTTAATTTAAGGGGCGTTACGACAAGACCTGTATATACGCAGAACGGCGCGACAGGAAGGGGATTGGCTTTCGTAAATTACGGTACTTGTACTTCTTCATCCGGTATGACAACAAAAGAGGTTGTGCTTCCCGGGTTCGTATTGGAAACGGGTACGAGAATATATGTTAAATTTACATACTCGGCAACGATAGCTTCTTCAACGGTTGGCACTGCATTTAAACTTAATGTAAATAATACGGGAGCAAAAGCATTGTTTGTAAACGGTGCTAATTCATCAAGTTTTTATCCTATGCTATGGAAAGCAGGTGCAATATGTGAATTTATATACGACGGCACGAATTGGAATTTGATAGCGCCGCATATTCTTAATTCGGGATATATAAACACAACGTCTGTAACAAACATAACAAACGCAAATGATACCGTAACATCATATTACCGCTCAAGCGATGGGAACTCTTGGTATAGGAAATGGGCAAGCGGTTGGAAAGAGTGCGGGGGCAAAATAACAAATGGTAGCGGAGAATTTAATTATACTCTACCATTAGTCTTTAATTCAGTAAATTATAATGTAATTGCTTCTTTTGCAGAAGGCGGAAGTAGTGTAGTGTCTCTATACGGTAAACCATATACAAGTCAATCAATGCAAATTAAAAAATGGTATGGTGGCGGTGCAGCTTCAGAACCTTGTTATTATTACGCCTGCGGATATTAAGGAGAAAGAAAAATGGAACATATAAAAATGGTAGATTACAAAGAAAAAGAAATGATAAAGCCGATAGAGCAACCCGAAGCCGTAGAAGAACAAAAGTTCAGTTTACTCGGCATTGAAATGCCTTTTGATGAGTTTGACTATTTAATGTGCGAACAGTCGCAAGGCAAAGAGCTAAAAGTAAAAGACGGCAAAGTCGTTGCGGAATATCACGTTCCGACAGAAGAAGAACTAAACGAACAACGCCGTTATGAGCTTAAAGCCGAACTCGAAAAAATAAAGGAAGATATAGAGCAGGAAAACTTTGGGCTTATCCGCGACGATTTTGCGGAAAAGAAAGCGAGAGCGGCGGAGATAATAAACGAACTCCGCGTACTCGAAGGCAAACAGCCGAGAGAGGTAAAGGTATTATGAAAAAAGAAATAGAACTGACGATGTTAAGGGTAGCAAGGCTTGCGGACAGCGAGCCTTTTATTATGCCCGTAAACGAGGGGTTGGAGCTTAAAATAACGTCCTCGGCTTATGATTTAAGTAATGCAATAATAGCCCTTAAAAACAGCAACAAAAGCGGCAGGTACAGGCTGACGGGGCATTCGTTTACCGTCCCCGAAGAATTTCTGTTCGCGGGCAAATTACAGGTAAGCATAGACCTCATCGTTCACGGCGAGGTAGCCAAGCATTGGGACTGCGTTCCCATAGTCATAAAGGAAACCGAAACGGGGTTTTATGCGTTCGGCGAAATAATAGAGCTGCAAAACAGGATAGCGGAGCTTGAAAAGCTTAACGGCAAATTAAAAGAGGTTACCGAAAAGCTAAACGAAATAATAACCAAACAAAACGAACTTACGGAAACCGTAAGCGCTATAAAAGAAAATTATTAAAAGGAGAAATAAAGAAAATGGATTTCAATGCAATTTACGAAGCGGCAAAGCCGTATATAGGGACGGGCGCGATAGCGTCGGCGATAGTAACAGTAATAGCGTTTGCTATAAAGGTAATAGGGGTAATAAAAGAGCTGCGTGCAAGCCTTGTAAGCACGGAGAGCGAAGCTATAAAAGCGTTTAAGAAAGCAATCCCCGAAAGCCTTTACGTAAGCGTAGAAAGCCTTACGAAAGCGGAGCTTGCGAAGATTAAGGAAGAAATAGCAAAGCTTGTAGACGAAAAGTTCTTGAAGCAGATAAAAGCTAATACGGAACTGACGCAGGCGATTGCCGTAGCGCTTGTTTCTATGAAAGCTATCCCGGACAGCGCGAAAGAGAAGATAACGGGACTGCTCAAACTTAAAGAGCCTAAAACGACGGAGAGCTTAAAGGTAGAGCTGTTGCCGACGGACGAGCCTGTAACCGCCGTTAAAACCGCCGAAAAGATATACATAGATTGAGAGGTGGAATATGAAGAGAACGGCTAAATCGTGGGTATTCTTCGCTTTACAGCTCGTGTTTATGCTCGTAGTGCCGTGCGTTTTTATATGGGTGCAGTACGGCGGTCTTACTTCGGGGTATAAAGTATCGGTTACGGCGATAATGCTATGCGTGCTCGTCTTTTGGGTATTTAAGCGTGTGTTTTTGGATAAGTGGATTAAAACGTTCGGGCAGAAGATAATTAATATAGAAACCAACGCGTTGAATGTAACGGATATACAGGCGATGCAGGCGAACAAAAAGAAGTGGAGAAGCTATTCTGTGTTGCAACTGTTTTTTAATTCGATAATTCCTTTGCTTTTAATGGTGCTTGCGGTAATAACGGTAAAGACGGTGGAGCAGGGGCTTATAAAGCTTTACGGCTGTTTGGCGTTCTGCCTGTTATCCGTTGCGGTGGGGGTTGTATTCCGCGTCGCAGAGATATATTCCATGAAGCTCGAACACGAAGATACGAACAAAGAAACGGGGGTTAAAGAGTTATGAAGAATATTTTCGAAACATTAACGCAGCTGCTGTTTATATTAATGGGCTTTATAGTAATCGTGCTTTTATATCTCGGTATAACCCTTGATTTTACGCAGATAAAAACAATTGCGTTTTGGGTAAAAGTGTCGGTACAGTTGGTGTTTACCATGATAGTTTTCAATACCGTATATACTATGGACCGAACCAAGCGCATGCATAATTCGGAAAGCAGGTTTTTCAAAGCTTATGCTACAAACCGAATGAAAGTTAAGTATCTGGAAAAGGAAAAGCTTTACGACGAACTTGAAAAAGCCGTAAAACAAGAAAACGCCGACAGGCTGGAAAAGAAATGCAACCGTAAACTGCACAGGCTTTGCACGAGGATAAACTATTCCGACGTAATAGGCGGCAGAAGCGCAGAGGAGCTTATGACCGAAAACGAAGTGAAAAAACGGATAAACAGACTAAAGAAACTGATAAATAAAATCCGTGCGGGCGAGATAAAAATCCGCGAGCTTAAAAGCAAATCGTTTTTAGGCGATAAGGAAATAACGGGTATGGAATATGAAGAATACGACTACAACGAAACGGTTTACGAGCTTAAACGCAACGTTAAAAAGGTCGTAATATTTTTAATAAGCTCGATAATGGCGTCGTCGATAACTTATGCGTTTGTATCGCCGAACTTCTTGCTTGCGTTTATAAATAACATAACGTTACTGATAGGCGCGGCGTTTTCGGGTTTTATAAGCTCGGGACAGAACGTAAAGAAAAAAACTCTGATATATGAAAAGCGCAATGCTTTTTTGCTCCGTTACCTAAACATTACCGAAGAATATACACCGCCTCTACCCGAAACTAAATAACATTAAAGCCCTGTAAGCTGATTTAAGCAAGCAGGGCTTTTTTTGTTTTTATCAAACAATTTTATCAAACAAAATACATATAAATACAGATAAATACATATCAATACATATCAAAAATGCGTAAAAA
>OOIH01000212.1_pt1 | contig 37641 bp, 72 predicted proteins | sample 1691801 | NCBI WGS metagenome assembly OOIH01 (sample SAMEA1061690, study PRJEB22710) | metagenome
TCACTTTTAGATCATTGTCAGTTCCTTGCTCCTGACATTATTTATTATAGTTGAATATACCGTTATTGTCAAGGGGTATTTTAAATTTTGTTTCAAAAATTTTAGCCATGTCCTGATAATACGAAACGGTCATCAGTTCTGTACGAATACGATCATACATTTTATGTAGCCGGGGATCAACCCATTGCATCCAGTCTTTACGATTATCTTGAACCATCATAGTACGCAGCATGGTAGCACTAATAGGTAAACTGCCACGATTCACAATAAATTCAGACGTATCTTTTATATCCTCTACATCAAACCAACGACTTCTTGATTCATCATTACCATAAATCATGAGTTCTGGAGCCTTATACAAATAACGATCTACATTACCAAGTAGATACCTACCCCATTCGGGGCGAATATCATTTTCATCTGTCATATCACTCAAACCATAAATCATTATCCTATCTGTGTCGTACACAGTACGAATCATATCAATACGTGTTTGAATATTAAGAGGATTTCTAACAGTACCACATTCCTGTGCGGAGCCAACCAGAATAAGCAACCTATCACACAAGGTAAGCCCGGTTTCTACAAGCCGTTGATGACCTTTGTGAAATGTTTGAAAGCGTCCAACAATTAAACCAGAATCATACGGTTTATTCATCTAATCACTCCTTTACCAGCTATCTATATCTGTAACATCTTCCTCTACTCCACAAATAGGACATTTTATCTTAATAACTGTGCCAATACCAGTGCCAGACAGTTCATAAATATATGTTCCTGCATTACCACAAGACTTATAATGCCGTTCCATAAATGCACGTCTGGCTTTGCTTTCCTTATCAGACATAACGCAGAGTGCATGATCTCGCACAGATTTCAGTTCCTTATCCTTGGCCTGAATTTCAGCATCCTTGTTAAATTCCTTAATCTGTGAGCGCAGAGCCTTATTATCTCGAACAAGGTAATCCACAGATTGTTTGATAGAATTTAAACTTTGCTGGATATTCTTTTCAGGATCACCAATAATGATTTCCTTACCATCCTCAGTAAAAACAAATCCCATAAAATCACCCCATTAAGTAAATATGGAAATTACACCCAAAAGTGGCAAACCTATAAACACTGTCAATAAAACCGCTACAGCCAATGCACCTAAAATTCTCATTGTAAAGCTATCGGTAGGAACACCATTGATTGAAACAGTGAATTTAGGATAGAAAAACATAAATACATACGCAAGAACAAAGAATCCTAATATAAATTTCATTGAATCACTCCTTCAAAAATTCTAAATCAATTACATTCTTGAAAAGCATCTGCGCTTTATCATTAATTGACCGATCATCATGAAAATGTCCAAACAGCCAATAACGATAATTTAAGTTCTTTTCAACTTCTGTAAGCCAACGTTCCATAGAATTGTCAACAGTATTTTGATCTACGTCAGACAAGAACAAATCAGTTGGTCGCCATTGAAACGGACAAGTATGAGACAGAACCAGATCAACTTTGTCAAGCTGCTTTACCTTATCCAGAATAACTATGCGCCGCTGCTCTGGTATCTGCTCATCATCAAACCAGTGGTATCCACTTTGCAAACGAAACCATTTATCAATACTATAGGCTCCACCAAGTACAAGTGTCTGTAACCCCTCAAGATCAAACACTTCACCATCCTGTGCAAAGACAAGATTAGAATATTCATCCTCAATATAAACTGCTCCACCATGCCAAATATCAGAATGATATGTAGCAATACTTGCTGGCCTACGCTCATGATTACCATGAATACAAAAATATGTCCGATTACTGTCTTGCAAAAGAACCTTTGCTTCTTGGTCATGTAAGTTACCGAAGTAGTTCACTCCTACATCACCAAGCAAAACAATTATCTGGTCTTTTTGATGAGGAATGCGGCATTTGTCAAGCCAATTCAATAGTGTTCGTACATCACCATGAATGTCACCAGTACAATAAATCATACTTAACCACCAACAAATACACGGGAATTGATATAATTAGGCTCCCGATTGAAAATAGGAATTTCAGTATCAATTACCCACTTATTACGAGAACAAATACCTGTAACTTTCCCTGACTTGTCTCTGGCATCAAAAGTTACGGGCTTTTTAATGCAACACGTACCCCGTTTACAAGATGTAGGATAATCATTCCAGTTAATACCCTTTTGAGTAAAAAGCATATCCTGAATTTCATTGCAAGACTTTCCCATAAGCTGCTTGTGTGAGAACTGGGCCTGACCCGCAGACTGGATACTATTACGAGTAGCGTCCTGCTGCCGCCAAATCAAGCAGTTCATAACTTCCTCTTTCGGCACATTAAAAGCACGAGCATCAAACAGCGCACGATCAAAACGTGATACATACAGTTCTGCTTGTTTCAAAACAGCCTGATCTACACTATCAGGATCATTCGTACCACCATCATACCATCCGGGAATCCTACTTGCAGCCCATGCGTCAACATTCCTGCGCCAAGCAGCATTAAAAGCCAATGTAGCCATAGAAGCTGAAATACTACACATCTTTTCAACATTATTATCAAACCAAGCATCACTTGTAAGTGTCTGATAATCAATCAAGACAAGCGTAATTTCATCGAACTGTGTATAGGCCATCACGCAGCCTTGAATGTTCTCGCAAAGGTATTTCATAGTATCATTCATGGTCTGCATCAACAGACTATCAAAAGGCTTCATAAACCCTCTTGTAAACGTGTGAAATGCCTTGCCATCCAACCGAATAATAACGGGCATACGCCGTACCAAACTCACTTTAGATACATTCTCATATCGCTTCATGCGATCCCCAAGACTATCTTTTTTGTTACCCATTGTTAGAATCCTCCTTTTTATTTTCATCTTGTACGCAAACACCATTATGTTCATGCACAATAAACCCTGTTTTACGCCCTCCATAGCGCATATAGGACAATTTCTCACCAGTTAAATTGCACTTATGCTTCTTTTCGTCTAAATTCTTGCACTGACCATCACAATACATATCAGTCCTCCGACATTAACTCATCCAGCACCATCCTATAGCAGCGCATATTCGGCCTATACTTAGGACTATTAAAGATTTGTGAATCGTCACCTGTACTTGCCTTCAGAATCGCCGCAGCTACACCAGAGGAACGAGAAATACCAGCATCACAATGAACAATCACATCTGTATCAGGATATTTATTTAGCAGTTGCTTAATAAGTTGTGCATCCGCATCGGTAATCAAATCATTTTCTGTTACCTCTCGATCATACACATCCTTCCCCGGTTTATCTGCATCAGTAAAAAACAGGGGCAGAATCGCAATAAGATTATTTCTCTTTGAACAAAATGGATCGCATGGATAAGTTATGCATGGATCAGAAATTGAAATCATAATAGCTGGATTATTATGATACTCATTACAATACCGCATTGCAGCATCACGGGACATAACAACTACACTCATTTATTTTCCTCCGTTTCATGAAAGTAACATCTTAAACTAATTGAAAGAAATTCTTGTTCTTTCTTATTAAGTATCAACCGACATAATTTTTCGGCTTCGTGGTCTGCTCCACTCTCCGAATTATCTTGTCGCTGCTTAATTGCCATATAATGTCCAAGTTCATGTGCAAGAACATACGGTTTATGTTCATATTTCTCTAAAATCTCAATCCTTGCATTATCAACAAAAAGCCGCCCATTCATTGAATGATATAGAATACGTCCAGCAGCAATACCAAGTTCTTTGTGATACGATAGGCCAATACCAAGTTGGGTGCATAACGTTTTCAAAGATTCTGTGAGTCGATTTTCAACCGCATCACGTTCTTTGTGTTCCTTTTCAATTTCTTTATCTGTTTGCCAATCAATATAAAAACAAATGAAAACACAAATTAGAACTATAGCTATAATTACTAACAGAACATAACCCCACATAATATCACTCCTGACTTAGAATCCCCAAATCAATTAACTCATTTATTTTGCTAAGAAACTTCTCTTGAATAAGTAAGTCATTATCATTCTCAATGTCTTTTTCTCTAAAGAATTGATTGAATTTATAGCCGCACATTCCACCATAAGATGTAAAATGAACTCGAAATTTACCAGCATATGCTTTGGCATTGTCATCGTATATACCAATCCAAAACTCATTATCTGTTCCGAATTGAATATCCATATCGCTACCAGTAGCCCCCAACAATGCACCATGCTCCAATTACATCATTACGCCAAAACAACGGCTTGCCAATCTGACTTCTATCTGTGATTTTCAGCTTTCGGATTTTCGCCATAGTAAGATCATATTTATTTTCTACTGTGGGTTGTCGCATTTTCATTTTCCTTTCAAATGACGATAATAATAAAACTGAAGCTGCTGTACAAATCCTTCAAAGCCCTTATATGGTGTAGTGTCAAATTTGCCGTCATAAACTTCATCTAACAACTTCCTCATCCAAGTATCAATCGGAAATTGCGTCAAATCATATGCGCCAAATAACATGATACAGGAGGCCACTTTTTTACCGATCCCCGGAATAGCCAACAACATATCATAGTTAGGCATAATTAAAGCTGAGTTTCGTTTGCATATACCATAAATATAAGATGCACGATACCCTAATCCCAAATCCGATAAATCATCCAAAGAAATATTCTCTAAATCCTTTGCGGTAGGAAATGAATACCGAACCATTCCATATTTCTCAATAGGTTTGCCAAACTTTTCGCAGAGCAATTCGATAGACTTCTTAATTCGTGGAATATTGTTGTTTTGTGAGATAACAAAAGAAATCAATGCCTCCCAAAAAGATTGTTTTAGTATCCGCATACCACTCCCATATTCTGCTGCTGTTTTTAGAAAACCATCATCTGATCTTGAAATAGCATCAAAGAAATCTTGGTAATTTGTATCGAGGTCGAAATACATTCGCCAAAAATCCCATTCTTCTTTGTCACAATTAAAGAAATATGCACCTTCAGATTTGACATGATAGACACGAACATACTTATTCATTGCCAGAACATCATAGACAGCAGCAAAATAACTATCTTCAACACTGAAAATGCGAAAACACTGACCACTATCCATGATCGTCTTGAGGTTTAATTCGCTTTCATTTACTCGTATCATTTCATTCACCCTATTGAATATTACGTTATTATGTCGTTAAATAGATAAACTCTGGCTATTATTAGATCGTTTTGTCAGCACTTCAACACGGGATGCACCACATCGAGGACAAAAATTAAACTGTCTTTCTTCTGGAAAACGATAGTTACCTCCAGCCATAACAATTCTTGTTCCATGTCGGTCTATTTCATAAGCAGCAGAGCCGAAATCAAACCGCTCACAAAGTTCACACATTTTCGCATTCCTCCATTAACTTTTTTACACGCTCAATTTCTTCTGCGGAATGTGGTGTACCGCCAGCATTCATCTGAACATACCACTGTAAAACTTCTTTCTTCGTCTTGAGATCATTTACATTCAGCAACATACTGTGCCGAACCAAATCTGTTTCACCCTCAAATTCAGAATGAAGCAAACCAAATACACGAATTTCATCATTCATAAACCGCTGAATAGCTGTAATTCGCTGGAGGCCATCAACACACACGAAATCAGCATATCCAGTCTTTGGTCTAACACTATGCCAGTACGGATCGTTGAAATAAAGAGTACGTCCAGTCTTACCACCCTGAAGAATAAACTCCAAGAATTTAATTTGCTGTTCTTCAGTCCAGACATGACCTCGCTGAAAATCTGGATTAAGTTGTAACCCTTCTTCTTTTACCCTCTGATCCAACCACTCAATTAAATATTCCCACGACATATTGACTTGATATGATCCATCGCTGATAAATTGTGGAATATCTCTAAACCTCATCTATTTTCAACCTCTTCATACTGTAATTTGTAGTGCATAATCACAGAGTAATATTTATGACAAATATCACACTTTCTTGATTCCCGAATAACAAGTTCAGAGCCATTGTAGCTGCGGTCAAGTACAGAATAGCTATCAATTATATCATCACCGCCATCAGAATGTCCGCAAGGGCATTTTACATATCGTCCAACCTTACCCATTATTCTCTTCCTCATATGCTTTCCGAATTTCTTGCATCAGCCCATCTACAGAATATTCTCCATAACTTATATAACAAGAAATCGCTTCTGCTAAGTCGCTGGCATTTTCTGCTGCCGTAGTATATTTTGCAGGATCAATACCAAGATCGCTTAATGCCTCGAAAATCAAATTTTCTGCTTCAGTTGCCTTATCTTGTAATTCTTTCGCAGTTTCAATACATTTTTGCAAAAGAATATATTTTTCTTGCTCTGTCATTTTACACACCTACCCAAATCCTATAATAATCACAAAGATCATAAAAGGCTCGAAGGCTATCATTTACACATTCAAGTGCGGGATTAAAACCATTATAACCACCATCCAGCAAAGCATCTTCACGTGCGCCCTCATCTGGATTGTTCAACACACCAATGTAATACTCCAGACTCATAGTCACTTTCAAAGTTCCACCAATCATCCTTGACCAGTCTTTTTATTTAATCGTAACAATCCTTTAAAGCCTGAAGCGTGGCTTTACATGACTCTAAATCCTCTCCGCCATTATTGATTTTCTCACGTAAATCCTTGCCATGAAATTCTAACTTGTATCGCCATTCAGCCATAATATCACCTTACCTACACGCTAAAATTACTAAGCAACCAGAAGAATTTTCAATTTTATCTATCCATTCTTGAAGAACAGCTAAATCCGCTTGTTTTTCATTTGTATATATTACAAGCATATTTGGATTGCTTAATTGAACTTCATTTAAAAGTTTCTCTCCCAAAAGTTCTTGTGGATTATCTGAAGAAACAATATATGAATTCAATGTAGGAACAACATCTCTTGTATATTGGTAACAAACCGCATTTTTGTTCCCTTTAAGAATTGCATCACATACAACACTTTTTCTTCTTTCTCCTTTTAAAAGCAACATAAACTATTCCTCCATCCGATTGATTGCCCACAAGGTCAACTGAACTTTGTCATTTGCTATTTTATCATCAATCACCATCTCAAGCAACTGATTTAACACAGTTCCAATTTTCTTTCCGGGTTTATATCCAAGCTGAATCAAGTCATTACCATTGATAGCTAAATCTTTCAAGGTGAAACATTCTTCCTGCTGTATTTGTGCTGCCAGAATTTCATTTGCCATCTGAAGAATCTCTACCTTTTGCAATCTATCACCATACAACTGTGCTTGTGCGGCATAGTCGGCTTCTTTTACATTCAATAAACGAAGAAATTGCTCCAGCCCCAGCTTATTCATACAGCGGCGAATCACTGGCTTACGTGGCTCAATCGTCCTGTCATGGGCTTCTACAAGCTGTGTCACCAGCTTAACAGTCTGATTATCAAATCGTAGTTCTCGCAAAGACTTTTCTGCTATGTCTCTACTGATAGCAGCATGACCATAAAAATGTCCTACGCCACTATCTATTGTATAACACAACGGCTTTCCAATATCATGATACAATAATGCCAGCCGAACATAAAGGTCTTTAGGTGCAACCGAAACAGCGTACACAATATGATTCCAAACATTTCTATTGTGATGAGGATTGTTTTGCTTAAACCCAATACACCGTTCAACATCTGGAATACACACTGCCAGCACATCAGGGTAACAGGCCAGCGTTGAATAGCAATCGCCCATCAAAATACCACATAGTTCCGAATTGATTCTTTCAGCGGATATATGCTGGAGCAGATACCGATGATCCCTCATAGCCATTTCTGTATAAGGTTCAATGGCAAACCCCAGATTTGATTCAAACCGCATAGCACGAAGGATACGCAATGGATCTTCCGTGAACCGTTTATTCGGATCGCCTACACAACGAATCCACTTATGTTCCAAATCAAATTGTCCATCATAAAAGTCTCGGATTTTTCCACTAATATCAGCAGCCATTGCATTGATTGTAAAATCACGGCGCATCAAATCTTCTTGAAGTGTGCCGACAAACTGCACTGAATCTGGATGCCGATGATCTGTGTACTCTCCATCAGTGCGATATGTTGTAATTTCATACCCAACATGATCCACCATAACTGTAAGAGTGCCATGCTGGAGGCCAGTTTTAATTACATGATAATCAGCAAAACACTCCTTCATTTGTTCTGGAAGTGCATTCGTACAAATATCCCAATCATGCGGCACACGTCCCAACAGAAAATCACGAACGCAGCCACCCACTACATAGGCTTCATATCCTGCATCCAACAGAATCTTCATAAGCTGCTTTGGAGCATCTGGAATATTAATTATTTTTCCCATAAGAACCTACATTTCTTTTAATGGACACCAAGGCGGACGAACTTGAAAAATCTCACCAGTCTCATCATCCATCACATCATCATCGTCATCAACACCACAAGTATATCTATTAAAATGTGCGTCTGGCTGACAACAAGGACACTCATCACAACCAGTAGGCATCTCCATGTCAATTAAAATCATCTTATACCTCCTAATTACATATGGAATAGTCCACTTTCATTTAACACCGAAACTTCTCTATATTTTTGCGAGAGTACGCCATTTGTAATAAAAAATTTTCCATCCACATGATATTTAATCGCTTCATCACTATGGAAAGAATTAATCATCACAATTCCATCTTTTGCAGCAAGATAAGCGTTCCAAACAAAATGTTCGCCTTGAACAAATTTTCCATCCAATACAGCTTGCATAGCTTCTGTAAAAGACAATTCAAATTTAATATCCATGTTTCCTCCAGTATTCAATCTATTTTTCCAATAATCTTTATTTCAACTCCTATGCCAGCAAAATTAGAACAAAGTGAAAGAACAGTCCCTACAGGAAGTTCAATATGTTTTTTTGCATGACGAATAGCCGCTTTAACACTACGTATTTCTTTACTATGAGTTGAACAACTTCGACCATTTTTATCTAACAATCCTAATTTAATAGCATCATTCCAATTAAACCATTTATTTTCTGAATGAAACCACCAACATACGCCATTTATTGATTTTGAAACAGTAAGATTTCTATAAATTTGATAACGAAAAACTTCTTTAAAACTACTGTGATTAAAACGTGAACCTCTTTGATTAAAATATCTTACACGAACCTTATTTTTCATTTTATTCTCCTACTACAATAAACAAAAACTTCTTTCCCCACTTAATCATCATACAATCTGGCCTATCCAGCGTAATATTTAACTTTGGTTTGTTTTTCCGCACTTCATTAGTTGAAGAAACTATACCAGCTTCTTTAAGTACCGCTGGCAAATATCTTGTTTCTGTAAATAAAGTATGCTGCTTTTCGTTATTGTTCCAATCATCAAGATTGAACGCCAATAATTCCTCTGGAGCAACTAAAGGTGTTCCAATTACCACATTCAAAAACATATATTTCTCCTTAGTCCTCAAACCAATCATTATGCCACGATCCACCAAGCCAAGTTTGATGAATAGCGACAAACTCCAGCTATCGGCAAAAACGCAAATTTTCTTACGACTTGTTCTTCACCAACAAAGTTGCCAAGCCATCGCATATAATTATCCTCCTGTAATCTGAATGGCCTCCAAATTTGCCATTATCACAAATTCTTCGATCTTCTTATAGTCAGGCTTCGGAGGCAGATCGGTGTTCTTCTTTGCATACTGCATCCGCTGCTCATATACGTCCAACATATCATAAAACTCCTGTCGGAATGTTCCATCTTCTTTCTGATACTCACCATTCCGAATAGCCATCAGCAAAGGTAGATCATTTTTCCGATAGGTTACAATGTCACCAGTTTCAAGAATGTCGATACACATAAGATACAAACGGATCAGGTGCATAGCGTGTTTGTTCAGGTGCGCATCATCTTTTTTCTTGTTCCGCTGTGTAATCTTTCCATACTCTTTTACAACTGTATTCAAATCGCTCCAGATGTTCTTATAGTCACGCAACGGATAATGCTGAAGCGAAACATCCACAAAGATTTCCGTGTCCAAATCATCACGTTCAGAATCGCCTATGTAAAGATTGATTGCACCTTCCTCAAACTCTTTATAGCGGTCATTAAACGTAGTCATAGAAGATTTGCACGAAGACAGAATTTGCTTTTCCTTTTCACTCTGGTCATACCGATCACGTGCCAGAGCAGCTTGCAGCCGCCGCAACTGCTGTGTAGCATAACCGCCAAAAGAACCAACTGCCTTTTGCGACAGAAACATCTTTCGCTGATCTACCATCATTTTTCCAATAGGATGATAGAACATATAAGACTCTGGCCTACAGCCAAGCATTTCGATTGTGTTTGGATTGCAGTTTTCCAGTAGACCAATCAGCTTATTGAACGAATAGATTGTAGTATCTGTAGCATTATCAATCACTTGTTCAAAATTTGTTCTACCAAGCAAATCAGTCTTGGAATTAAAAGCACATCCACGAATGTCTATGTCTGATCCTTCTACGTTTGTACCGTATGAATGACTACCGCCAAATGTTGCAAACAGCATCGACCCCCCAAGATGAGGGTTTGTTTGAATGAACCGATACTCCGGGCGAATCAAAACTTCAATAATGTCCATTATATTACCTCCGCTTATTCAACTTTATTGGCCTCAACATAACCCCATGTGATTTCATCTGGAACATCTGGAACTTTAAAAATTTCTACACCTTTGAAACCAGCTTCTTTTAATTCCTTTTGCGTTTTTCTTGCATTATCAATATCTGAAAATGCTTCATCATGAAGATAAGGCAATCCGTGGAACGTGCCTCCATCTTTAGCTAAATAAGCGATCTTATATACATAATTCATTTTACTTGCTCCTTTCATATCAATACATTGTAGCTGCTGGACAACCCATACACTTTAAACAATCAAGCAAATCTTTCGCATGACGCTCTGCGATATATTTTTCATCATTAGCCTGTTCTGGAGAAATACAAACACAGCATTCCAGACATTTAGAAAAATCATAGTCATCATCATATATTTTTCCAGTAAACTTACCTAACCTTTTCATTACTTCTGCTCCTTCCAATCTCTAAATCCATTCACATATTTGCCGTCTTTCTGAACACAGGCCAAGCGGAATGCAGAAAGAATTGCCTCTGTATCAATGTCCATACAATTATCACGTTCCACATACTTTTTATGCTGCGCTGGAAAAACATCTTTGAAGTTTTCCTGCTGCCGCTTTGCATCAAAGTATTGCCATACATCAAACGCTGGATTATCCGCTGTTTTTAAATAATCTATAAACGCATTGCGAATGATCTGTATAAGTTTGCTATCAGAATAATGCTCTTTCGGCGTTCCTGTGTATTCTGAAAGAAAATCAATAATAGATTCTTTACCAGACTTCTTGCCACGCTTAACAGCATCAATAATTCCAAGTGTCAAATCGTCCATAATAATACTCCTTATTTAACAATTTCATATTCGCCACGATCCAATCTTGCTTGCCATCCATCCCGAAGGTCTACATAAACTGCTCCGGGTTCATTCTCAATACGCTCACAAACTTGATATGTTTCCATGTATTGTACCTGTCTATATGAATCTCTTTTTACCAAACAACGAACGGTATCGCCTATTTGGGGATTAAGATTTTCATATGGAGCATAACACTCTGGACATAATAGCATTTTTCCAATCCATTTCCATCCGTTATCCTGCAAATCAGCCCAGCCACGTTTATTCTTAACAACTTGCTTACATCTGCTGCACGTACACTGGAAGAATCTAACTTCTACAATATTGTCCACAGTTTTTCACTACCTCCGATCAATAGTCCCAATCATCAATAGGCCATTCATATTCGGGCTGAATATCCTTAAAGCCTCCGTTTTCATCCCAAAGCTGATATGTGTCATAACACCATTCAAAGCCGCTACCGATAAATTTAGTACGTGTTTGAATTCGATTTCCACAAAATTTAACTACATCACCGATTTCATAACACCAACCGCAATCATTATTAAGACGAATCGCAATGTATTTCCTTCCAGCAGACTCACCAACTTTAGCAGAGACACACGGATAACGATATACACATCTGATATGTTTTCCTCTTTCGATTTCAGAATTAGAAATAAAATCAGTAGGAATATGCCGCTTCATACCGCAATCAAAAGAATGCCATTGAATAATATCTGCACCATTAAAGAATTTAACCATTCTTGCTGCCACGCTATTAAAATTCTTTTCGGTTATAACAATTCCGTTCATTATTGAATCCTCCCTTATTTAATCATATCCTCATCCACGATGATCTCAGCAATTTCAACTTTCCGCACCAAATTGAAATTTACATGATTCATCAGTTTTTCAAATGCTTCTTTCTGGCTCCCTGCCTGAATTGTATATCCACGATTTTCGCCGTTGCGGTAAGTGATGATTGCCGAATAGTTAATAATCAAAACATTATTTTTCATTTTTACATCGCTCATTAATTATAATTGATTATACCGTTATTGTCAAGACTTATTCTGAAGATTTTCCACATAATCTCTCGCATCAGCCAAAGTACCACCATAACGTTCACGATACAGCTTCATAGCAAGAATCGGACGGCACTGTGCCAGTTTTTCCACTTGCATATCATATTCCAAGATCGCCTGTTTAATAGTTTTCCCAAGCAAGGAATACAACCACCTCAAAAATTCCTGCTCATGCTTATGCGTATTATGATACCCATGCGTCACATAAAACGCCATTTCCACTTCCTGCCGAGTAACAATATGATCGTCAACCAATACATAAAAGATTTCATTATTCATGTTACTTTTCCTTTCTGGCATATAGCCTGTTATCTTATTCTTTTTCAAATAACTGTGCTTCTATTGGTAAATAATTATAAATATCCGAATCTCCATCTTCATAGGCCATATAAATCTCTCCGATTTCACGTGCCTCCATTGTATCTACTCCACCTGCTTGCTCAATAAATTCATCTACGTGTTCTGCAAGTTTTTCACAAAACTCTTTAGCAAGATAACTCCAAGCAACTTTTCCGGGGTCTTTCTTAATCTCTTCCTCAATCAAAAAACCACACGGCCCCTTTAATGCTGTATTAATTTCTGCAATAGCTTTACGCTTTTTAATAGCGGTTTCTTTTAATAAATCACTATAAGTCATCGCAAACCTCCTATATAACATATAAAAATTTATTATTATTTTCGATCTGGAATAAATTCATATAACATCTCATTTTTCTGCGTGTCTTTTATTTCCACGCTAATAGATTTTCCATCATTGCATAATTCTGACGCATAGTTCAGCGCACTTGAAATTGTATTAAAGGTTTTCCTCAATACACTACTAACATAGTATCCACATACTTCATACATTATTAAAATTGCACCTCCATAACCTTCCAATTTTTTAATATGAGTTCATTACCATCCAGATCAACAACTACGCTAAAATTATTATCTTTTGAAACAAGATACCCCTGTTTCATCCCTTCGCAAGTAAGATAAAAACACCGTTTCATTTTTGCCCCCCCATATATCATTTTGCTTTTGTGTTTATTTTGCTATTATACGTTGTCTAAATCAATTTTTCAAGACAAGTAATCACTTATTTCTAAACCACTAACACTTTTCTTTCTGGCCTTTGCCAATTCTCTTTGCCGCCAATATTCATGCTGCTCATTCTTTTGTAAATGTCTGCATTGTTTTCCAAGACAGCCCTTACGCTTCATTTCCTTTACCGTCAATGATCCACAATGAAGTTTACAATAAGCTGCTGGGTTATTAGGTCTATCACCAAAGATTGTCTTTTCCATTTGAATCACCTCATAAGCAGTTAAAATGTTTCAATAGCATATTTCCAAGACGATTTCCTTTACAATCATAGACAACACCATAAGCATCTCCATCTGCATCCATCCAAATTGATAAACGATCAACCACATATCCATGTCCAACTGTAATTTGCGTTGGATTTGATTCACGAATTGAAATACAACGTACTGGTAACATAGCAATATTTTTCATTAATTTTTCCACCTTTCAATATTAATGTTATCATATACGGCTTCACTTTGATCTATCGGTATCAAATCCATTCTCATACCCTGATCGCTGTTGATTGCAATAAATTTCTCATAACAATCTGCATTATAAGGATTTCTGTCTAAGTACCACAAGCCAAAGAAAATTCCAAAGCACTTCACTTCTCTATGCCAAAGAACAATACCATCATAATTTGTTCCCCTTAATTTGATATAATCGCCAGTTCTAATCTCATTGCCTTCACTATTCAAAAGTCTGGTCAATGTACCGATCCGTTCATTCTTACTGTGTCTTACCTGATACCGCTTTTTCCGCTCCATGACGTTCTCCTATCTCACTAATTCAGGCATATGCACCACAATCATTTCATGAAAATGCGGTACACTTTCTGTATCTCCACGCTGAAGTGCAATCTCTGTTGCTTTTTGTACAGCTTCTTTTCCGTGTAATGCGTCAAATTCTTTCTTTCTCCATTTACGATTGTAATGAACAAACAAACCAGTTCCACCATGATTCATGCCTAAACCGAATGTTGTAATGCAGTAAAAAGGAACACTGGTTTTTATATACAAGTTTCCGTCAACCAAAAGATACTCTCTCATATCAGCTATAGCTTTTCCAATCACCGCTGCTCTGCCGGTTTTCTTCCCACGTTCACGATCAAAACCAAACCTAAAATATGAACTGCTATGCTCACGCCAATATACAAGGGCCTCCAGCGGAGTATGATAACCATATTCATCTTCACCGCCAGCACAAATATCATTGATAGTTGCAAGTCTCCACAGTTTTCCGTTATACAGATAAATTTTGCCTTGCCCTTGAAAGGAATTATCTTCAAAAGCCAGTCGCAGATTGTCCTTTGACGTTTCCGCTAATGTAATATTTACATGATCCTCACATTCCCGATAACGAAATTTCCTACACCCCTTCGGGATATAACTTTCTTCATATTTAATCCATGTCCTAATTTTCATTTTGACTTTTCCTTTCTCCCCGTATAGCCAGATAGGACAGCTTTTCCGCTATGACTTATTCCTGCTTTTCTCCGTCCTCAATGGTAAGCTGCTCACCAGCTTCACCATGATTTTCCACTTCGGACTCCTGCAACGGCTCCTGATCCTGCTGATCTTGTGCGTCCTCAATCTTTTCTTCCGTTACATCAGTATCTTTCTGTACCTCTACACCAGCCAACTCCTGCATGATCCGCTGCCGTGTCTGAACCGCTCCGGGCTTTGCGCTGCCGCTACCGACAGTCTTGTTATAATCTTCAGAGGTGGAAGGATTGCCGCTAAAGAACGTCCGCAACGTCTGGTTGATCTCGTCCTGTGTAGTCTCTTCCTGTACTGCCAGATAGCAATAGTAAGCACAGCTAACAAAGTGCGTCCGTGTCTTAATCGTCCGAAGGATTTTCTTATCAGCGGCGGGATCAAGCCCTGTAAAGAACTCGCAGTAGGCATCAAGGCCAGACTGGATTTTTCCGATAATCTCATTGTCAGTCTCGACAGACTTTGCCCATTCACGGAAAGACTTTGTGGAGAAGTCCGGGTTTTCCACGGTTGCCATATGATAAAGCTGCATAGCAATGTTTTCATCGGTAAACCGCCGCTTGCCAGCCGCCGTGACAACATTCTGGATAGCGTCATGCTCTGCAAGCTGCTGAAACACCATCAGACAAGGCGTATTTACTCTGGTCAACTCAACCGCCGTCAAGGGCTTGCCATTGTTCAACCGCCTGAAGAACTCCCTGATCTCCTGCTCTGTCATATCCTCATAATAGTAAATCGTAAGAGAATACTCATTGATCCGATCCTGTACCCATTCAGGCAACTGGCTAAATGTCATGTCGCTAATATCTTCCATGTTTCCGTCATCGTCATACACGGGAGGCGTATCGGTAACAAGGGCAAATTCATCATTCATAAACTCACAGATTGCATTGCTCCGCTGTTTTCCGTCCAGACTGTCATACACCTTGTTTTCATCACGTGTGAAATACATAGCGGGGATCGCATAACCATAAACCATACTGTGAATGAGAAGAGACTTCTTTTCCACGTCCCACACAAGGCCACGCTGCACCGCATTGTCAAAATTGACGTTTCCACGCTTCATCTGATTTACCAGAGTCTTTGCCGTCCACTGTACATTAAGTCTATTCATGATAATTCTCCTTTTAATAAATATAGTTTTTGATAGTTTTTCCGCTATGGATTATTTCTTAAATCTCCGCTTGCGCTTGTCGATCCGCTCCTGCAATCTAACTTCTTTCCCTTTTCGCATATGCGTATCGCCCTTTTTAATACGTGTTGCTTTTCCTGCTTCTAAAAGCTGCTGATCCATGCCGTTGTTCTTTGCGTGTCGGCTCATTATGTTGGAATAGGATTTTTCCGTTGTCCGTGTGCCGTGACACAAACCAAACTGCTCTTTGTACTCTGCTATAGTCAAGCCGTGACTTTCTTTGATATGACTTCCCAACCGCACAAACGATTTTCCGCAAATGTGACATATGATTTTTCCCTGATCGTCATAGGCGATTGTTCCCGCTACTGGAATACTGTGTATCGTTCCACCGCTCTTGAAATACTTGTAACAACCTTGACATAACCCGCCATAATGCCTGTTTAAGATGGGTTTTCCGCATTGTGGACAATTCATTTTCATCAATCCTCTGTGTAGTAGTCTGATAATTTTACAAAGTATCTGCCAGCATAGAAGAATGATTGTTTGTGGTCACTTTCTATACAGACTTCAATACAAGGAACGCCACAAATTGTATATATCACTTTTCCGCCTCCTTATTGATTATATAGTTATTTGTTTATTCGGTTGCCTCCAGCAGCCTCCCATATATGGAATGATACGATCATCAATCCACAATAGATAAAGGTTGACGGGAAAATTTCTTCCCACGGTGCGCCACAATCGGACGCTCCCGCCTTACCCAAAATCAGGATAAAGAATATTGCTGTTGCCCAACCTGAAATAGTACGCACGATCTTTTCTATTTTTTCCGCTTTACGCTCCAGTTCTTCCCATTCTTTATCTATGTATTCCACTTTCCCGCCTCCTTAATATGCAGGGCATTCCATCATTTGCAATGCCTGTTGTTTTTCCGCTTTTCCATGCTCTGTCAAACAATCATCCTCCATAAAAGCGGCAATTTCTCCGAAGGAAATTTCCGGGATCATATCAGCCAGCCATTGCACAAACTGATCCTTGCTAACTTGTTCATGCTTATGCCCATACTCAATCAGGTTTTCCACAATCCCACGCAACATACAGTTTTCCATATGAAATTCCTGCTCCATATAAGCCATAAATCCCGATCTGTTAAACCCTTTTTCCATTTTATTTTCCCTTCTGCGGTATGGCTTTATTTTTCCGCTATGGTCAAGCTACTTTATAAGTAGGAATGCTAACCGATCCAGAATATTTATAAAGTACAACGTCCTCCACATTTCCTCCCGCTGCTTCTGCCAACTCCTTTTTAATTCCTTCATCATTCCACGACACGCAATAGTAAGCACAACCGTCAATTTCTTCAGGGCTTGTCGGCTCCGTGTCGCCCTCATGCACGATCCACTCTGATCCAGTGTTGAAATACATTGTTTCAAAAGCGTCCAGACTTTCCTTTGTCCAATATTTGACGGGATAATAAACGGTATTCCATTCACTTTGACAGCAGCCGTGAATATTCCTATAGTCCCATTCTTCCCCTGTTACAATAGAAAGAACGTCAACCAAAATCTGATCCTCTTCGCTGCTCCTGCATTCACTATACCGAAGAACAAGCTGCTTCAGTTTTCCGATCTGCCGTGTGCTATAGGGTTTTCCATCGTCACGCCACAACTGATTATTAATGGCCTCCGTGATATTGCCATAGATTGCCGAAGGATTTTTCTCCATAACCGCTTCAATATCCTCTGCCAGTTCTCCAGCATCAAGACACTCTTTTACCCTATCAAACACGCTGCTTGTACGGCTCTGGTAGTCCTTATTTCCCCATACATTGATATACTCAACGCCGTTTCCATCATCATCAAAAATCCTGCTATCCTGAAATTCAGGCATAATCTGTCTTGCATAGATTTTCATTGTGTTACCCTCCGTCCATAATCTTTTCTTGTGATTTTTCCGCTTGCGTCACGTTCAAATGAATAAAGAGGACTGTCAATAGATATATAATCTTTCCCATTGTCAATTAAGACTTCCTCTTGTCTTAACATAACGCTTTTGAAATTTCCGCTAACCGCTAATTTCTTTTGTTGTTTTTCCGCATTCTTGCGCCGTTTATATTCTCTATGGAATGTCGCCCAACCTCCACCAATAGGAAAACCAATCACACTATAAACAAACATTATTCTTCCTCCAATGTATCAGGATACAATTCTGTATCAAGAAGAATATATCCGATTGCCTGTAATACAGTGCTTGCTTCGTCTGGCTCTATGCCATTATCAATCAGGCATTTTTCCGCCGCTCTGATCTTGCTATTATCAATCATGGTTTTCCTCCTAACAATCAACTGTCAATTTCATAGTCCCATTAGAACAATGAATATAAACAACTGTTTTCCCGCATTCTGAAACAACGTCATAGTTAATATTGTCATACTCCAGATTAGAAAGAATATTATTAAATACTTCTTGACGATCCATATTAAATCCTCCTTATTTTTCCACTATCAACATGGAATAGCTGCAAACAACGGCTCCCCTGTGCGTCTATCTTGTAATTCGTACATATCACCGTCACTAACAACCGCCATTCTTCCACGCTTGCACACGATCCCCATTTTGTGAAGGGCATACAAGAACGCTCTTTTTTGATCTGTTGCGCTTGTCTTAAACTCGCCCATTTTATAAGAGGTATTCCAATGCCAGCCTTCGCCTTCAAAATTCAATGCGTCAATTTGTCTAATTTCAAACTTTACCATTTTTCCAGCCCTCCAATTAATCAATAAAAATTTTCTCTACCGATATATTCTCCCGCTGCATAGTCCTGATCTACATAACCAGAATACCATGTTAAATCACCGTGTTTTTCCTGTAGGTCAATCAGCCGTTGCATACAATCTTCTTCATCATTCCCGCCCACGGTAACAGTAAATCCGTCCTCATATTCGCCGCACATTCTCCACGGTTCATAAATGCAACTATCAATATCAGAAATAATATTTTCATAAATCATGATTTTTGCCCCTTTCATTATATTGTAGCAAATCTATTTTTTTCTTTATAGGACAATCATCGCACCATGTACTTTCTTCATTTTCGCAATTAAAGCATATATCAAACAATTCATTTAACTTGCTATTATTCATTTTCCCAACCTCCTATAAATGGGGATCATTTCTAAAATTCCATCTTTACACCAGATAACCAGTTTATTAAAACTATCATGTGTAAATTTAATATTATGGTTTTTCAAAAACTTCTCTTTTTCTTCAGCACTTTTTAATTTAGAAAGTGCTTGCTTTATGTTCTTTTTGGTATAGTCCATTTTCAAACCCTCCTTGTTTGCGCCCGAAAACGTGCGCCAAAACAGAAGTATACTTCACTCTTTTTCACGTCCACGGGATCAATGCACACTTGCGGCACGTTCAATTTTTCCACTTCTTTCTCCGTCAACAATTCATTAGCAATTAAATTGTAGCCGTTAGGGACTTTATAAGTGCTGCTATATCCCCGCTGCCTTTGCTTTTTATACAGAGTTTTCCCGTCAAATTCTGGCTTGACCCGATAATATTTCATTATTAAAACCTCCATAATTTCCCCGTTGTGGTTTATAGGTGTATGGGATAGGGCTTTATTTGTTGCGGGGAAAACCCTTCAGAAAACCGCTTCATTTTTCCAGCTTTTAATATTGTCCATCAATAGCATATTTCAGCCGTTTAACAATCGTTTCCAATTCTGCCGCACAAGTCTTTAATGTTGTACGATTTACTTTTTCCATCTGCTGAAGTTTTGCCTTGTATGCGTTGCCTGTTCCTCCGTCCTCTTCTGGCTCTATCATACGGGAAATTTCCGCTAAATACTGTCGCATATAATCATATACTGCCGCTGTTGTTACTTCGTTGTATGCGCTGGCTTTTGCCTTATGAATAGTCATTTTATAAACCTCCCTTTTATGCCGCTGCCTTTTGTGCGTCTGCCAGCATTTCAAAATATACCGTTGTGCAACGTTTCCAAAAATCCCCACGCTCCGCCATTTCTAACGCTGTATCTTCGTCAACGTCAAACCATGCAGACATTAAGCGCATTTGATCGTAATAGGTGAAGTCTACCGTCATAGCAGAGGCCAGCCCTTGCAGCCAGTTTATAAAAGCGGCTTGTTTTCCGATACGATCCACTTCCCAACCTTTTTCACTCTGGAAAATTTTCCAGATTGCAAGCGTTTTTTCCGTGTTGGTTTTCGGCTCCGTGTCCATGCCGTCAAAATATCCCACATATCCGCTAAAATCCATATTGTCAAGAAGATACTTGCGGATTGTCTGGTTTACAGTCTTGTTTCTGATCGTTTTCATTTTGTTTTTCCTCCCCTTTATGCCGTCAACTTTTCAACAAATTCTTCAATCAGGTTTTCCAACTGATCCCGCTGCTGTTCCCATTTGAGAGTGTAGTCCCGCAAAATTTCCGCCGCTTTTTTGTCATATTCACGACAAAGTTTATAATCAGTCTTGCGCCCAATGGGGGAATAGCCTGTTGAAATAATCACGTTTCCCACGCTGTAATAATCGCAAGCCCAACCTTCGGCCCGTGTACTATAGGCAAAGGGATCAACAAACCGGAACAAATTCTGAAGGTTAGCATATCCCACGCAATAAACCGGATCGCCCATTTCCCGGATCGCCTTTTTTGTTGTCTTGTATTTCATGACATACCTTCACTTTCTCCCCGTGTAGCCGTTAGGTCAGCTATTGATTAAACCGTTATACTCGCATAACTTCAGATAGATAAATCCGCATACCAGCAGCCCGAAAAAATGCGCCTTTTTGGGTGTAGCTGATTTTTGCCTTGTGCCATTTTTGCGGCTCCGTGTCAACGATAGAAAACCGCCAGAGGATAAAGGGATCATAGCCTTCTTCAATGTGTACTTCGATCCCGCCAGTGTTAAATAGGTTATAAACGCCGTGAACGTCAATATTTGCGTTTTTCATTTTGTGGCCTCCTTCGTCCATTCTGCAATAGCTTTTTTCAGCGGCCTATACATGGTATCATAGCCGTTACAATCAGGGATAAATAAATCAATCGTAAACTCTGCGCCGTCAACTATAGATTGCTCCGCCAGTTGTGACGATCTGGCTTTTTCGCCGTGGTTTAATGCCAACAATGCACCATAGGCGATTTTGTAAATTATGGCCTTTTCGGGCTTGCTTGCCTTGCGCCGTGTGTCTCTGCTATTGCCGTTTTCAATCGTGCGGATCACAATTTCTTCACTGATAGCTTCGGCCATTTCCCGCAATTCTGCTTCGGTTTTGTACGCTCTAACTTCGGGCTTCGGATCGGGTTTGATCCATACATTAACGGTTTTACCATTGGAGAAATTGACTTCGATCCTATCGCCCAACATACAAAAATAATCGTAGTAGTTGACAGTGCTTCTATAAATGGTATAACCCGCTCTTTTGCTGGCCTCTTCATCTTTTTTGTACTCCGTGGGGAATAATGCGGCAACAGCCTCCCACGCTTGAAACTCTGTTTTAACTGTCATTTTCAAAACCTCCATATTATTGAGTATGTCGTTATTTTGGGGATATGGGATCGGGCTTTTTGTACTGGAAAACCCGCCAGAAAACCAGTGATTTATAGTCACGGTATGGACTCCGCAATATATTTATTGTGGTGTATGTGTCAAAATACCGTTGTTCAATCGGTTTTTGTGGCCTTTTAATTATCGCAGATTTACCACAAACTGCCTTTTTGATCTGCTATGCTCCAATAGCCCGGTAACGCTGGAATAATTGCTTCGCTTGTGTCAAGCAGCCCTTCACCTTTAGTATGGCTCAAGGTTTACTGATTGATAAACTCTAAGCGGTATCAACCCCGCTGCCGCTGTGCCGTTGTCCCTTGCGGTGATTAAATGATAACGCATAATAACGGAAAAGTCAATAATAAATTTGTTTCAAAATTGCACAAAAAACAAAAGATATTTTTGTGCATTATTGACTAAATCGTTATATGGGCAATTTGTACCAGTGTGGGCGGATCGCTGTATTGTGTGCGCTGGCCTCTATACGGCGTTTTAAGGCCGCTTCAAGGGCTTTTGTGGGCTGGCTGGTATTGGGATATGGGGAGAACGTCAAAACGGCGAGAAACGGCCTTAAAAACGATTGACGGCGAAGCACCATATAAACCCGCCAGAAATGCCGGGAATGTGCCGGGATCGTCTGCGCTGGCCTCCGGGCTGATCCCGTCCGCCCTGTTGCGCCGTCTGGCTGGCTGCTGGCTGTTTGTTCGGTTTTTGGTGTATGCCGAACAAACCCGCCAGAATGGGGACAAACCGCCCACGCCCTCCCGCCTGATCCCTCCCGCTATGCGTGGGGGTTAGTTTACATTTTGAAACTTTTTTCATTTTGCCAAAAAGGTAAAGTACACCTACTCAACATCCAAACCGCATTTTGTCATCGGAATTGTCATCGGAGAAGATTCCTAAAATGGGGTCAAAGTATCCAACCGCAAATTTAAATAGGCCAGCATAATTTCATTTTTTAATCTAAAGCTGGGCCGATGAAATCTCCCAAAATGGGAAATATGTATCCCGGCTAACTCGATGATCACAAAGATACGCTAAAAATTAATAACGGAATATTCAAAAAAGTTCTTGACTTTATATATGCAATCATGTATAATAGATAATAGAAAAGCACCTATTTCGGGGATGTTTTTTGATCGCAGCAAATAACGGTGTAATCAATCAAAATGGAGGGCTTTACGATGAACAGCAAAAAAGCTATCAATGCTGGTGAAATGACTATCACCTTTTCTCCTGAACTGGAACAGATGCTTGGACGGCTAATGCAAGAAAAAACAACAGCCACACAAAAGGTAGCTGCTCCTATCATGGATCAGGACTATGTAGAACGTGATCATTGCAATCACAATCCTACTGATCCTATTCGTTCGCTGGATGATATTGAACGACTGAAGAATTACTTTCTGAATCGTAAAGGCTGGATGAACAATAACATCCGGGACTACGCCTATTTTGTGTTCTCTTTGAATATGTGCAGACGGGCGGGGGATATATTAGCACTCCATGTATATGACATTCTGAATCCAGATGGGTCATTTAAAACACACGTGACATTTGACCATGAGCAAAAGACCGGGAAGAAGTCTATTGTGTTGTTGAATACTAAGGCCAGAGATGCACTGACTTTATATTTCAATACTCTTGGTCAGTACAAAATGTCTGATTGGCTATTCCCGAATGGGAAGAAACCGACAGAGCCTATGTCAGTGGATGGAATGCGGCGTATGCTCCAGAGAGCAGCTAAAGCACTGGACATTGATATGCACATGGGGACACACTCGCTGCGTAAAACTAATCCTTATCACATGATCTCTACAAGTACAGATACACAGGATGAAGTAATGGTATCGCAGTTCTTACAGCATAGTAATATTAGAACTACCTATCATTATATAAAGCGGGATCAGTCTGAAATGGATGCTTTTATTGAAAGACATGGGCTTTAATCGGCGGGAGGTAAGATTTCAGCTTGCCAACACCTACGGCGTTGCCTTCGCTGTCATTCACTTGCCTGCGGCAAGTTCATGAAATAATACAACTGTGTTTGATAGTTGCCCTCCAGAAAAAGTCCTGAAACAGTCCCAATTTGGCTTGCTTCTGCGGGATTCCTGTATGCACCAAAAGGCCATAATATTATATATATTTAATTATGGCTAAAAAGTGCATAGCAAAAATCGCTGAATCTATTGTGCCGCAACGGTTTCAAGAATTTTCGGGTGGATAGCAACTTCGGCAATTTTGAAAGGAGTGTAAAAAATCGAGAAACGTGAAGTTCGACTAAAGCGTGGGACTTACAATGAAAGTGTACTTGTAGATAAAGTCTGCTCTGAGGCACAGCGGCGATCCTATCACCGAAAAGAAAAGTTTGCCAGCGGCAAATATCAAAGTATGTTCTTGGACACGTTGGCAAGGTACTGTGATTATGAGTATGATGTAACAACCAAAAAGTATACAGTGCTGGAGGTCTACAAGTATCCAAAATCATTGTATGATTCCAAAATACACAGGGGCATTTACCAATATCTTGCGCCACTGATTTTGTATGAAGTCCTTTTTGGTGAGGGGTATAAGGATCGTAAGGCAGTAATTACATCAATGGATTTAGCACAGGTTGTTAGCATGGTAAATTCAAACTATACCAAGATGAAGTACAATCAGGATTCAGTAGTAATTGACACGGATTTTGATGCAAATATTCTTTCAGAGTATTTCAATAAGGCTGATAATCGAATTGATGATTATATTAGGCGATGTATCAAATATCTGGCAGCAATGAATTGTGTGATCTACAACGAAGTACATATGATTGGAATTATGCCTAAGACCGCCGAAATTGAGAATGGACATATCATTGTGGAGCAAGCCCAAATTAGAAAAGCCACTGATGATGAAATGAAACTGTATTCTAAACTGGTTGAGAAGGCCAGCCGCAAAGCAAAGATTTTGTCAGATAGTGAAAAATGGTATGGGAAAAAAGCGTTACGCTATGCCAGCGAATTAACTCGTCTTATGAAAGAGCATGGAATTTTGTTTGTTTGTCGTGCTTTTGAATTGTGGCGAGTAGATGAACAACAATGCAAAAATATTCTGCGTAGCTTTAATGAAAAGACTGTTGATCAGCGGCGGCAGGAAATTGGTGTGGTGTTGAAAGCAATCATGGATACCAATGCTGAAAAGCGGTTGGAAAAGAATGCGGCCTTGGGTAGCAACTACATAGAACAGTTTAAACGATTGTCTGATATTACATTGCTGTATGGAGCAGATGACGTTATGAAAATGCTACCGTCCGCTCAAGAAAAAGACTATCAAGAAACCATGAAAGAGAGGTATGGTTATGAAGTAGAATATGGAACTGGAGGGAAACGGGATGGAACTGATTGATCGTGCTGCTGTTTATGAAGATATGATGTACGAGATGCGCGGTACTGGTTTTCAGGCCAATGCACTGTCGGTAATTAATAGGCAACAAGAGATAGAAGCTGTACCTGTTCATTATGGACGATGGACTAAACAATATCGGTCTGGCGTATTAGTAAGCAGCGGCGTAGTATCCAGTTGTTGTGATATGTGGAATGAACGAGAAACCAAGTATTGTCCGCATTGTGGAGCAAAAATGAATTTGGAGGAAAAAGATAATGGAACTTAGCAAAGTTCAGCAAGAAGCTGTTGATTTTTATGAGGGCTGTTGTAATGTGATTGCATCGGCTGGCAGCGGTAAGACAAGAGTGCTTGTAAATCGGATTGTAAAGTTGATTGAGGATTATGATGTTGAACCCGGAAAGATTTTGGCAATTACATTTAGCAAGAAAGCAAAAGAGAATATGGTTGAGCGACTTACTAAAATGATTCCGGGGTATGTGAAATTTATCAATGTCGAAACTTTTCATTCCTTTGGATTTCGCATTGTAAGAAAATTTAATCGAGAGGATTTTGAAATTCTTGATGCGGATTGGAAAAAAGTTAAGATTATTGAGGAAATTTTACAGCATTATTTTAGAGAAAAGGAGCCTGATGGACAAGAAATTGCAGATATTTTAAGTTATATTTCGATTCAAAAGAATCAGATGAAAAAGCCAGACACATCAACAAAGTTCGGGAAAGTATATAAGTATTATGAGAAATATAAAGCCGAGCATAATCAGTTGGATTTTGATGATATGCTGGTAAAGTGTTATGAAATTTTAAGCACTAACGAAAAGGGGCTTCGGTATTGTCAGGAGCAGTATCAGTTTATTTTGGCTGATGAGATGCAGGACACGAATGCAGTTCAGTATGAAATTATAAAATTGATTGGTGCAAGGTATAAGAATGTTTTTGTTGTTGATGATCCACTCCAGAATATTTTTATGTGGCGGGGCAGCGATAACAAGTTTGTAATGAACTTTGATGAGGACTGGCCTAACGCAAGAATTATTCACCTGAACAAGAACTATCGGAGTAGTCAGAATATTGTAACAGCGGCAAATCATTTTGCTGAATGTATTCCAGAATCAAAGCATCGACATTATGTAGAAAGCATTGCTGATAAGAAAAAGTTTGAAGAACCACAGTATACAAGGTATGATGATGAAAATGCAGAAGCAAGCGGGATTGCGAAAAAGATTCAGACATATATTGAATTAGGATATGATTATAAAGATATTGCAATTTTGACCAGAACAAATGCTCAGTTACAGAATTTTGAAACGGCACTGTATCGAAGCGAAATTCCATATTCGATTGTAGATGGTATGTCGTTTATTGATCGCCGTGAAATTAAAATTGTTCTGTCGTATTTGCGGTTGGTCTGTGATATAAATGATGACGAAGCATTTGAATATATCTATAATCGTCCTAATCGTTATCTTGGTCAATCGTTTTTACAAGAAGTTAAGCGTACTGCCAGAAAAGAAAAAATGTCTCTTTATTGTGCTATGTTTAGAGTAAGTAGAACTAATTGGAAAGTTAAAAATAGCGTAAATAGTATCCATGCAACGATCAAGTCAATTAGTGAGTCAAAGTATAAAACAGTTGCAGATATGATTGCTGATTTGCGGGAAACGTTGAATCTGGATTCTTATGTTTCAAAGGATTTGTGTGACAACGATGATAGCCGCACTGATAACTTAAATACGCTTCAGCGTATGGCCTCGAATTACAATGATGCAAAGCGGTTTATTTCCTTTATGATGAAATTTTCAAAGGAGAAAAAGCATGATCCTAATTCCGTCCAGCTTATGACGATTCATAAGTCTAAGGGACTTGAGTTTCCGATTGTATTTGTTGCTGGAGTTAATCAAGGATTGTTGCCCCATGAGAAAAGCGAAAACATTGATGAGGAAAAGCGGCTTATGTATGTTGCAATTACGAGAGCAGAAAAAATATTGCATATTTCTTCTACTGAACAGTACAATGGGAAAGAGTCTAAAGAAAGTGACTTTGTTGCTTTGATATTTGACTAATAACTATATATTCAATAGAAAAGGAGGAATAGCATAATGAATAGGAGTGGATTTTTGAAATGGAAAATAGCGAAAATTATTCTTGCGTAGATTGTATTTGGCATGATCAATGTGAAAGTGATGTGCTGTGTGATTTTTTTGATTCTGGTCGTAGCGGCGAGTCATTGACAGATGATGAAATTGAATCTGGTATTGAATTAAATCGTCAAGAATATAAAAAAGCATATGCAGAATATGTAGGCGAGTATAGTGATGGGAATATTGATCCATCTGAAATGTTAGAGCCTGAATTTGAAGAAGAAAGTGAGATGGAGGGATTAGATGATCTATCTTGATAATGCAGCAACTACTAAAATTTCAAAAACTGCTTTTGAAGCTGCTTGTTGGACAATTCATGATTGTTATGGAAATCCAAGTAGTTTGCATAAGGCGGGAACTGAAGCAGCACAGATGGTTGCGAAGGCCAGAAAACAAATCGCAAGATGTATAGGCGCAATGGATGATGAAATTGTTTTTACTGCTGGTGGTAGTGAAAGTGATAATTTAGCTTTGCGTGGTATTGCACCTTATCTGAAAGAAAGTGGTAAGACAACAATTATCACAAGCCAGATTGAGCATCATGCGGTTCTTAATACTTGTAAAGTTCTTGAAAAGGATGGATTTAAAGTTATTTATATGCCAGTCGATGAGGATGGGCGAGTAGATATTGAAGAATTGGAACGTGTTATGAAAATTTTCAAGGATACTCTTGGCCTCGTTTCAATTATGGCAGTTAATAATGAAGTTGGTTCTATTCAGCTTATTGATGACATTGGCGATCTTTGTCAGGAATATGGTGTACTTTTTATGACAGATGCAGTTCAGGCATTGGGACATATTCATTTGGATGTAAATGTAAGTCATATTGATTTGATGGCAATGTCTGGTCATAAGATTCATGCAATGAAGGGTATTGGCGCATTATATGTGAGGCGTGGAATTAATCTGGAGCCTGTTATTACAGGTGGAGGCCAAGAGCATCATCTTCGTGCTGGAACTGAAAATGTGCCGGGGATCGTGTCTATGGGTGAGGCTGCGGAAAAAATGATAAAGAATATTGATGCAGATAGAGCCTATTATGAACATTTGAGAAAGCTGTTCTTGGGCGAGTTAGATCGGCTTGGTGTCAATTATGTTGTGAATTGTTCTGGCGGTGTACCAAATATTATTAGTTTAACTTTGCCAAAGTGCGAGAGTGAAGCAATGTTGTTATTGTTAAATGAAAAAGGCATTTGTGTGTCTGCTGGGTCTGCTTGTACTGCTGGTTCTCTTGATCCATCTCATGTTTTAAAGGCATTGTATCTTGATGATCAAGATGCAAGCTGCACTATCAGAATTTCTATGGGAGCAAACAACTGTAGCGATGATATGATAAAAACTGCTAATGCAATTTTTGAAAGTGTGCAGCAGCTTCAGGCGATGATGTGATGGAACAAGAAATATGGGCTGGTGCTTGGTATGATGGCATAGATTATTCTTGGCGTTTTGAAGTATCGACATGGGGTAGGATTCGGAACGCCAAGACTAAGCGAGTATATGTGCTTCATGCTGGAACAAATGAATATTTACAAATTTGCACCTCAGTTTGTGGAAAGAATAAGAATATTAGAGTACATAGATGTGTAGCAGAAACATTTATTCCCAATCCAGATCATCTTGAAATTGTAAATCATAGGGATGGAAATAAGAGGAACAACCAGTTATCAAATCTTGAATGGTGTTCACGAGAATATAACTACGAACACGCAATGGATATGGAACTGATTAATCCGATTCACACATGGAAGTTTGCGTCTGATTCACATTATGGTCAATATCGTGGCAGTAATAATGGAATGGCAAAATTAACCGAGGAAGATGTTAGATATATTCGTGAACATTACATTCCTAAAGGTAAAGGGCAGCAATGCAATCGCAAGCAATTAGCTGATTATTTTGGAGTAAGTGTTGGGCTTATTTCAAGAATTGTTAATAATCAGATTTGGACACACATTTGAAAGGAGAATCTTATTGGACAAATTTTATACAGTTAATGAGGGTTCATCACTATATGATGATTATTGGGCTTGGAAAAATTGCCTTGCACCAAATAAAAAGTTAGTAGATGAGTTCTTCAAAGAATTTGGTATTGAAGCGGATTTGTATTGTCAAAATTCTACAGTAATTGGAATTGTGCCGACTGAAAATGATAAGATTAAGTTTGCAAAACAACTTTGTTCAAAAGAGACAAATGAAGGACTTCGGTTCTTTAAGAAAAATTCTGTCATTAACAAGGAATGGGTAAAACGTGCTGCTGGTTTGAAAAATGTTCATAAGCCTTCTCCTGCATGGCTCAATAAATATATGGGACGAAGTTCAAGTCGTTTGTTTGATCATAATGGTGTTTTGTATTGTTCTTTTAGTGCTAATCAAATTGAAATGCCATCTGATGTATTTACTGAAATCAAAGGCAGCGAATTTTATAAAGTTATGGAGGAAATTGAAAATGGTAAAACTGATTAATGGTGATTTGCTGGAGGCCAAGGAAACTTATATTGCTCATCAAGTGAATTGTTATGGAGCAATGGGACGTGGGGTTGCTTTACAGATTAAAAACAAGTATCCAGATGTATACCGCCGTTATCATGAGTATTGTGAAGATCATCGTGCAAAAAATCTTCTTGGAAAGATGTTGATTGTTCCTGCGGATGACGGCAAGGTAATTTGTAACTTGTTTGGACAAGAACGGTTTGGGTATGGGAAACAGTATACCGATATTGCTGCGCTTAGTAAGGCTATGAATAGTTTGGCAACGATTGTACCCACATCTGAAGCTATTGCTATGCCGTATCAGATTGGTTGTGGTCATGGGGGTGCTGACTGGAATATTGTTCACCAGCTTATTCAGGATATTTTTAAAAAGCATACTGTTGTGCTTTATAAACGATAAATAACAGTATAGTTAATAATCGCGCAACAGGAGATGATAGATTGCTGAAATGCGAAATTTGCGGTAAAGAAATTGAGAATAGTCAATATCATGGCAACATTCTTTGTAGCAGTAGGTGTTTTACAATTAATTTTTGGCGTGAAATCATTGCTGAAAAAGATAAGCACATTATTATTCATGGAGAATGTTATTGTGATGGAGGTGAAAATGCCCCCGGAGCCTTTCGTGGATTTTCTGGTCGTAGATTCTGGATCAGATTCAAAGATGGTTCAACATTGACAACAAATAATTTATGGTATCAGGGGAAGATTCCAGATGAATTTCGTGATGAACTTCCTGATACAGCAGAGTTCTATACGCCAGACCATATTAGGTTTGCGAATAATCTTAAAACCCCATTTTGAACGGAGGGATTAAATGCTTGAAAGCGGCGTTTGCATTCCATCATTAGACGGAAAAGATATTTACATATCAAATCATTGTGTTAATCAAAAAGTCAATGAAAATGGAAAGCCAATCGGATATAGACTCAGAAACCAAGCAGGAGTTTTAAATCTTGGACGGTTTATTAACACATTAGATTACAGTCTTGATCTTATTAAGATGCAAGAGGTGTTTGCTCAGATATGTCCAAGTGAACAGTTTTCGTTTTATCAAAATAAAAAGGATTATACTTATAGGGTTATTAATGTAACATTCAAGTATAGTAATAAGCAATACAATAAGATTCAAAAAGGCGATAAAGTATTTTATATTTTACATAAGTATACTTATGATGATTTGGTATTCCATGATTGTGTAGCCTTTGCAGATGGTGAGTTGGCAGGAATTGAAGTTGATTCTCCTGTAGAAAATGCTATTCCTGAAAGTGTGTATGGTATAGCGTTTCAATTTGATGGTAAAACATATAAGGCTAATAGTAATATTCGGACAATTAATAGTGTAGCGAACATTAGAGAAGAATTATACAAAAATGGATTTTACTGTGATGGTATTAAATATGTAAGATTTAAACGTAGTGCTGGATCGAGTCGTGTTGGTAAGTGTTTGTTCATAGATGAACGGTTATATCCTAAAATGCACAAGTGGGAAATGTGTGGTATTAAGGTAAAAGAGGGACAAGATATTGATTTGGCTGCGCTGGAGCCTTATATTGCACTCACATTAAGTAGTATTGTAGATACGATCCAGCTTCGGCCTGAAAATATTCTGGTGATTGATGATTATAAGAGTGTATTTCATGATAAAGCTGCTGCTACTCGTTTTGTTGATGGTAGGCTTGTAACTAATATTGAGGATGTAGAAATTTCAAATAGTATTTGGGATGGACAATCGTTAATGGATAGGAGTGTGTTTTTAAAATTTCAGGAGTGTCAACAGCGCATAAAACCAGAAGCCAGAGAACACGGAATGCTTTTGTTACGTAGTAGGTTTTTTAAATCTTGTTGTTTTAATTCTAATATTCAGAAATGGTTTAAAGATAACAATATTACAAATGTTAAACAACTTAACGGAAAAACACGTGCCACACGGATTGAAGATATTAAGTTGATTACTACGCCAAGTTCTATAAAATATGTAAAATTTGGAACATTGGATGAATGGTTAGATATTTTGGAGCCTACATTTGGTGTTGTGAAATATGAAAAGCCGACACATTTTTTTAACGGTAGGATGGTACAGACACATTATCAGTTATTGAATACGCTCCAGATGACATATGAAGAAGTTAATGCGTTGGTTCAACCTTCTATTGATTTTGCAAGATTAATTAAAACTGATCCTGCTGCACTTAGGTTTCAAATTAGTTATGCGTATCGTTCTCCTGATCAGATTCATTATACCGAAAGTATGGCTTCAAAGAATGATGTAATTTATACAATGCTTGGCATTACTGATAAGTTTACAAAAACTAAAATGTATGTTGAGTTTTGTAATGATTTAATTAAAGCCTTTATTAAGAATTTGAGATGTGGGCATATCCTTATTCAAGGAAATTACAGTACATTATGCGGTAATCCTATTGAGATGCTTAAACAGGCGATTGGAACATTTGATGGAACATCTGTTATTGAAAAAGAAACAGTTCATTCAATTCGTTTTGCTGATGGATCGGAACTTCTTGGATGTAGAAGTCCACACGTGACAATGGGAAATATTCTTTTAGTAAAGAATGTGTTGCGTGAGGAAATTATTCATTATATGAATCCCACAAATGAAATTGTGTATTTGAATAGTATTCATGAGAATATTTTAGAGCGTCTTTCTGGTGCAGATTTTGATAGTGATACAATGTTATTGACAAACAATCAAATTCTCATTAATGCAGCGAAACGCAATTATTACAATTTCCCTGTTCCTACAAAGTTAGTTGAGGGTGCTACACATAAACGAAAGTATACAGATGCAGAAAAGGCCGACTTGGACATTAAGACCAGTGTAAATAAAATTGGCGAGATTATTAATTTGTCACAGGAACTTAATTCGATTTTATGGGATAGATTACATAATGGAGCCAGTATTGAGTCCGTAATGGGTCTATATTGTGATATTGCTCAGTTAGATGTTATGAGTAATTTGGAAATTGATTCAGCCAAAAGAGAAAATCCAGCGGACAATACGTTTGAATTACAGTGTTTAAAGAAAAAGTATGATTTGAGAGATAGTAAGGGCAGACATATTAGACCGATGTTCTTTAAGTATATTGATGGATATAAGGGGTATCGGGATGATTATTATATTTATCGTGAAGAAGATGATGAGTTTGTTAAACAGTGTGTAGTTGAAACTTATAAAGAAGTCAGAGCAATGAAAGAGAAGGATGCAAGTATTTGTGTTGAACGTGGAAGAATGTCATATGTAAAGTTTGCAACAAGCATGGATTATTTAGAATCTTGTATTAATAAGTTTAAGATGCCAAGAAAGCGCAAGAAATTAATGTCTTATATTTTAGTGGATGAAAGTGAAGTAGATGGAAAGTTCAACCAAATGCAAGAATCGCAAATTATAGATAGTGCAAAACAACTTCGTGAAGATATAAAGGGTGTGTGGGGTGATGAAAATTATTCAAGCAAAGAAAAAAGAGAGCGCACTATTGATTTAAGAAGCAAGTGGATTACAAGTGTTCAGCAGATTGCGATTTCAGACAAGACTATTCATCATATTCTTGCTCATCTTGAAGAAGATTATAGTGATATAGAACGACATTTGTTTTTGCTTATGATGGATATGCAAAATTATCGAATGAGGCGTAGTATCTATCGTATTATTCAAGAAAGTAGTACGCCAATTTCTGTTTTAAGTGAATGCAAAAGCGGCGACATTCAAATTTATGATTATTTGTTTGAAAAGGGGTTGACTTTGATGCCGTATGATAATCAAGATGAATTTAGGGATTATGTAGTGAATTTTATAAAAGAATATGGAGTTCAATCAAATTGGTTTGCGAATAGAATTCCATATGATCCAAGGAATTTCAGTTCATTTTTGAATGGGAAAAAGAATCTTTCTAAATCAAAAAGAATTGAAGTATATAGAAAAATTATCGAATATAAAGATAGATTATCCAATTTTTGAAAACGGCGAATTCAAATTCGTCAAAAATTATTATTACAAGTTAAAAATGTCCCCAATTTGGGGAAGTTTTATGATTTGCTAAATGGGCAGAAGGGATAGAACACAAAAGTCCCAAATTGGGTGGTTTTCTGTACTCAAAAATTTATTGTAAAGGACTGAATAATTTGATTTCTATTACTAAGGCAGAATCGGAGCGTGTGCGTGAGGTGTTCCCTCATGCAGAGATCGTAAGAACCTGTATCCAGAAAAGTAAGCGGCATCACTATTATCTGCCAGAAGCCGAAAAGTATTTGCAGTTGATTGTTGATAGTAACTATGCAGCAGCTACAATCTGCAAGCAGATTGATAAGGAACGTGAGCGTAATAAGCACAGATACCGTCATTAATGGAGGTGGATTTATGAGCCAGCGTGGGTTTTATGATATTGATTGCAGCTTCGATGAAGGGGCAGTTCTGAAATCTTGGGGGGTTGACGAACTTTTCTATTTGCGTAATTTGCAAAATAGAAAGCTGTATCTTAATGAAGATATTGATGAATGTGTCATTGATAATGTGGTACGACATATCCTCCAGTATAATGCAGATGATAAGGGTAAACCTGTTGAGGATCGTAAGCCAATTCTACTGTATTGTTCTTCTAATGGCGGTTCTATTGATCCGGGGTTTGAACTGGTTGATGTAATTCTCCAAAGCAAGACACCTGTTTACACAATTAATCTTGGTTATCAGTATTCTATGGGATTCTTGATTGGCCTTGCAGGACACAAGCGTTATGCGTCTAAGACAGCTAAGTTTTTGATGCACGATGGAACAAATTTTGTTATTAATTCTGGTGCAAAGGCGCAAGATCAAATGGAATTTAATAAGCGCATTGAGCAGAGAATTAAGGCATATGTTTTGTCCAGAAGCAAGATTACGTCTGAGGAATATGATAGCAAACTTCGTGTTGAGTGGTATTTGTTTGCAGATGAGGCCAAGGAGAAGGGATTCTGCGACTATATTATTGGCGAGGATTGTAGCCTTGACGAAATTCTGTAAAGGTGGTTAGGATATGGATGAATACCGTGGATTTCAGGAAATTATGTGTGATGATTCACGCTTAAATGATTTCTATGGAAATCGTAACGATAACATTTTCGATTGTCTGCAAAATGAATATGTTTTGATTTATGACATTGAGGGTCAGGTTAAGGACTTTTATCAATGGAATGGTTCTACATATGTTCCTGTTGCTTACAAGGCAATCAAGAATTCTTATACTGGAAATATTAAGCCAAGAAATCCCCAACAGCGACTTGCTATGGATTTGCTTTATAATGATGATATTACGGTAAAAATTCTATCTGGTTGCTTTGGATCAGGTAAAGACTATCTTATGGCATCAGCAGCACTGGATTTAGTGTTGCAGGGAAAGTATGATAGGATTATGTGGGTTCGGAATAATGTTGAGGTCAAAAATTCTAAGCCACTTGGATTTTTGCCGGGTGATGCGTTTGATAAGCTGTTACCGTTTGCAATGCCGCTGGCAGATCATGTTGGCGGAGTTGACGGACTTGAATCATTAATGGATGAAGGCAAGGTCGAGGTTGAACACTTAGGTTTTATTCGTGGACGTGATATTAAGCATACGATTATCATGTGTAGCGAAGCTGAGAATATGACGAAGGAACACGTTCAGCTTCTTTTAGGCCGTGTTGGTGATGGTTCTGCTCTTTGGTTAAACGGTGACTATAAACAGACAGATCATAAAACATTTGCTGAAAACAATGGGCTTATGATTGCTGTGGATCGGCTCAAGGGGCATAAACGTTTTGGTTATGTAAAATTGCTCAAGACAGAACGAAGTGAAACGGCTGCAATGGCTGATTTGCTTGACTAATAACTATATATTCAATAGAGAGGAATGATATTATGATTAATAATTTTATGTGTGAACGCTGTGATCACTATATGGTTTGCGAAAAGTTGAAGCCTCTGATGAAGTTTCATGAAAGCGCAAAGAAAGATATGATGATTACACTGACAATGGAAGAGTGTATGGATTATGCCCCTGACGCAGATGCAAAGGGTGATGATTCTGCAAGCGAAGATTAAGGGTAAAATATTTGCCCTCAGAAGGGAGTGATAACAGTTGGAACAAACAGAGTTTTTAAGCCGACAGTTTGATTTGCTCTCTCAACGTTTGACTGATCCTGCTATTGAATGGCAGGATATAGCGGATTTACGTGCTGAATATACAGGTGATGATGAACACCGTGATACAATTCGTAAGGGAGCAAAATTGTTTTATGAGTATTTAGAAGCTGGTTGGATTAAAAATCCGCTGGAAAGTTCTGCTGTCACTCCTACTGAAGCAACTGTTCAGATGCGTGAATTACGAAAAGAACGCTATAAAGTTCAAACTGAAAAGTTAGAATTAAATCGTTGGCTGCGTGAGAATGCTCGTGATGAATTAATTGTAGAACATATTTGTCAAGCAGTTGCACAGTTGGAACCTTTAGTGATTCCTGAACCAATTCATACAGAATTGTCTGACAGAGAAGGGGTGTTGCTGTTTGGTGATGAACATTACGGTACTGAATTTGAAATTCGTGGCCTCAATAATGAGGTAATTAATTCTTATAGTCCTGAAATATTTGAAAATAGAATGTGGAGTTTGTTAGATCAAACTATTTCTATTGTTAGAAAAGAAGGATTTTCAAGAATTCATGTATTTTCATTGGGTGATTTTGAGGATGGTTTATTACGAGTTAAACAGTTGATGCAGCTTCGGTATGGCGTAGTAGAAGGAACTGTTCGATATGCGGAATTTATTTCAAATTGGCTAAATGAATTAAGTAAGTACGTTGAGGTCGAGTTTCAAACCACTAACGGAAATCATACAGAACTACGTATGCTTGGTCAGCCTAAAGGGACGTTTACCAAAGAAAATATGAGTCTTGTGGTAGAATCAATTATTGCTACAAGGCTTGCGAACAACCCTAATTTTACATTTACTAAGAATCCAACAGGATACATTTATGCTGATATTCTTGGGTATAAGTTACTTGGTATTCATGGTGAAGTAAAAAGTATGGAACAGGCTATTAAAGATTTTTCGCAGATATATCGTGTTCAGCTTGACTTTTTGATTGCTGGTCATAAACATCATTCTCGTAGTGAGACTGTTGGTATTAATCAGGAAGTAATTAATGTTCCAAGTATTATTGGTGTTGATGATTATTCTTTGTCTATTCATAAAACCTCAAATGCTGGAGCCACTTTTCTTGTCTTTGAAAAAGGCAAAGGCAAAGCTATTGAATATGCGATTAAATTGTGAGGTGATATATGAATAGAAATGAATTGATCTCAGATATTGCAAGCAGGACGGAGCAATCTAAAAAGGATGTTGCAACTTTTATGGACGCATATGAGGCAGCGATTGTAAATGCAATTCGTAATGGTGATTCTGTTTCATTATATGGGTTTATGAAGATTGAACGCAGAGAAAAGAAAGAGTATGTTGGGCATGGATTTGGAACAAAAGATAGGAAAGTTATTCCAGCACATGATTTTGTAAAAATTCGTCCCGGCAATTCTCTGACAGATTGCGTTAAATAATTGGTGCAGGAGGATCACCACTCCTGCCCGGTATGGGAGAATAGCTTAACAGGTAGAGCATTTGGTTGAAGCTCAAAGGGAAAGGGTTCGAGTCCTTTTTCTCCCACCAAAAATTTTTTGAAACAAAATTTAAAATACCCCTTGACAATAACGGTATATTCAACTATAATAAATAATGTCAGGAGCAAGGAACTGACAATGATCTAAAAGTGA
>OOIH01001005.1_pt1 | contig 37332 bp, 48 predicted proteins | sample 1691801 | NCBI WGS metagenome assembly OOIH01 (sample SAMEA1061690, study PRJEB22710) | metagenome
CAGCGATGTACTTAGAAAAACTAATCATACTGTCCTTGCGGTCAAGAACAGTAAAGTTTACGGAGTATACTACAAGAATATGACGGCGGCGCAGATAAATGCGCACTGCCGAGACAAGATGCAGTTTGAGCTTGCGATTATGCTTGACGGCGGACACATTGCGGCTATCAACGGTGCGGAGAAATTTGCAAAAATAAATACATCGCAAATACAGGGGTATGGCATTCAGTTTGTATAGAAACTACCGAGAATTTTTAGATAGTTATTAAAATAAACCAGTCCAAAATTTGAATGACCAAAAAACTAACAACTAAGGATTTTTAATAGTTAAGGAGAAAAACAATATGCCATACATAACAGACGGACGAATAACAAAGAATTTCACACTTGCCGAAATGACAAACAAGCAGGCTTCTGACACTGTAAGACTCGTCCTAACACCAGAAGTCGTTGCACACGCACAGATGATGCAAGAGCTCCGTGACTGCTATGGCAAGCCGCTTAATGTGTCAAGTTGGTACAGGACGAAAGAGTTCAACAGAAAATGCGGCGGAGCATCAAACTCCGCCCACCTTGATGGCCGCGCGACCGACATAAACAATATCAACACCAAGGACAACGAAACCGTAAAGCGCTTTACACACTGGTGGCAAGCCATATGCACTGTACACGATAAAATCGGAGGAGTAGAGGTGTACAGATGGGGAATGCACTTCGACAGCTATTCGGATAAGTTTGGCTATAAGGCTTTTAGATACAAGGATAACAGGTAGGAGGATTAGGCTTATGGATTGGACGACTATAATTGTTGCGCTTATATCGTGTATAGGTACGGCGGTTGGTTCGGCGTATGGGATCAAAAAATCTACTTCGCTCGTTGAGTATAGACTGTCGCAGCTCGAAAAGAAGGTGGATTTACATAATAATGTGATAGAACGTACATATAAACTTGAGGATCGTGCGGATGTGACAGACGAGCGTATAAAGGTTGCAAATCACAGAATAGAAGACTTGGAGGGGAAAACGAGATGACAAAGAAATGGATTAAGGCAGCGGCGGTGCGCGCCGTTAAGACCGTAGCACAAACAGCTGTAGCTACGATAGGCACGGCGGCAGCTATGGGACAGGTGGACTGGCTGCTTGTGGGCAGTGCGAGCATACTCGCGGGCGTACTCAGTTTGCTTACAAGCATAGCGGGGCTGCCGGAAGTAAAAGAATGAAGATTTAAAAGTCGATGAAAAGTGGACGGGTTTCGTCTACTTTTTTCTTGTTTTTTGATACTGTAAAAGCAGGATAAGGAGGGCGTATATATGGAGAGGATGACTTTGTCAAAGCTTATGGCAAGTGTGGATAAGAATAAGGCGAATGCGTATTCGGAAGACCAAAAAACAGAATGGACAAACAAGCTCGAAGGAATAATACAGGTTGAATTACAGAAGAAAGATTTAGACGATGTTATAAGGTATATTTGGGACGATGATAAGGAAACAGAATTGATTGTGCCGTACCCGTACGCGGATATCTATATTTATTATCTTTACGCGATGATTGACTACGAGAACAGGGAAATCGAGAGCTACAACAACAATATGTCGCTGTTCAATGAAGCTTATTCGCAGTATGAGGCGTATTGGAAAAAGAACAATCCGGGCAGCAATCAGTTTATAAATTATTGGTAGGAGGAAGATATGAGATTACCGCAAATGAGATACAACCTTCCGCGTACAAAAATGCAGGTTATTGAATTTAAAGGGTATAATGCCAATCCCGTGATAGTCGACGGTGAAATGTCGGACTGCAAGAATCTCACGTCGGACAAATACCCCGTGCTTGCACCGAGACTGCCGCGAAAAATAATCAAGAGCGACCTCGAATCACCTACGGCTATGTATGTGCGAAACGGTAAAACGGCCTACATAGACGGTGAAAAATTCTATTATGACGGCAAGCAGAAGGGTGTTGTTGCGGCAGGGGAAAAGCAATTTGTTTCGATGGGAGACCGTATAATCATCTTCCCCGACAAGTGCATCTATGACATTTCTGATGATAACTTCGATACGCTTGACAAGAGCATAGAATCGACAACCTTTACATTTACTAAAAATTCTATAAAGCAGGCAAACAGCGAAACTGCACCCGGAGAGAAGTTCCCCTTTAAGTCCGGCGATGCTGTTACGATAAGCGGAAGCGATATCGCGATGAACAACGGAACATTTGTTGTTAAGAGCGCGAGTGATTATGAGCTTAAATTCGCTGATAATACATTCACGGAGACTAAATCGGACACCAAGGTTACGAAAGTGACGATAAAGAGAGAAATTCCCGACCTCGAATATGTTTGTGAGTACAACAATCGTCTTTGGGGTGTTGCGGGAAATACTATATACGCGTCAGCACTCGGAAAACCTGAAAACTTTAATATTTTTAGCGGACTCGCATCGGATTCGTATAGCGTAGAAGTCGGAAGCAGCGGCGTGTTCACAGGCTGTATAGGATTTGGAACGCACATAGCATTCTTTAAGGAGCATTGTGTTCACCGTCTGTATGGCAGCAAGCCGTCAAATTTTCAGTTTGCTGATATACAGTCGCAGGGAGTAAGAGCGGGGGCGCATAAGTCGATAGTTAATGTGAGTGATAATATTATCTATCTTTCGCTTTCGGGGATTATGGATTATACGGGCGGCACTCCCGACATATTTTCGCAGAATTTCGGTACACGACGCTTTTCGCAGGCTGTAGGTGGCACGGACGGCAGCAAATATTACGTGTCGCTTAAATCGGGCGACAAATGGGAACTGTTTGTGTATGACTTTGGGAAAGGTATTTGGCTTAAAGAGGACGATACGCACGTTTTAGACTTTTCTTATGATGAGGGCGTGCTCTATATGCTCTCTTCTGATAAGAAGATATACGCGCTTTCGAGTGAAAATGTTGTAGATGAGATCGTTGATTGGTACGCAGAGTTTGGGGAAATGACTGAGGGTGCCGACGAAAAGAAGATACACACGAAGTTTAATTTGCAGTTTGAGCTTCTTGAGCCGAAAGCGTCGATTGCAGTATACATCAACGAGGATCGAAAGGGCTGGAAAGAGGTATACAGAGCGGCGTTCAGTGAGAGAAAAACGGTGAGCATACCGATAGTGCCGACGAGGTGTGACTTTTTGAACATTAGAATTGTCGGCAGGGGACAGGCGAAGATATTTTCACTGTCAAAATCGGTTCTTGTTGGGAGTGATGAAAATTGATACTTAATAGTGTAAATATAAAGACGGCAGGGAAGAGCACGGAACAGCTCATAGAAGAGATCGTTGAAGCGATAAACACGCTCCAGCAGAATGTACAGCTTGCGCTTCAAAACGTGGATATGTCCGATGTTGTGAGCGAGTTCGGCGTTTCACTTGAGGTACTTCTCAAGCAAGGTGCGCTGAAAGGCGAAACAGGTGCGCAGGGTGCGCCCGGGCGAATATGGCTTCCGGATATTGATGCTGCGGGCAATATTTCGTGGACGCTTACGGATATGGGCGGTGTTACCCCAGAAGTGAGAAATATTAAGGGAGCAAAGGGCGAAAAAGGAAACGACGGTGCAGGTGTGCCCGCAGGGGGAAGTGCAGGGCAGATACTTGTCAAATTATCAGACGCAGATTATGACACTGCGTGGAAAACGGTTTAGATGGAAGGAGAAAAGAAAGATGGCAGGCTATAAAATAGGTTCAAAAAAAGGTCAAGATATTGCAAACAATATGAAAGCAGGAAGTACATATAAGGCGAGTGACGGAAGCACTTGGAAGAAAAATTCTGACGGTTCGGTTTCTGTTACGACTAAAAACGGAGGATTCACAGCAAATGCGTATCAGAGCCAAAGTAAAAATACATCAACGAACGTAAAGAAAAGCTCTGGCAGCAAGAGCTCATCTTCAAACCGATACAGCACAACCGTTTATGACAAAGCGGGGAATGCTCAAGGTGGATATATTGAAAACGGTCTTACATTTCTCAATAATGGAGCAAGACTTCCTGACGGATATTCTTCGATAGATGCACAGGGCAGAAAATGGACTATGCAGAACGGGCAGGGTGTGCTTGTGCCAGGCGGCTCAGGTAGTAGCCGTATAACGAATAAGGGAAAGTATCAATATTCGGGTGAGGGCATAGATGCTGTTATGAAAGCAGCGGAAGCGGCACTGAACTCACAACTTGGTTATGATCCCGATCTCGATTATGGCACGGCTTTGGACTATAGCTTTGCGTCTGGAATGGGCTCAGATCAGATGAGAAATCTTTATCAAGGCTACCTCAATAAAACTTATGAATCACCGTACACTAAATACGATGATTCGGAAAGAAGGGCAAAATATGAGAAGTATATAGCAAACGCCCAGGAGCTGGAGGCATATACAAAATATATGGAGGATATGGAGAACTATAAAAGTCAGTATGATGACGATATTCAAGAGGTTTTGTCGTCACTACGAAATAGGGAAGCGTTTTCGTACAATCCTCTTGAAGACGATCTTTATAATATCTATGCGGGAGAGTACGGGCGACTTGGCGATGCGGCAATGAACGACACACTTGCAGAGTATGCGGCGATGACAGGCGGTATGCCATCTTCTTATGCTATGTCGGCTGCACAGCAGGCCAAAAGCCGATACGATCAAGAATTACAAAATATAATTCCCACATTGCAGGAGGCAGCGTACAACAGGTATCAAAACGATTTTAACAGCAGTTATCAGCTTCTTTCGGCGCTGTCAGACCTTGATGTCGGAGATTATAACAGGTTCAGCAAAAGAATGAGTGACGGACTTTCTATAAGTCAGTATTTGAGTGAACTCGCAACAAACAGGTATGATAATATCGTGGCCGGTAAGGCATCAGCCGAACAAAATGCGATAGAAAATGCACTTGCGCAAGCCAAACTTGATGAAACGATGAGACATAATCAAGCAAGCGAATCTGTTTCAAGAGGTAATCTTGCGCTTTCACAGCAGAAATTCAATCAGCAACAGAACGATTCAGACGCTGTGTCCTACGGATATCATTGTATGGTGAATGGTCTTGATCCTGAAACGGGCGAAGAAGTGGGTTTGACAGGGAATGCGTGGGTTAAGAAGTACGGATATCTTTTTACCGATAGTCAATTCAAGGACTTTATGAAATATGTGAATGATGACGAAGAAGGGCTTTTGTTGTAATCGGGGGATAAAATGGCAAAGAAAACGATGACAGAGCTTGCAAAAGTGGGCAAGGCAAGAAAAAACACTACACCGACGAAACAAAAACAGTCGGGTAGTAACACAAGCGCATTAGGACTTGCGGCAAGCAGTGCGGCTGCTGCGGTGCCGAAAAAGACAGTGGCAAAGACAGAACAGCCGAAGAGAACAGAAAAAAGGAATATGAGTGAATTTGCAAAGGCAGGCAGAGCAACGGCAAACAGAGCTTCGGCATCGACACAGAAAACATCATTGCAGCCCAAACCTGCAGTATCTCTTCCCGAATATCAAAACGACCTTTTGCAGAGAGGGATTCCAGCAAGTGCACGGGCGGTAAGTGATGCAGGACTTAAACCTGTTGACGGCGGGCTTGACAGAGTGAAACTTGCGGCGATAGGTGCTGCGAAGCAGTCCGTAGGTTCTTATGGTGCAGGAATAGGCGTAATTCCCGCACTTGAAGACAAGTGGAGACAAGACGCAGGAATGCGCAGCTCAAATGACATTGCGGCGGAGCTTGAAGAAGAATATAAGTCGGCTACGGGACTTCGTAAAGCACAGCTTGCACAGGATATAAAGAAATTCAGAGAGCGTGGTTCTATGGAAGGCGGCGGCATACAGCTCATAGATAAAGGCGGCAGTCTTTCGGATTCGGGAAGCCGAGATGTACTTTCCGCCAAGCAGGGACTTGGCGCCCTCGGCAAGCTTGCGATTGATGTCGGTGTTGGCGCAGAGCAGATGGGACTTGATATTGCCGCAGGCGTGCTTACGGGCGGCAATATGCTCTTTCCTATGGCAGAGAGAAGTTTCGGCGGCGGCACACACGAGGCGCTGCAGAACGGCGCTTCGCTTGAAGCTGCCGCGGCATACGGAGGACTTTCCGCTGCTGTTGAAGTCGGAACAGAAAAGCTCTTCTCAATAGCGGCACCGCTCAAAAAGGCGGCGGGAAAAGGTCTTGGCGATGAGGCTATTGAGAGGGTTGCGAGAAAGGCTTCCTTTGACTTCATAAAATCAAAAGAGGGGCGCGATCTTGCGCAGGCACTTGTACGCACGGGCCTTTCGGCAACATCGGAAGGAGCGGAAGAAATTATCGCGGGGCTTGTGAATCCTGCACTCAAAGGTGTAATACCTGCAATAGATGAGCGTTCGGGAGTACAAGGCTATTTTGACGCGACGCGTGAAGGATATGCGAATCTCGACCTTAAAGAGGTGCTCTACGAGGGACTTGTCGGCGGTCTTATCGGCGGAATGTTCGGCGGCGTAGGTGAAATCAATACATACAGGGGCGGCAGGTCGATAAATAATCTCTCAAGCAGCAATACTGTAATTGAAGAGCTTGTGCATAACGGCAGAAATTCGAGCAATGAAGCGACGGCGCGCCTTGCAAATGAAGTCGGCGATGTTTACGGAAACGGCGGCAATGTAACAAACTATCAGCTCGGAAAGCTCTATAAAGCCGTATCAGAGGACATAAAGGGCGAGAAGGTAAATGTATCTCCGCGCGATTTTTCTGTTTCTACATTAACAGAAAGGCTCACAGGGGCACAAGTGGACACAGATATAGCAAGGGCAGCGGCGCAGGCATTAAGCGATGTGTTTGAGGGTAGAGAGATATCGAACAGAGCGGCGGAGACGATTATAAATACACCGCAGGCGGCAAACATATTCAGAGAGATGTCTCTTCGAGGTGTCCCCGACGGCACGATGTCCGAGAAGCGTAACGCCATAAAGGGATATGCAAAATCACGCTCTAATTTTGCCACAGGAGCAAGAAATACAGAAAGCCAAGTAGTTGCCAAAATCGTTTCAGACGAAGCGCAGGGGCTTGTAGACGAGTACGCTACAAACGAGATGATTGAGCGTGAAACATCGCCGCAGATATACCGTGATGCCCCGGCGATATATCAGGAAGCGCCGATAACGGAAGCAGTGAGAACTGAGATAAGAAATTACGGCGACAACGGGGCTAAGGCATTTTCAAGCGCGTTCACAGCAGCGAACCGAGGCGGAACATTTACAGGTAATATTCAGTCGAGCAATTTTCCGCGCTGGGCAAAGGCTTTTTCGAGCTATTACAAAGCGGGACTTGCGGGACTTCCGTTTGACAGAGTGCGTGAGACAAACAGAGTGTATGATGCCTATATAGCGGACGACGCGGCGGCAAAAGCATTTCTCTCAGGAGAAAACGACAGAGCAGCATCGCTCGAAACAAGAAAGCGCAATCTGGCGGACGAAAAGACGAATGAGGGTCGCGTCGTTGATATGTCATACGGAAATAAAGTTTCGAGAGAGACAAAATCAACGCTTGAAAAGCTCGCAGAGAAGACAGGAACGAAGATTGTCATAGAAAGCACGCTCGAAGCAAACGGCTTTTATGAAAACGGAGAAATCCATATCGCGGCAGACGCAACAGATCCGCTTCTGGTGGTTGCGAGACACGAGATTACGCATAATCTTAAAGAGATATCGCCAGAGCTTTACGATGCCTTTGAACGGTATGTAATGGGTGAGATGACGCAGGAAGATATAAGTAATACTATCGAGGGGAAAAAAGCGACATACAGAGAAAGCGGTGTCGAGATTTCAGATGAGGTTGCCATAGAGGAAATCGTTGCTGAGTATGCGGAAAACCTCTTTACAGACGAGGCTGAATTTGCACGCCTTGTTGGAGCAGACAGAACACTTGCGCAGAAGCTGCTCGACTTACTCAAAGATTTTATTGCCAAGGTGCGCGGCATAGTATCTGCCGCGGATATTTCCGTGCTTACAGACGCACAGAAGATGTGGCTTGAAATGCTTGATAATACGCAGAGTATGAAGAAGGCAAACGACGACACGAAGCAGTCCATACGATACGATGCCGACAACAAGCCATTCGTTGAGATTGAAGAGGATATTTTGGATGGTGTAGATAGAAGTGATTGGATAAGAACTGTCCGAGATAATCTTAAAGAAAAGTATCCAAATGGCATAGATGTAAAAGGTCAGCACCTTGACATTGACGGGCAAAGCAGAAGGGAGATGACAAGCTCGGAATATACAAAGCGTATAAGGAGAAGACAAAACGAAAGATATGCTGACAAAATGCGTGCGACGAACAATATCGATGAGATAATAGCGGCGGCTTCTGACTGGATCAATGAAGATATAGGTCACGAGAGAAAGGATGCAATTATTGATTTTGCAACAGCGAATGTCAGGATTACAGTTGGAGAAAATGATTATACTGCAAAAGTGCTTGTTGGCGGTAAGAATAACGGCGGAATGAAAGTATACGATATTATAAAACTGCAGCCTATACAAATTGAAAAAAAGAGCCTTTCTTCTGAAATACCGCAGAACGGTAGCAGAGAGAAAAACTCTTCTACTGATAGTATATCCAACGAAGACGCAAAAAGCAACAAGAAATTTTCACTAAGAGATAGTAACGGTAGAAACCTCACGGAAGAGCAGGCAGAATATTTCAAGGATAGTAAAGCGCGCGATGAAAACGGTAATTTGCTTGTAATGTATCACGGCACGCCAAACGATGGCTTTACTGTGTTTGACAGGAGTTATGCGAATCCAGAGGGTGATAATGGAGCTGGATTCTATTTTACAAATATGATATATGATGCAGATGACAATTATGCAAGCGAAGAAAGCGCTGATCTGCAAGCCAAAATAGAGTTATATGCTGAAAGACTAAGCAACAATGAAGATATTGACTATGACGAGGCGCTTGAAATATCAAAGGAAAAGTATATAAAGACTTTCGGGCGATATGAAGTGTATCTCAATATCAAAAATCCTGTAATTGTCGACAAAAATAACGGGACTGTCTTGCTGTCGGGAGAGGAGTATGCAGAGCTATACGATATAGATGATTATGAAAACGAAGATGACTATTACGGAGATGTGGAAGCTGTGCTGGAAGACGATATTGAAAATGTATCGTATGCCTTAGAGGCGATTATTCAAGATACATCTGACGTTACGGGGATTCTCGCGGAAGCGTATTATGACGGCGGTATAACGTATGAAGAATTGAAAACGCGCATCAATGAATTGTACATAGAGGACGAAGATGGGAACGCTGTTGGCAACGGAGTTGCACGAATTGTTGTAGAGGCTTTAGGTTACGACGGTATAATTGACAAGACTGTGGCGGAAAAGTGGGGGTCAAAATCAAACAGGATAAACAAAATGAACATTGACGAGGATACCGTACACATAATTGCATTTAATGCAAATCAAATAAAGAATGTGGATAACAAGAAGCCGACAAATGATGCTGATATTCGTTTTTCGCTTCGCAAAAAAAGCGATGAGGAGAAGTCATACAAGCGTCTTGCGCGCGAGAATAACATACTGCGTGAGCAACTTGAAAGGGCGCGTCGTGAGGTTAAGCGTTCGGACAGAACGGAAGTAGACAGAAAGGTCACAGAACAGTATGCGAAAGAGCTTGTGCGTGAGTACAATTCGGGTATCGAAAGCTCGTATGTAACAGATGAGCTCCTTTCCATATATAAAAATATGGGCGGAAGTGATACTGATTATAGTAATATCAAGGCGAGAGCGACATTCCTTGCGGAGGATATTGTCTCGGCTTCTGAGGTGCTTAACACGGAAATGCAGGATAGCTACGCAGACCTTATAAACAGTGTCAGGAATACGCCGATAACGCTTGCTGAAGCTGACAGAAAAGAGCTTGCATACTATGAAGGCAGCTATAACGATTTCAGAAAAGCAAACTTCGGTAGTATAAAGCTGGTGAACGATGCAAACCTTTCGGTTGACGAATTTTATGCGGGACTTTGTGAAGAATATCCGGAGCTATTTGATGCGGGTATCGCCAATCCTGCCGAGCAGCTTATAGCCATAAGGGATGTGCTCGAAAGACTTGCTCCTGTATACGAGAATCCATATGGCGATTTTTATGATGAGGCGGTTGAAATGCTCTCGCTTGATATCCTCGAAAAATTCTTCGATGTGCCGCAGGCGAAAAAGACATTTGCTGATAATGCAGCAGATAAACTCGAAAGGCAGAAAATCAAAGATGCAAATAAAATGCAGGAGCTGCGTGAGCGAAAAGATGAGCAGATTGCAAAGATAAAGGCAGAAAGCGCACAGAGAAAGAAAGAAGCGCTCAGCAAGGTGCGCGCGGATCGTGACAAAAAAGTCCGCGAGGCGAAGGATTACTATATCAATATGAACAAAGAACGCAAAAGCAAAGCTGACAGGCGCGTGCGTATAAATCAGATAAAAGCGATTACGCGGGATATGGTAAGGAAGCTGCAAAATCCAACAGACAATAAGCATATACCTGAGGCTTTGCGCAGCCCTGTGGCAGAGTTTTTCGCGGCGCTCGATTTTAGAACGGACAGGCAGGGCGCGCACACAAGAGAGGCACTTGAAGGATTGCAGGGAAAACTTCTGCGTATAGCAAACGACATAGAAAAGGGCAAATCGGAGTTTTTCGTTAATATTGATGCCGATCTTGACGGTATGCTGCAATCAATTATTGACAGAGCAGGCGATAAGGCGATAGCGGATATGACGGACAGCGAGGTTGAAGACCTTTACCAGGCGTGCAGAGCTGTGAAATTTATCGTATCTACGGCAAACAAGAGGTTCGCAGAGGGAAGGGCACAGAGTGTCGCGGATACGGGAGAAGCGCTGATATCGGACCTCAAAGCGAAGAAAGACAAAAAAGATGCACGTAATGCTGTTACATCTGAAATCGACAGGCACTTTAATATGAACATCGTAAATCCGCTTGATTTCTTCGACGAGCTCGGCGAAACGGGCAAACAGATTTTCAAGGATCTGCGGCGTGCACAGAATAAAAAAACTGAGGCGCTTGCAGTCTGTATAGAAAAAATGCAGAAGCTCACGGAAGGTACGGAAGCCGTGAAGTGGGGAGAAAATAAGAAAGTGTTTAAAACGGGCGGCGGGCACAGGATAGAACTCACGGATACGCAGGTAATGTCGCTCTATCTTCTCGATAAGAGAGAGCAGGCACAGGCTCATATATACGAGGGCGGTATAAGGGTGCGTAATACGTCAAATGCGCCTGTGAATGTGACGGTCGGCGATGTGGCGAATATAATTGCGTCTCTTTCGGAAGAACAGAAGAAAGTTGCTGACGGTATAAGCCGCATTCTTAACACAGACAGCACAGACTTAATAAACGAGGCTTCTATGCAGGTGTTCGGATATATGAAGGCAAGGGAAAAGCATTATTTCCCGATTGAATCTGACAATGATTTCGTATCGTCTGCGATCGGCGCTGTGCCGGGTGAACCGAGCATTAAGAATAAGGGGCAGTTTAAGGCAACCGTAAAGGGCGCAAACAATCCTATATTGCTCAGCGACATATTCGATGTCTTTACAAAAACGATGGATAATGCGACGACATACAATGCGTATCTTGGCGTATTCTCTGATGTGCAGAGAATATTTAACTATAAAAGTGAAAACGGGGTTGTAAAACAGCTCATAACGCAGAAATTTGGAACGAGTGCCAATGCGTATATAAATAAACTTATGGTAGACCTTAATGGAGGAATGAGCGGCGAAAGCGCGACACCGATAGTGGATAGATTGCTACGCAACTATAAAGCTGCGATGATAGGCTGGAATCTTTCCGTTATGTTCCAACAGCCAACAGCGATTACGAGAGCATATGCGATGATTGATGCAAAGTATATCGCCAAAGGTGCTGCGAAAAAAGGCGACTATGAAAAAGTGAAGAGGTACAGTTCTATTGCAAAATGGAAAGATTGGGGCTTCTTTACGAATAATACAGGGCGCGAGCTTAAGTCACTTTGTCTTAACAAGTCAAGTCTAACCGATAAATTTTTTGAACCTATCGGCGCTATGGATAATATCGCTTGGGGGAAGCTTTGGAATGCTGTTGAGTTTGAAATAGCCGACAAAAGACCCGAACTTGCGCGTGGCAGCGAGGAATTTTATGCGGCTTGCTCCGAGCGTTTCGAGGAAATCATAGACAGAACGCAGGTTGTCGATAGCACCCTGCATCGCTCAAATATGATGAGGTCAAACGACAGATTCGCCAAAGTGTATACTTCCTTTATGAGTGAGCCTCTTAAGAATTACAATCTTGTGAGAAGTTCGATCCGTACTGCGATAGAAGAGGGAACACACGAGGCGAGAGTGCAGGCTGCGCGCGCGGTAACAGGATTTGTGATGTCGAATCTGACGGCGGCTTTTATGGCGTCGCTTGTTGCTACGCTGCGTAACAAGATGAGAGATGATGATAAGGGCTGGCTTGAGCTTTTCGCAGAGACTTTTAAGGGGCGCTTCATTGAGAATACCATTGCGATAGAACCTCTCAGTAATACTATCGTTCAAGTTTGGGGCGGGCAAGGTACAGACAGAATGGAGCTTGCGGGTGTTGCGGATTTCTTTGCGGCACTGCAGCGGTTTGGTAAGAATCTTTGGGCGTTCTCTAAGGGAGAAGAAGAACCGTTTACCTGGGCGAAGATAAATAAGGACATCGTCGCTTCGGCGGGTAAGTGTACGGGAATCCCGACCGCGACGCTGCTTCGAGATTTTGAAGCGTTCCTCGATACCACATTCAATATGACCGATTGGTACGAGGGGCAGTATGCGAAAGCGAAGATGCTTAACAATATCGGTCTTTCTGAGAACAGAAGCAAGTTTATGAAGATATATTTTCAGGCAGTGTCGGACGATGATACAGAAGCAGCTACGATGATATACAACGATATGCTTGCGAATGGTATCTCGAAGACGTATATAGACGGCAAAAAAAAGTCTATGATGAGGGAGGCGCTTTCAAATGAAGTGGAGGATATGCGCGGGCTTATAGCTGAGTGGAACGGGCTGCCCGAAGAAGAGAGGACGGCGGAACGTAAGCGTGAGTATCAGAGCAGGCTTGACGAAAGGTTTGCCGAAGTTGAGGCTATGGGATACAGCACTACTGATATAAATAAGGCGCTCAAAAAGAAAAACTGCAGCTCGAACAAGTCGGGCAAATATCTTATGGGAAAGGCGTACAAGGCATACAGTGAGTATACGGCGAATCCGACAAGCGCAAACAAGGAAGCGTTTCTCGAATGGTATTATCCGCTACTCGACGCAGGATATGACGATGAGGATATATTGGCGGCGTTTGCGGCGATGGAGGAGTAGCAGAATGAAGATAAGAAAAGGCCTCGCGATTTAACGAGACCTTTTCTATTTCTATACTTTTTACCAATAATACTGAGCATTAGGATCTCGTAAATACCGCTGGAGAACCCTATTATCAAGCTCGGTCTTTATTTTTTGTAATTCGGTGTAATTTGCAAGTTCTAATCGTCCAGCTTCTGTCGCTGATATTTCACCTTTCATATATTTTGATGATATATTCATAGAGGTCGTCATACAGTCTGATATTCTTTTGTCAATATCATATTCGTCTACCGTTCCAATATATACCATATCTTTTGAGAGTACATCAGCTTCCTCTTTGACAAGTGATAAATAGGCATCTTTATATGTTGCAAAGTCTTTGTATAAGTAGTCGAGGGCGAATTTAGAGCAACGCTCAACTCTTATGAATCGCATAAACAGATAATCAGTGGTCGGCACTTTTATACCAGCCTGCTTATGTACATTATCCCAAGTTACAGTAGCGCCAGCTGTTTCAAAGCCAGATCGGAGAGGAACATACAATGTACCATTATAATTAAAGTTATCAGTTGTAACTAATTTGCCATTTACGCAAACTCTCGCAGTGTTCGGCGATACGTTTATGCTCGTCATTGTAACAGCACCAAGCGCGAACGAGCTACACGCCAAAATAAGAATAAGTGTAATACATAAAATTCTCTTCATTTGTTTTCTCCTTTTACTTGATAGTTTTTCTTTATTATATCAAAAAAGGCTTTTGTGCGATAGTCCTATTTGAATGAATATTTGTAAAAAACTCCTGATTTCGTGTTGCATTTCGTGTTGCATTTTTGTAAAAATACGATAAATAGCGGCAATAGATGTAAAAATATGAAAGAAAACGAACAAGGCGAAATCGTTGAAGTTTCAACGGATAATGAAAAAACCCGCTCATTTGAACGGGTTTTCGTTGGCGGAGTTGGTGGGATTCGAACATATACGCTTAGCTTATAATCGTTGAAATTTCAATGATTATAAATTCCGTGTTGTATTTTGTGTTGCATTTATTCTGATATTATTGTCTCAAAGAAGTTATCTATTACATCGTCAACTCTTTCGCGTTCATCGCTGAATGTATGCTGATATACACGCTTCATTGTGTGAGGTGTTTTCCAGCCGCCGCGCTCCATTGCATATTTTTCAGGTACATTCAGAAGCAGCATTACAGAAGCGTTCAGGTGCCGGAGCTGATGAAATGACATATCATATCCCGCTTGTTTCATTATTCTTTTGAACCTGCTATAAATCTGCGCATATGTAAGTTGTATAAGGTAATCGTCCTTTCCTTTTAATTTATACTGCTTATAGCTTTCTTCCTGCTTGATAAGGTCCATTATGTACGGCGGTATTCTATGTTTGCGAATGCGCGCCTCGGCTTTTCCTGTTGCTTTGCTTATATTTTTAGTCTCGGCATCAATGAGCACATTTTCAATATAAAGTGTTCCGTTTCGTATTGATGAGCATTTTATACCGCGGATTTCAGACATAGAGAGCGAGAGCCAACAGGCGAGAATAGCGGGAAGTTCAATCCAAGTGTTGTGTATAGTATTGAGTACAGTCTCAGCAGGTGGAAGCTCGATAAACTTTGCAGGTGATTTTGGAAGGTTGATATTAAAATATATGTCATAGTATTTGAGTACGGCGGATATCAAACCGTATTCATTCTTTACCGTTTTTGGAGATAATACCTTACCTGTACGTAGCGCTTTTCTCTGCGATTCCTTCGATACTGCAAGCTGAAGATCATTCTTTGTTATATCGTATATATTGCAATCAAGGAGTTCCTGAAATGCAAATTCTTTGATTTTCTTGTATGAGTTAATAGTAGTAGGGGACAGTATGCCGATATTTGCTGTTATGTAATTGTCAATAGCGCTGCGGAGCAATATATTATCCTTATGCAAAGGATTGTGGCTTGTTTTCTTTTTTAATAAAAATTCGGCCGCCATAAGCTCTGCGGATTCTTTTAAGTTTGATGTAAAAGACTTGTATATTCGTTTCTCTTTTCCGTTTATAATTTCCGTATGCGAATACACTTGGACGCGCCAAGCACCGGACGGAAGTTTCTTTGCTTTTGCCATTGTACCTACTCCTTTCTGAAAAAAAGGCATAAAAATGCCCGAATATTGACATTTTCGGGCTGTAATGGTACAATATATTTGTTTCTTTGGTTGTAGCATTACAGCCTTTACATTCGCTCCCTGTTGGCGCAGGGGGCGTTTGTTTTCTACGATAATAATAATTCTTCAGACACCATTAAATCTTCACTATAAAGAGGAAAAATCCATTGTAATATAGCTAATGTGCGTATAGCATCGGGTAATTCTATTACTTTATCGGTTTTCCATTTAGGCTTCCAATTTTGAATATAGTCTAAAATATCGAGCTCTGTAACAGAATTTGAATTACTTGCAAGTGTATTGTATGTGAAAATTATTGTTGAAAAAAGTTCAGCCTGATCTGTATTGCGTATGCGTGCAAAGAGATCCACGGTTTTATCAACAGCACATAAATCTGATGATGAAAATTCTAAAGGGTTAAAATTAAAATTTCCAGTAACTTTCATTTCAATCATTCTGCCAGTATTTGCTTCGGTAATTAGATTGGCGTTTGCAAAAGCCGTGATAGCGTTTTCAACATCTTTGCAATAAGGACCGTACATACCTTTATCAAAAACAAAGCCGGTTTTAACGCCACAAAGGGTTAAAATATAACAGAGTTTTTGCATTATAGTTCTGCCAACATGAAGTACATGCGTTCCTTCATTTATTTGGTTTATCGCTTTAAGAATTAGTAACCAATTTCTATTAAATTTGATTGATTGCGCACCTAAAACTTCTTTAGGAGAATGAATTAAATTTTCTTCTAAATAAGAAAGTGCGAGTTGTTCACTTTTTGTTCCGTAAGGTGCATAAATTTCTATATCAATAGGAAGATCTTTTAAATATCGATACATTATGGGACCTACTAACTCCCAGTTTAAGCCACCATTACCACATCCGAGTGGGGGAAATGCTACGGATGTAATTCCAATCGCTTCATAGTTATCACGAAACCATTTTAATCCTTTTACGATGTAAGACAATTTTGAAGGAGAACGCCAATGCTGCTTTGTTGGAAAGTTTATTATTGAATTACCTAACAAATCTTGATAATAATATGGTTCGCCTGGATGTACTTTACCAGCCTTACATAATTGAACATATTGTTTATACATGTCAGGGTATTGACGCTTGAAATCAAGGGCGATTCCTTTTCCCATAACACCAACACAATTTACTGTATTAACTTTGGTAGAAGCAGTACTTTCAAAAATATTTCCTATTTTGATTAACATAATTCTAACCTCCGTAATTAAAAAATATATCGGGATAATAGCGAATTTCTTTATTGAATCCGAGTTCTGTCAAACGGTTTGCATTATTTTTGTTTGAAACATATGCACCAAATACATAATCAAACGATATACCATTCGGAACTAAAACTTCAGCGCATTTTTTCTTACTATATTCATGCTTTATGTATATATTAGGATCATTCCAATCTTTTATATATATTATATCAAAATCAAGGTTGTTTGTCATCTCTGCTGGTGAAAGAAAACGGACTGCAAGTGCAGCGGCATTCATATCAGATACAACAACGCCATCAAGATCCAGTATGTCTGGTGAAATACAGAGTACACATAAATCTTTTGCATATTGTCTGCGTTTATACATCATTGGATTGCGTGCATCAAAATATACATTAGCATAATCGTGCAAAGGGAGCCCGTTTGGTACAATGGTGCAATCACGTTTTTCTTGCACATCTTGCATGGCGATTGATGTATGCTGGAACTTTATAGCATTATTATGTGATAATATACCGTGAGCAATTACCGATGGAATATTGTCTATAGGCATAATATTATGAAAGTATGGTTGTTTAGAAATTTTTTTAAATTCTTCTGCAAAGCTCAAAAAATCCCTCCTTTCTAAAAAACACATTACACATTTAGACATTCGCTCCTGCGCCAACAGGGGCGTTTGTTTTTTATTTAATGCAAATGCGCTTACTCATATATATCAATCCACCAAAAAACACCGTAAGTGCTAATAATTCGATAGATAAAATCATTAAATTGAGTTTATATTCATAAAACACATTTATGACGCTTGATTCGGGTGTGTGCGCAACTATGTAATTGTCAATTCTTCTCTGCATCATTTCGCTGAGTGTAGCTCCGTGTTCAATTTGTCGACTTTCATAATTTGTTATATACATCGGCATCGTACCATTCTCAAAATATTCTAATGCTTCGTCATACTGCTTTTCTTCGATTTCTTCTTCGGTATATACATTGTATGTTTCTGCTTCAAGAATCAATTCAGCCTCTCGATCATCAAGTATTTCTGAAATTGTGCGAGTGTCTGTGACATCGTGCGAGACTGTTACGGGTTTTGCATCTTCAGGAGCAAGATCTACCTCTTTGCCAGTATGCTGATCGTATCCGCCGCGATGTGTTCCTGTGTTCCAGATGAATGTATATATTGTGCCGAGCTTAAATTGCTCAGATGAAAGATTTTCAGAAACATATATCTGCATTGGGGGAACAAGACAAGCCAAGACAAAAAGTAATAAATAGAGCGATAATAAAATATAAAATCTCTTACTCTTTTTAATCGAATTACTCATTTTTGAACCTTTCTTTCAATGTTAAATTCAAATTAAAACTTTCCTCTTAACTCTACAACTTTACCAATTACACGAACAGGCAGATTCTCAACTTCTTCGGGCGTAAAGACCATAGGTTGATAGGCGGGGTTAAAAGCTACGAGAGCAATACTGCCGTTTTCGTATTTCATCAGCTTTTTTACTGTGCCCTCGTCACCGTTTACAAGGACGATGGCGACTTCTCCCGATTCGACATCAGGCTGCTCGCGGACGATTACAACATCGCCCGCAGTGATTCGCGGTTCCATTGAGTCTCCCTTTACTTTGAGTGCGAAATAATCACCGGAGGCAGCCATATCAGGGTGTATTTCTTCATAGTCAAGGATTTCCTCAACGGCGTCGATAGGTATGCCTGCGCGGACGTAACCTAAAACAGGGATGCGGACGCCTTTTATATGCGGTTTGCTTTTGGAAGAATCGTTTTTCTCATTCATTAAGTCGGATCGGTTGATATGAAAAATACTACACATTTTATCAACCTTATCCATACGAGGCGTTTTTATTCCCTTGCACCAATACATTACTGACGTATCACTTACACTTAATTTCTTTGCAAGTTCACTTTGGCTCATATTGTTTTTTTGCAGGTAGTGATTTAGATTTTCTGAAAAAACTTTGTTAAAATCCTTTTCGTTCATATTAAAATCTCGCTTTCAAGTGTGTAATATCATTTTAAATTATAAGTTGAAAAAAATCAATACAAAAATATAAAAAAATAAACTTTTAGTGTTGACATAAACTTAAAGTTGAACTATAATAAAATCATCTCAAAGAAAGGAGGCAGAGAAATGAAAGAGAAATTTCAAATTTCATTGGCAGCAGCCAGAGTTAACGCGGGACTTACACAGGAAGATGTTGCGCGTGAAATGAAACTCAATAAACAGACTATTGTTAATTGGGAAAAAGGGAGAGTGATTCCAAAATCGGCGCAGCTGAGAGTGTATTGTGACATAGTTGGGATAAGTGAAGATAATATTTTTTTGCCAAGCAATTAAACTTTAAGTTTAAGAAAGGAGCAACAGAATGGGAAAAGACGACATAATCACTTTCAGCGAGATTCGCGAAATCTATGGATTCAGTCAGCGTGAAGCTGTGCGCTACCTAAACACAAGAGGCTGTCCTGTGCTTCCGAGAAAAAAAGGTCAGCCGTACAAGGTAGTCAAAAGCGAATTTGACGAATGGCTGAAAGCACAAAGAAGATAAGTTAATGAATACGATACGGCTGCACCCCGCGGCATCCACTCCTTTTTAAGATATAAGAAAGTTTTGATGGAATTTGTGTTTTTCGGAATGACATAGCTCAGTTGGTAAGGCTTAATCAAGGGTGCCGCGAGGCGTGGCCGTGTCGGGGAAGATGAAAGGAGAAAATAAAATGAAAAGAGTAGGAATTGTGATGGCAAGGCACGACAACACACCAAAAGAGTATGCTTTTGAGCTGCCAAGTATATATGAAGCGGAAGCGTTCGAGGCGGGGACAAAAATTTTGGTAAAGAATTGCCTCGGTCTGCAAAAGATGACCTGTATGTCAGGCGGAATGATGATAAGCGAGAAAGATGTGAAGAAATTTACGGGCGGTAACGAGCTTACAGGAAAAGTTGTAGGCGTGTTTCTCAATTTGGACGAATATAGGACATTGAGGATTGCTGCTGATGCACTGAGCGATATTGGAAAATCACACCGCTTTACAGGGAGCGAAGAAGATGAAAACATTGAAGTGTGACCGAGGAACAAAGACAATCATAGCGGCAGGGCTCATCGCCGCGGTACTTATGCCGTCGCCAATCGAGCGCCTTACGGACAAGCCCGAAGAGCCGCCTGCGGCTGAAGTGGTGGCGGAGTACCGAGAGCAGCGTCCGCTGTATGATGTGCCTCTAAGCGCCGAAGTACAGCGCTACATATTTAATGTCAGCGATTATTATGGCATTGAGCCAGCGCTGATAATCGCAATCATCGAAAAGGAAAGCAGCTACAACGAAACAGCAATCGGCGATGGTGGGGACAGCATAGGGATTATGCAGGTGCAGCCGCGCTGGCATATAGCGAGAATAGACAGGCTGGGCGTGACAGATTTGCTTAATCCGTATGAAAATATCTCGGTCGGGGTTGATATCTTGGCGGAGTGTATAGAACGGTACGACGGTGACATCGGTGCAGCACTGACTGCATATAATCGCGGCAGCTATAAAGGTGAGGTGAGTGAGTATGCAAAAGATGTACTTGAAATAAAGGAGAGAATTGAAAGTGAACGAGATAACAAAGCAGACAAGGTTTGAAAGTTATATAACAACACCGAGACAAAAGCGTTACAAGCTGATACTGTCAGTATTGACACAGCCGATGACGGCAAGGCAGATAGCATATAAGCTCGGATTTTCAGATTTAAATGCTGTGAAGCCGAGGCTGACAGAGCTTGTAAGGGCAGGCAAGGTCGAAGTAATGGAAAAGGCATATGATAACACTACAAATCGGCGGGTAGCGGTATACAGGAGGATAGGATAAATGATAGTAATAGAAATCAAAATTAAAAGAGCGCACAGCATTAAAGAGGAAGTCGCGTGCGCCCCTAATGAAAAACATCAATGTGATTGTATCACAAAAGAGAAAGGTATGCAAGTGAACCCTGTGTTTGAGAAAGTATTAGATGATTTTTTTAAGGAGATAGCAAAATGATGTTTATGAGTAACGACCGTGTAAGGGACGCAGAAAACTATTACAACTACTGTGAATCGCATATGGCGGAAGAGGAGCTGCCGAAGTGTCCTATATGCGGCGAGCCCGTAGAGCACTACGGTGACAACTGCGATGTGTGCGCAAGCATTATCGACGCGGCTCTTTCAATGGCGCTTGATAATATCCAGCATATGCTTGAAGTTGATAGGGAAAAAGCGAAAGACATACTCTGCGACAGAGTAAGTGAATGGTAGGAGGTGCAATATGTTAAAACCGTACAGCGAACTCAGAAAAATAGACGTGCTCCCGTTTTGCGAGAAGCGCAAAACAGCAGATGAGGAAGGAAAAAAGATAGAGGTGCCATATCTTAATTGGGCGAAGTGTAAGGACTTGCTTCATGAACATGGGGCAAATGTTGTGTATTATGAGCCACTGATAGATGAGAGAACAGGCTCTACTGTGTTTATGACAAACGACACATTTGTTGATGGTAAAGGGAACAGAAACAGGTGCTTTGAAGTAAGGGTAAAGATTGTGATTGACGATCTTGAATTTGTGCAGAACTACCCGCTTTTGAACGGTGTGTATGTGGTGCGCGAAGATACGATAAATCAACTCCGTGTATCGAATGCACAAGCGAGAGCATTCGTAAAGGGTGTTGCAATCAGAACGGGGCTTGGATTTGGACTTTGGGTTTCAGACGACGAAACAACACAGCCGAAAGATGACAGCGAAAATCTGTACTTCCATGACATACTCAAAATTAAAGAGCGTGTTGAGAGGCTTATAACAGTTAAGCTTGACGGCGATATGACGCTTGAAGAGATAGGAAAGAAGACGGGTGTCGGCGATGCGGAAGATGTGAGAATGCTTCTGAAATATTACACGAAGCTGTATAACTTTGAAGGCTTCCTCAGGACATTATGATTACGAGCAAAGACCGTTCGGGTTGGTTCGGTGCAAGCGATACATCGTATGTTATCGGTAACAGAAATACTGCATCATTCAAAAAGTGGTGGCTCGTGAAGCTCGGACTTACGACAAATGACCTTAATACAAAGGCGATGAAGTGCGGTAACGCATTTGAGCACAAGATACTTGACTGCATAGGCTGTAGGAAGGATCATCAGATACTTATACCGGAGCTTCGCTTGCGCGTCAATTACGACGGTGACAGAGATGGCGTTATATATGAAGTGAAGACACATAAGGCGGATAAGCCTTTTAAGGTAACGGCTGGATACTTTAGACAGGCGCAAGTAGAAATGTTCGCTATGGGAACGAGAGAGCTTTATGTCGTATCCTATGCGCTGACCGAACAGGAATACCGTAACTATTTTACGCCGATAGAAAAAGAGCGTATTTGCTATAACAAGATTGAGTACAACGAAGATTTTATAACAAATGAGTATCTGCCAAAGCTGCGTGAGCTTTGCGGATATCTTGAGAGAGGAGAAATGCCGAAATGAAATCAATAATACAGGAGCAGACAGAAGAAAAGAAATGCTTTTTATGCGGGCGTACGGACTTCGGCGCTTGTTTCGAGGAACATCATATATTCGGCGGCGCGAACAGAAGAAACAGCGAGGAGTACGGGCTGAAAGTGACTCTGTGTCATAACTGCCATAACGAGCCGCCGAAGGGCGCACATCATAATGAAGTTACGGCGAATTATCTTCACCGTATAGGGCAGAAAGCATTTGAAAAGGTGCATGGAAGCCGCGCGGACTTCATGAAGATATTTGGTAAGAACTACATAAAGGACTGATGATATGAAACTGAGAGATAAACCGAGATTAGATCCTCTTTATGCGGGAGTTAATCTTGTGATACCGCTCGAACGAGGCGCAGCGGTCTATGTGTCAGACATATTCCCGAATATAGATGACATTGATATAGGCAAGGATATCGAACTTAAAATATCCCCGAAGCGTAAGAAGAGGTCACTTGACGCAAATGCGTACTTTTGGGTACTGTGCGGTAAGCTCGCTGCGCGCAATGGAGTGAACAAGACCGATACATACAGGGAACTTATACGGGATATCGGCGGAAATTATGATGTTGTGTGCGCACAGAATGAGACAGTGGAAACCCTTTGCCGGTGGTGGGCGCTAAAGGGTGAAGGTTGGCAGACAGAAGTTTTCCCATCAAAATTAGATGGTTGTAGTAATATTAAACTTTATTGTGGCTCATCCGAATATGACACGGAGCAGATGTCACGCCTTATAGACCTTACTGTACAGGAATGTAAAGCGGCGGGAATTGAGACGATGACACCGAATGAACTTGCGAAGTTAAAAGCGGCGTGGGATAACCGCTGACGGTAAAAAAGGTAATGTTGAGTAATTTATCGGCAAAGCAAATTTCTTTTCGCTACGGGGCGAAAACAGGGTTAAAACAAGGAGAGGAAAGATGAATAATGTAATACTTATAGGTCGCCTTACACGCGATCCTGCAACAAGATATACGCAGTCTCAAATGGCTGTTACGCAGTTTAATGTTGCTGTAGACAGACATAAAGCGAAAGACGAGAACAGCAATCAGCCTACAGCTGATTATATAGACTGTGTAGCTTTCGGCAAAACGGCTGAGTTTATTGAAAGATTTTTCACGAAGGGTAAGCCGATTGGCGTACAAGGGCACATACAGAACAACAACTATACTGACAAGAACGGAAATAAACAGTACAGCTATAAGGTAGCTGTAGACCATGTAGAGTTTGTCGAGAGTAAGAGCGGCGGTGGCGGCAATAAGGAAGCACCGCCGCAGCAGAACAGCTACAATCCGCAGGATACGGGAATACCGGAAGGCTTCTCGGCGCTCGAAGATGACGATATGCCGTTTTAGGAGGGTTATATGAAGTATAGGAATGTGAAAACTGAGATCGACGGTATAAAGTTTGACAGCAAGAAAGAGGCTGCGCGGTGGCAGGAACTTAAACTTCTCGAACGGGCTCACGAGATAAATGACCTCCGGCGGCAGGTAAAGTTTGAGCTTATTCCGCATCAATATGCCGAGGACGGCAAAATGATAGCAGAGAGGGCTGTAAATTATGTGGCTGATTTCGCTTACAATGAAAACGGAAAGATAGTTGTTGAGGACACCAAGGGCGTAAGGACAAAGGATTACATAATCAAGCGAAAGCTGATGCTATATGTGCACGGCATACGAATAAGAGAGGTGTAAGGCGGAGTATGGGCGGACTTAATGGTTTTATAAAAATACATCGAAAGTTGATTGAGTGGGGCTGGTACTCAAACAGTGTTGTGAAAGATGTTTTTATACATATTCTGATGATCGCAACATTTAAGGAAGGCTATTATCAAGGGCAAAAACTTAATCCGGGTGATGCGATTATCGGAGTAAAGAGGCTTGCAGATGAACTCGGCTTTTCTGTTCAGCAAGTGAGAACTGCATTAAAAAAACTCGAAAGCACAAAAGAAATATCTTTAAAATCAACAAACAGATTTACCGTTGCGACCGTTGTAAATTGGGAGTTTTATCAATTGCAGGACGGATTACCAACAAACGAGCAACAAACGGATAACAATCCATTAACAAACGAACAACAATCAATCAACAAACAATCAACAAACGAGCAACAAACGAATAACAAACAATCAACAAACGAGCAACAACATCTTAAGAATGTAAAGAAAGATAAGAATGTTAATAATGTCAAGAATGATAAGAATATTAAGAATGATAATGCGCGCACGCGCGCACGCGAAGAAGGCGAAAGCGACGTGCCGTCATTTGCCGAGGTAGAGGCATATTGCCGAAGAATAGGACTTGTTATTCCGCGGGCATTTTACAAGCACTGCGAAGAAGTTATAGGTTTCGAGGATTGGGAAACGGTCGCGCGCAGCTGGGCAACGGGTGAAGTGCCGCCCGAAGCGCTTAGGGGGTGACGGATATGTCAAAGTATGTCGCCTGTCCGTTTTACAAGTACGACCGAGAAAACAAGATAGCGTGTGAAGATATGACATTGACATTCGCAGACAGAAAGCAACTTCGGCGATACCTCAAAGAGCGTTGCGGAAACATTAAAGGATACAAAAATTGTGTGCTTGCGCGCAAGACGAACAAAAAGTACGAGGAGGATTAAAAAGGTGGGAGCGAAGAAATCAAACAAGGACAAGATATCAGATCTTGAGCGTGATGTGAAGAGATACAAATATCTTGCCGAGGCGAAACAGCGCGAGCTGAATGCGCGCAAAGAAGAGGTTAAGCAGATAAAGGCGGAGGCACGCGCTGGACTTGAAGCTGCGGGAATGCACATAACGGTACTGCTCGGCAGGCTCGGCGAGGACAGCGTTTTTATCAGCCACAAGGACATCAAAGCAGCCGCAAAGACAAAAGTCTATATCAAGCCGAGCGAAGAGGGCTTTACGATCGGCGTTGAGAAAGGAGCGGCAAAATGACAGAGCGGGAATTATACAAGGAGCTGCGCAGGAAATACGGAGATACGACACAGCAGGGAATAGCCATAGAAGAAATGGCGGAGCTGACACAGGCAATAATTAAGGGCTGGCGTGATATAGAGAAGCACGGCTACATAACGCCGCCTGTAATGGACAATATCACCGAGGAAATGGCTGATGTCAACATAATGCTAAGGCAGCTTACAGAGATGTACGGCAACGGCTACGAAATAGAGATGACGATGAAAGAGAAGCTATTGCGGACGGAAAAACGGCTTGCGGTCGAAATTGAGAGGTCAATCAAATGGGAATGAGCAAAGAAGAGTTCCGCCGGCGTATCCTTGAGCGACAAAAGCTGCGTAGGATAAGAGAGGCGCGGGCGGCGGAAAGAGAAGCTATTGCGTATCGAAGAGACCTCGATACACGGATAAAGAATTACAAATACAGGAGGAATAATGGAAAATGGCCAAGATTAGGTTAGAAGACATTGCAGGCGGAGCACTGCAAGAGAAGTTCGAGCACGCATTTGAAAGAGTTATGGAGAATATGCAGGATATGAATACTCCATACAAGGACAAGCGCGAGATAACAATCAAGATAAGTTTTGAGCAGAACGAAGCCCGCGACAATGTAGTTTCTTCGGTAAAAGTGTCGGAGAAGCTTGCGTCGGCGGGAGAGGTTGTAACGCAGTTTGCTGTCGGTAAAGACCTCAAAACAGGAAAAGTTGTTGCTGAGGAATACGGCAAGCAGCTCCGCGGGCAGATGAAGATAGGCGACGATGCACAGGAAGATAATGATTCGGTTATTGATTTTAGAAAGGTTAAATAAGGGTGAAAAAGATGATCAAAGAAGCATTACAGTACATAGTTGGTATGAGTGCGCCGACGATTACGGAAATAAACGGAGGCACATATTCAGATAAGGAACAGCACAGAATTGACAAATATATCCCAAAAGCAAAACCTATAACACTGCACACGCTTACAAGCCTTACGACTTATCTCAAAAACAAGGCGGATAAGCACAACAGATTATTTATCGTGGTAGACAGTCCAACGCACATAACGGTGTATTCACAGCTTGATGATAACAGAGACAGAGAGAACGCTGTGCTTGTAGAGGCTAAAGTACCGGATTTTATTTTTGAGCATTTTGTCGGGCAGGAAGAGTTCTGCATAAATGTACAAGCAAAGTTCATTCCGACTGCTGACAGAGCTATAATTTTGCAGTTCGCAGGTACGGTGGAATCGGGAACGGTTGCAGAATACGGAGACAACGGCGTAACACAGAAAGCAACAATAAAGACAGGCATCGCATCGAAGAGCGACGCGCTCATTCCGAGCCCTGTGACTTTGAAGCCTTACAGGACATTCCTTGAAGTAGAACAGCCGGAATCGGCGTTTATATTCAGAATGCGTGACGACGGCACAGGTGTAAAATGCGCACTCTTTGAAGCTGACGGCGGTGCGTGGGAAATCGAGGCAATGCAGAACATAAAGGCGTATCTCGAAGAGCAGTTTAATGACACAGAAATCACAGTTTTAGCTTAATTGACTATACCGCGCGGTCATAACGGCCGCGCGGATAAAGAAAGCGAGGAAGAGATGAGTTTAACATTCATAGATTTCTTTGCAGGCATTGGAGGATTTAGAAAAGGCCTTGAAACGGCAGGGCATAAATGTGTTGGCTACTGCGAGATAGATAAATTCGCAAGCGCAAGCTACCGTATGATGCACACGGTAACAGTGTTTTCGCTTGCAGGGCTGGGAAGATAAATATTTTGATTGCGCACAAGCGGTCAATTCAGATAGTCAATTATATAAACAGGCTGGAAACGGTGTGACAGTAGATGTCATTTATGAAATAGGCAGAAGACTGGAGAAAGACAATGAAATATGAGTTAAATAAATATTCGACAGGAGCCAAAACGGTGGATACCAAATATCGCATATCAGATCTTAATAAAGGGGTTTTTGCGGATGACATATATATTTATGCTAAATCCCCGATTAAGGCAGTGCGGCAATATGCTATTGAAATTAAGAAAGATCCAAAAAGCATTATAAGAGATTATGAAAGTAAGGGGTCAATTGTTGTTTATGGCAAAGGAAGAAGCTATGTTTACAAGGAGAAAGAATATAGATGAGAATGTTTTAGGAGGAACAAATATTACTTCGACTACGAAGCAATCAAAGAGTCGGCAGTAGGATTTGACAAGACTTCTCCAAGAGGTAGCGAGGGGGTAATTGGGCAGATGAATGCAGGGCGCAGGAAAGGAAACGCACGAACATTCAGAGGTGGCGGCGCGTATACGAACAATACGGCGTTCAATAATTCAGCATCTGCAGAGCGTGAGAGTCACGGCAATATAGAGAACGCAACAGGACTGAGAAACAAACGCGATGTATGGATCGTTTCGACAAAAGGATACAAGGGAGCGCATTTTGCTACATTCCCCGAAAAGTTGATAGAGCCGTGTATACTTGCAGGGTGTCCGAAGGGTGGAACGGTACTTGACCCGTTTAATGGTAGTGGTACTACGGCCGCAGTAGCAATTAAAAACGGGCGAAAATGTATAGGTATCGATATCAATGCCGCATACATCGCTATGAGCGAAGAACGAGTTGCAAAGATACAGGAGGAAGAAAATGAATAACGAAACAATGACAATTATAATAGACATTTTATATGCTGTTGTGCTTATGACAATAATTGTTGCCTGTATAGTAGCGATGATCCGAATGGGGCTTGGGATTTATGAAAGTGCAAAAAGAATTAAAGCACTTAAAAGAAAGGCTAAACTATACAATATAAGAGCGAAAGTCTTTGAGCAGGAAGCGCAGACCATTGAGATGAAACACAGAACAATTTGCGACATATATGTACATGATAAGATAGACAACAAAGTACATAAAATTGGAATGGACAAGCATGACAGTTTATGGGTAAGTGAAGACGGTACAGTTCATTATATGAATCTTCAAACTGGTGACGGATGCGGTGCAAACAGCCGCAAAGAGTTTGATAGTATATATGAGTTTGTGCCGAGCGATTGCGGAGAGATATTTGAGGTGGATTATGACGAATTGTAAAGAATGCGCAAAGCGCAACAGCTGCACAAAGCCGCTGTCAACGACGGGAGATTACAAGAATTGCGCAGATTTTGCACAGAAGAAGATGACCCGTTTTGAGAGGATAAAGCAGATGAGCGTTGAGGAAATGGCAGAATGGATAGGTGATGTAAACTGGTCAAGTGATTGTATCACATGTTGTTACTCATTAGAAGATTGTGGCGGAGTTGATTGTAGTGGCGGTATAAAACAATGGCTCATGCAGGAAGTGGAAGGAGAATGAGCATGAGCAAGCGTAACAGAAGCGCAAAGTATTGTTTATCGGACAAGCAGCTTGACAAGGTGAAAGAAAAGATTGCGGCAGAGACAACGGCAAAGGCGATCCTTCTCACGCTGGCGGCAACCGCTGACGAGCTGAGGATAGATGCGGATGCAGTCGCAAACATTGCCGTCAGAGTGGAGCGGTATGCCGGATACCTTGACGATCATCTAATTTCTATAAATGCGATGCGTGACAACATAAAAGAAAAGACAGGAATTGACCTTATAGGATTTTAACTTTGCAGGATGGAAATATGACAGCGGATATAATTAAACTTGTGGTGTGCAGCTTTGTTGCATTCAGTAATGTGAAAATAGAAAGAGATCCCGAAGCTGGGATCGGGACGATTATAATAGCAGGGATTATTATAGGGGTTATCAAATTAACCTGCGCCTGCCTTGCTGTTCAGTCGGCTGCAAATATCATACAGTACATAGCGGGGTAGAAAAATAATAGTTGAAAAAGACCGTGTCAATATAGGCACGGTCTTTCGTCTACTTTTCTGAAAAAATATGATAGCGTGAAATAAAGGAGGTAGACGGTATGGATAAATTGACGGACAAGCAGAGACGATTTGCAGAAGAGTATTTGATTGACTGCAACGCAACGCAGGCGGCAATTCGGGCAGGATACAGCGAGAAGACGGCGCAGAGGATTGGATCAGAAAACCTCTCAAAACCTCTGATTCGGGAATATATAGACGAAAAACTCGCCAAAATGAGCAGTGCAAGCATTGCGAACGCCGAAGAAGTGATGAGATACCTGACAGCAGTGATGCGCAGAGAATACAAAGAGAGCATCGTTGTTACTATGACAAAAGAGCATTCTGCATATGTTCCGGACGAAAACGGAACGATGCGCAAACAGACGGTAAAAGAAGAGACTGCGGAAATCGTTGAGATACCCGCCAAGCTTTCGGACGCGAACAAGGCTGCTGAGCTTCTCGGAAAGAGATACAGCCTGTTCACAGATAAGCTCGATGTCGAGGGCATAAGGACAGTCGTGTTTGAAGGGGTTGACGATATTGAAGACTAACGAGATACGCGTGAGACTGCCTGATGTTGTCGGTAAAGGCTATGGGAAGTTTTGGCGTTTCAGAGGTCGATACAGGGTCATAAAAGGCAGCAGAGCAAGCAAGAAGTCAAAGACGACAGCACTATGGTTCATCGTCCATATGATGAAATATCCGGACGCAAATCTGCTCGTTGTGAGGCGCGTGTTTAATACTCTCAAGGATAGCTGCTGGACAGACCTCAAGTGGGCGGCAAATCGTTTGCGAGTTGCTGACAAGTGGAAGTTTACAGTCTCTCCGCTTGAGGCTACATATATGCCGACAGGGCAAAAGATTTTATTTCGAGGGCTTGACGATCCACTCAGAATCGCGTCGGTAACAGTAGAAAAAGGATATCTTTGCTGGGCGTGGATTGAAGAAGCATATGAGATTGAGAAAGAATCCGATTTCAATATGATTGACGAATCAATCAGAGGCGAAATTCCTGATGAAACAGGACTATTCAAACAGCTTACTCTCACATTTAATCCGTGGAGCGAGAGCTTCTGGGGCAAGAAAAGGTTTTTCGACGCACCCGAAACGCCTGATATCCTCGCAATGACGACGAATTATATGTGTAACGAATGGCTTGATGACGCCGACCGCAAGATGTTTGAAACGATGAAGATTGAAAATCCGAAGCGTTATCTTGTGGCAGGGCTCGGCAACTGGGGAATTGACGGCGGGCAGGTGTTCGAGGAGTTTATAGACGATGTCGAGCATTACGATGACAGAATAGGCAGCAATGTAATTGCACCGTTCAGGATACCGAAAGAGTGGCTTATATATAGGGGCTTCGATTTTGGATACAGCAAGCCTTTTTCCGTCGGCTGGTATGCTGCAGATCACGACGGCAGACTGTATCGCATAAGAGAGCTCTACGGCTGTACAGGAGAGCCTGACGAGGGTCTTAAGTGGTCACCGAATAGAATAGCAGAAGAGATAGCGCGAATAGAGGACGAGGACGATAACTTGCACAGCAGACGAATCATAGGTATCGCCGATCCATCAATATTCGATGAAAGCAGGGGTGAGAGTGTGGCGGCAATGATGGAACGATACCGTGTTTACTTTGAGCCTGCGGACAATACACGAATGGCAGGGAAGATGCAGTGTCATTACAGGCTTGCGTTTGACGATAACGGTATACCGATGTTTTATGTCTTCTCAACCTGCAAGAATTTTATAAGGACAATCCCGCTTTTAAAATATTCCGAGCACAATCCCGAAGATGTGGACACGAAGATGGAAGACCATATATATGACGAGTGGCGATATGTGTGTATGGAAAATCCGATTGCTCCGAGAATGGAGAAACAGCGAGAGATAGTCCTCGATGATCCTCTTGATCTGCACAAGAGCTCGTATGTATATAACAAATTTGATTATTTGAACAGATAGAAAGGAGAACGGACAAGTGGCAGTGATAAACAATGAAGAGCTGAGAAAAATGGCGCCGGTGGTAAATCCGCAAGAAAGCTTAATACCTCCCGAAGGAAGCGCACCTGCTGAAACTGAGACAGGAGTAGACAAGATAACGAAAAAAGAAATAGCCGATGCGACAGCGACAATGAAGAAGTACAAAGAGGGCAAAGAGTCACTCGAAAAGCGCATCGTTGAGAACGAGCAGTGGTATAAGATGCGGCACTGGGAGTTTGTGAGGAATAAATATAACTCCGGCAAGAATGCAAGTGAGAGAATAGAGCCTGCATCAGGGTGGATGTTCAACTCTATTTTTAATAAACACGCTGACGCTATGGATAATTACCCTGAGCCGAATGTGCTTCCGAGGGAGCGTAACGACGAGCAGGAAGCAAATACATTATCAGCGATACTTCCGGTAATCTTCGAGCGCAACAAGTTCAAGCGCGTGTATTCAGATGCGTGGTGGTATAAGCTAAAGCACGGGACCGCGGTGTACGGTATCTTTTGGGATAACGGGTTTGAAAATGGTCTCGGCGATATTTCGGTCAAGCAGATAGATCTGCTCAATATATTTTGGGAACCAGGCGTGCGTGATATCCAAGACTCACAAAACCTTTTTATTGTGGCACTCAAGGACAATGATGCTATCAAGTCCGAATATCCTGATGTCAAAGATCTCAAGACAGGCGTAAAAACAATAGATGTTGCAGAATACAAATTCGACGATACTATTGACACGACAGATAAAAGCGTTGTTGTGGACTGGTACTACAAGCGTAAGGTAGGCGGGCGAACAATACTCCACAGAGTGCAGTATGTGGGCGAGACTATACTTTACGCATCGGAAAACGACCCTGATTATGCAGAACGAGGCTGGTACGACCACGGAAAATACCCTGTCGTATTCGATGTGCTCTTCCCGGAAGAAGGTACGCCGTTCGGATTTGGATATGTAGACCTCTGCAAGGACTCGCAGACATACATAGACAAGCTCAATCAGATTATCGCCGAGAATGTGGCGAGGACATCACGCGCAAGGTATCTGTACAAGGAAAACAGCGGTGTTAATAAGGAGCAGTTCAGAGACCTTTCAAACGACCTCGTGGACGCAACGGGGACACTGGACGGAAACTTTAAGCTGATAGAGGACAAGCCTCTTGACGGTATGGCATTCAACTTTATGTCGTTTAAGGTTGACGAGCTCAAGGAAACTTCGGGTAACCGTGATGTCAATCAAGGCTCTGCTGCGAGTGGAGTTACGGCTGCAGCGGCGATATCGGCTCTGCAAGAGGCAGGAAATAAGCTGTCAAGAGATATGCTTGCGTTATCATATGATGCATACACAGAGATTAACTACTTCGCAATAGAGATGATAAGGCAGTTCTATGATGTGGAGAGAACGTTCAGAATAATCGGTGAAGGCGAAGCGTTTGACTATGTGAGCTATTCGAATAAAAACATTGCTATGCAGCAGACCGGATTACAAGCAAGTGGCACGCCGACATTCAGGATGCCTGTGTTTGATATTAAGGTAAAGCCGCAGAGAAGCAATCCATTTAGTAGAATGGCACAGAATGAGACAGCAAAAGAGCTCTATCATATGGGCGTTTTTGTACCTGACAATGCAGATCAGGCGCTTATTCTGCTTTCAATGATGGACTTTGAGGGCAAAGATGCGCTCGTAGAGAAAATCAGCAAAAACAGGACGCTGCTCGAAACGGTAAAGCAGCTTACTGTACAGCTTGCTATTGTGAATATGCAACTGCATCAGGTTACAGACGGCGCTATGGGAAGTATGCCGTCGTCAGAGCAAATGGCAATGATACAGCAGATGAACGCGCCGCAAGCGGGAACGACACCGAGCACAGGGAGAGTTCTCGGATCCGATTTGACTGCAGGAATGGACGGAGCACTTCAAAACGCGACAACACCGTACGGAGCAAGATTACAGGAAAGGGCGAGGGTGAGCGTGAATGACGAAGGTAACATATAAGCAAGATGAGCGTAATTTTGATATAGAATTTGACGGGCACGCTAATTATGCCGAAACAGGAAAGGATATAGTATGTTCTGCCATAAGCACAGTAGCAAACCTTATCGTTGACGGACTTGCCGCAGAAAGTGACTATATAGATTTTGAGTGGGAGTTTGACAACGGCAAAGCGAGAATAAAAGCTGTATCAAAGCACGAAAGGGGAGAGATTATCTGCGGAGCTATATACAATGCGGCAGTGAATACCTTGAGCCGCATTGCTGAAAAGTACCCTGAGAACCTTTCAATCATAGCGTAAAAAATTTTTTATAATTTTCGTCTACTTTTTCTTCAAACTTTGATATAAAGAAAATAGATGACACTTCGGAAAGACGATGAGAGGAGAGAAAAAATGAATAGTTTAAGAAATATCCCAGAGATAAACCTTATGTTGTTCGACGGAGCAGGTGCAGGCGGTGGTGCTGCGGCTCAGGCAGCAGGAGGCGAGGGAGCAAGTGCCGCATCTCAAACACAGTCCTCAAACGGCAAGGGGACAGAAAAAGTCCTGTATGGAAAACAGCCAGAAGGGGCAGGTCAGCAGTCTGATAGCGCAGAAGAGGGGAATGTTGAAACACCTCCGACAGCAGAAGAGTTCGAAGAGATTATAAACGGCAGATTCAAAGACCTGTTTGGCAAAAGAGTTCAAGGCATCATTAACGAGCGCTTTAAGGAAAATAAGGCGGCGGAAAGAAAATCCAAGGAGAGAGACGCATTACTGAATGAAGTAATGCAGAGATACGGAATTACCGACGGAAATTATCAGAAGCTGCTTGAAGCAATGGACAATGACAATGATTATTGGCAGCGTGTAGCCGATGAACAGGGACTTACCATAGAACAGGCAAAGCAGATGCGCAGAATGGAGCTTGAGAATGCCACATTCCGCGCGCAGGCAGAAGCACAGCAGAGAGATAACGCTATAAGACAGATCTATGACGGCTGGACAAGAGAAGCAGAAGTACTCAAGGGAAAAATCGAAGGATTTGACCTTGCGGAAGAGTGCAAGAATAAAGATTTTGTCGACCTCATATCGCGAGGCGTCGAGATGGAGTCAGCATACAAGGTTGTTCATTTCGACGACGAGCAGAAGAAAGCAGCCGCAGCAGCCGAAAAGAAGGTTGCCGATTCTATAAGAGCAGGGCAGTCACGCCCGGCAGAAAATGGTCTCGGCTCTCAGTCAGCAATAAATGTAAAGAGCGATGTCTCAAAACTCACTCCTGCCGATAGAAGAGAAATTGCAATAAGAGTTGCAAGGGGAGAACAGATTGTATTCTAACCCTTTGCAATAGCGGAGAGGTGAAGAAAATGAACAAAGATTTAATAATGTTGAACCTCCAGATGTTCAACAACACAAATGTGACAACAGATAATGAACTGTCGCCGGAAATGAAAACCTTTTATGCGGATTTCCTCATCGACAACGCCGTGCCGAAACTTGTGCACGACCAGTTCGGGCAGAAGGTGCCGATTCCGAAGGGCAGAGGCAAGACGGTGGAGTTTAGGAGATATACTCCACTTGTAAAGGCGCTCACGCCGCTGACAGAAGGTGTTACTCCGGAAGGCAAGAAGCTCAATGTAACTGCACTCACGGCGACCGTAGAGCAGTACGGCGATTACATCGAGGTTTCGGATATGCTTATTCTTACAGCTATAGACAACAATCTCGTGCAGGCAACGAAGCTGCTCGGAAATCAGGCGGGAGAAACGCTTGACACGATTACGAGAGAGGTCCTCAACGGCGGTACTAATGTACAATACGGAGAGGGTAATGTGGCTGCGAGATACAAGCTCGTCGGTGGTGTTGATAACAGCAATTATCTCACCGTTAAGGCTATCAATACAGGCGTGAGAGCGCTCAAGGTGCAGAAGGCTGAGAAGATTGACGGCTACTACATAGTAATAGCGCATCCTGACACGCTGTTCGACCTTATGGAAGACAAGCGCTGGATCTCAGCTGCGGAATATGCAGGTTCCGAGCAGATTTTTGAGGGCGAAGTCGGAAGACTTGGCGGCTGCAGATTTGTAGAGACGACCGAAGCGAAGATATGGCACGCTGATGACCTTCTTCCGCAGACAGAGAACGCATCTGCTGTGAGAAATCTCAAGATCGGATCGGTGAGCGGCAAGGTCGTTACAGTAGCAGAGGCTATATCGGATGGACAGGCTGCGAAGATGACAGGAAGAACCGTAATAATCAGTGGTGTTCCGAACGAAATCGAAAGTGCAGCAGCAGGTGCCGCAGGAAGCGCAAAGATAACGCTTACGGAGGCACCGACTATTACGACTGCGGGAACGATAATCTATCCAGGTGAAGCAGGAGCGGAAGGCAGAGATGTATATTCGACGCTTATGATTGGCGATAACGCTTACGGCGTTACAGAGATTCAGGGCGGCGGATTACAGCATATCGTAAAGCAGCTTGGATCATCGGGAACAGCAGACCCGCTCAATCAGAGAGCAACAGTAGGCTGGAAGGCTACGAAGACTGCTGAAAGACTTGTTGAGCAGTTTATTCTGAGAATTGAAACCGCTTCGACATTCGAGAGCGGAGCAAATTAGTGTAAGGTTTGCAAAACGCAAATCCCACTCACCATAACAGGAGGTTTATTATGGGTGATACAAAAAATAATGCTGCGGCAACACAGACCGCAAACGGAGCAGAACAGGCTTATGACTTTGAAGAGTATTTTGCGAAGAAATTAGCCGAAGCCGAAGAAAAAATAAATAAGCAGACAGAAGAGGCAGCAAAGACCGCAAATGAAATAATCGAAAACGCGAAGGCAGAAGCAGAAAAAATCATAGGTGGGGCAAAGGAACAGTCACAGACAAGCGGCGAGCAGCCTGAAACTGTGGATACCGACGATTATCTCGAAGAGAGAGTTTCCGTAAAACTCTTTAAGGACAATGATAAGTATTCACAGGATGTCTTCGTTTCAGTAAACGGCGAAAACTGCGTCATAAAACGAGGAAAAACGGTGCTTGTGAAACGTAAGCACGCTCTTGCACTCAATCAGAGCGAGGCGCAGGACAATTACGCCGCAGATATGAAAGAACTCTACGCAAGAGAGTATGAGACTAAAAGCAGACGGTACGATATAGAATAAGCCGTCTCGGAAGGCGGGAGATTTCTCCCGCTTTATTTATAGGAGGCTTTTATGAGTGAGAAAATATTTAATACGCAGCTTCCTGTTTTCGGAAACGGAGAGGAGCATAAGCATATAGGCTCTGTTGTGCAAAATGATACGGGAGCAAACAAGTTTATAATAACACTTCTTAATCGCCACGGAAAGCCGTTCGATATGAGCGATGTAGAAAGCGTAACCTTTACAGTTTTGCGTCCAGACGGAAATATAGAGGTTGATTCGACCGCTTTTGATGTCAGCGGCAGCGGTGATGCCGGAACGGGAGCAGTTCCTGTCGATCCTAATGCACCGATTGCACCACCGCTTCCAGGAGCACCTAATGCACCGATAGGATCGGACACAGTAGGGGTGCAAGAAGGGAATATTGCGATTGATAAAGAAACATCTACGGTTATTATAATTCCGACATCGAGTGCTATTTCCGAGGCAGGAGAATGCTTTGCTACGCTTGAATTGTTTGATAAGCAGAAACGCAGAATATCAACAGCAAGAGTTTGTTTCAGCGTAGTATCCGACCTTGGCACAGGGTATGATTTTACACTTGATCCACACTATCCTGTCCTTACGAATTTGATTTATGCCTGCCAAGTCGTTCTTGAGGCAAGGGATGAGTACGAGAGCGTCAAAACAACGGTAGAAGATTGTGTGAGGTTGGCAAGTGATAGTGCATTGAAAGCAGAAGAAGCATTAAGTAAGATAGATGCCATCATTACAGACTTTATGAATATTGATTGTGGTGACTTTGAACCTGACCTTATAACGCATCAAGCGGGAAATTTTAAGGAGGCAGGATATGGCATATAGGAAATTACAGATAAGACGGGGAAATAAGGCGGATTTGCCTCAGCTTTCTGAGGGTGAATTTGGCTTTGTGAATGATGAAAATAAGCTGTACATAGGTAAGGCGGGCGGAGATGGTAATCAGCTTGTAGGCGGCGCGACGTCGGAGCTTGTTGTTACTTCGCTTTTGGCATCGAGCTGGGTGAACGGTGTATACGATTTTGAGCGGTCATATTCAAGCACGGAATATGACATCGAGATGTCGCCTTCGGGTACTTGCACAAAGGAGCAGCTTGAGGCGTACGGC